>OLVZ01001557.1_pt1 | contig 19316 bp, 19 predicted proteins | sample 1673341 | NCBI WGS metagenome assembly OLVZ01 (sample SAMEA3178944, study PRJEB25190) | human gut metagenome | biome: human gut; feature: human-associated habitat; material: faeces | place: Austria | collected 2013 | reverse complement strand
TTGAAATTCTGAGCCGAGGTCGTCAAGGTCGGTCAGGAGGTCGAGGTCGAGGTTCTCGACGTCGATCTGAACCGCGAGCGCATCTCTCTTGGTCTCAAGCAGACCACCGAGGATCCGTGGCGCGCGCTGGTCAAGAAGTACCCCGTTGGCGCTATCGTCGAGGGTACCGTTACCAAGCTCGTCCCGTTCGGCGCGTTCGTCGACCTTGGTGACGGCATCGAGGGCCTCGTGCATATCTCCGAGATGGCCAACAAGCACGTCGACCAGCCTGCCCAGGTCACCGCTGTGGGCGCCAAGGTCCAGGTCAAGGTCATGGAGATCGACCTCGACCGTCGTCGTATCTCCCTGTCCATGAAGTCCGCTGCCGAGACCCTCGGCATCGAGATCGAGGTCACCCCGCTCGAGGGTGAGGCCGAGGCTGAGGAGAAGGCCGAGGAGGCTGACGCCGAGTAACGCGGCTTTGCGTTTTAACTCGCACCTTTACGCCCCTGTCGCAAATAACGCGATAGGGGCGTTTTCATATCATTCAAGCGTTGGGAGAATTCGTGTCGCAACTTGCGTCTGCGTCGCATGACATTGCCGACTACCCCGTGGTGTTATTTGATTTTGATGGCACGGTGGCCGATACCGTTCCGGCGATTTTGCGTGTGGCAACTGAAACCCTTGCACGTCATGGTATCAGCGTTCCGCGTGAGCGAATGCTGCTCATGGTTGGTCCGCCGCTGGAAGAGGGGTTCAAGCTCATTAGCGGAGTATCAGGGGAGGATGCCATCGCGTTTGCAGCCGAGTATCGCAAACTGTTCGATGAAATCCTTGAACCTGCAGACTATCCCGTGATGCCGGGGATCGTCGAGCTACTTGATGCATTGAACGCCAAGGACAAGCGCCTCGCCATCGCAACTTCACGTATTGAAGCGGTAACCTGCCGTATGGCTGAGTGCCTGGGTCTGGATCAATTCGAGGCGATTGCCGGTCGCGTCATCGGTACACGCTATTCAAAGACTGAGTCGATTCAGGCTGCCCTCGATATGCTGGGTGTCGACGCATCTCAAGCCATAATGGTTGGTGACCGATTCTACGATGTAGAGGGGGCCGCCGCTTTGGGAATTCCCTGCGTAGGAGTGTATACGGGGGCGGCTGCCCAAGGCGAGCTGGAACAGGCGGGTGCGTTGGCAACAGTGCATGGCACCGAGGAGCTTGCCACGTTGTTTGGTGTTTCGCAAGCTGACAGCTGAGATATGGCTGGATGAATGACTGAGGAACTTGACGCTTTATTTGGCGCTGCACGCGCGGAATGGCATTCTATCACGTGAATTCGGTTCAATTATCTTGTTAGTCTGAGTAGAGCGGGTACATAGACTCGCATCAACTGGGGTTTTGTTGCAAGAAAACGGGTGTCTACTACCCCCTCCCAAAAAATTGAACCGAATTCGAATAGTTTACGGAGTGCCGTATACTGCTGATGGGGGTTCTTTAGCAGATATCCTGCATGTGAAGGTATGTCTAACGGTATGCTAAACAGATGTGAATCGATTTGTGCGAAAGGGGCAATCGATGGATAGCGGTTTGTTGTTCCAGGTAGAATCCTATGTTGATGAAGTCTGGGAGGACGTGGTGAGGGATATCGCCGCACTCGTTTCTCACCCGTCGGTTGCCGACTCTGCACAGGCGGAAGTGGGCGCTCCCTTTGGCAAGTCTGTGCGCGCCGCGCTCGACTGCGCATTAGGTATCGCTGAGCGCCTGGGGTATCAGGTGAGCGATGACGACGGATATCTCGGCATTGCCGATATCCCGGGTGAGCGCGCTGAGCAGGTGGCGACCATCGCTCATGTGGACGTGGTTCCCGCCGGTCCTGGCTGGAATACCGACCCGTTTACCATGGAGCGCCGCGAGGGCTGGCTGCTCGGACGCGGTGTTATCGACGACAAGGGTCCAGCAGTGCTATCGCTGTATGCGGGTGCGTATCTGCTGCGCGAAGGCGTCACGCCGCGTTATACCTTCCGCGCGTTGCTTGGTTGCGACGAAGAGGTGGGTATGACCGACGTGCACCACTATCTTGAGTCTCATGATGACCCTGCGTTCCTCTTCACGCCCGACGCGGAGTTCCCCGTGTGCAATGCGGAGAAGGGCTGCTTTGGCGGCACCTTTACCAGTGGAGAAATAGAGCACGGGGCGATTCGTTTTTGGAGCGGTGCCGAGGCGACGAACGCCATCCCCAGTGAGTCGATTTGCGAGCTCACGGTGTCCGTCGATGAGTTGCCTGAACCGCACGCGCATGCCGATCGCCTGGCCATTGAGGCAATCGAGGACGGCGTGCGCATTACCGCCCATGGCATCGGTGGCCATGCGTCGATGCCCGAGGGCACGCTGAATGCGATTTCTCTTATCGTGACGTATCTGCAGGAAGTTACGGCTGTGACGCCGGAGCTTTTCGACCCTGCGGAGCGTGCGTTCCTTGATTTGCTTTCGACCGTGCACGAGGATACGGCGGGCAACGGTATCGGTATAGCGACATCGAGTCCCGCATTTGGACCGCTCACTTGCAATGCGGGCACCATCGAGGTCAAGGACGGTCGTCTTGCGCAGACCATCGATGTGCGTTTCCCCGACTCCATCGAGGTCGATGAGATGACCATGATCTGCAGCGCATGCGCATCGCAGTACGGTGCCACGTTCACGCTCGATCGCGCCAAAGAGCCGTTCTCCGTTTCGGCCGATAGCCCTGCAGTACAGACGCTGCTTGACATCTACCGTCAGACCACGGGCAAGCCTGCGCAGCCGTTCTCGATGGGCGGCGGAACCTATGCGCGTAACTTCGCGTGCGCTGTTTCCTTTGGTCCCGAGGACGGCAGTATCGAGCTGCCCGACTGGGCGGGCACTATGCATGGTCCCAATGAGGCGGCAAACGAGAGCCTGCTCAAAGACGCGCTCAAGATGTACATCCTCGCCATTTTGCGACTGAATGAATTGGAGCTGTAAGATGGAAAACCTTCCGCCGTTTGTGCAACAGCTCATTTACATCGGCATCATCGTGGTTGCGATGCTTTTCGGTAACCAGCTGTTCAAAAAGCGCCACGGAGGCCGCAAAAAGAAATAATTTCTCTGATTTCGTAAGACCCGAGCATATCGTCTGCCGCGAGTTCCGCACGAATAGAAGGCCCCAGTGGGGCCTTCGTCGTGAGTGGGACTGTCCGAGCGTCGGATGATATGCTCGGGAATCGTGAGATCGGGGAGAGAGCGAACTTACGCTTCGTCACCGTAGACGTAGACGATGAATCCGTCTCCCGTGTCCTGACTGTGATCCTCGGCGATGCGGGTCATGCCGATGTGGTCGTAGAACTCGTAGTCGGAACGGTTGTCGCTCATGAGGAAGAACTTGGTGCAACCCGCGTTGTGCAGTTCGGTGCGGGCACGGTCGATGAGTGCGCGGCCCAGACCCTTGCCCTGCCATTCGGGACGGATGATGATGAGGTTGATCTGGCCCTGAGCGTAGTCGTTTCCCGTGGCGGCAAAACGGTCGGCGGTAGCCTTTTCGCGTGTGTCACCAAAGAGGCAGCCCTCAAGGCGCTCGTCGGCGTCTTTTGCGCGCTCAGTCGCCATGGCCAGAAGCTCGTCATAGCGCGCTTGCCAGTAGGGGTTCGTACGGGGAACACCCTCATCGAAAATACCCACACAGCACGCCGCGATAGGCTCGCCGTCATGTTCGGCGACCAGGGCGATGGGGGAGCGCTGGAACTGCATGGCAATGTTGTAGCGGCCGGCAAGCAGGGCGTCTTCAAAATCGCCGCGATTGCGCAGACTGTTGGTCCAAAGCGTGCAATACAGATCGGCAAGGGACTCGAGGTCCTCAAGCTTGGATTCGCGGATGGTGATGTCGTCGAGTGACATAGATGCTCCTAACGTGCGGCGCGAACGGCATTACATCGTCTATACCCATTGAGTCACAGAGAGAATCTTTCAGTCTCCATCAGCTCGGCGGGCGGCACGTGATACCGACTTTGGTTTAAGATGGTTGGCTGGTAAGCGAATGACGGGAGCAAGCGCGCATGGCTATTTTGCTGAGCTGTGACAACGTACATCTGGAATATCCCACCAAGCTGATTTTGGAGCGCGTGGCGCTCGGCGTGAACGAGGGCGACCGCATCGGTATCGTGGGCAGGAACGGCGACGGTAAGTCCACGTTGCTTTCAGTTCTGGCCGGCGAGATCGAGCCCGATGAGGGCCGTGTAACGCATCGCCGAGATGTGACCGTGGGCATGCTCGGCCAACGCGATTCGCTCGATGACGCCGACACGGTGCATCATGCGGTTGTGGGCGATCTGCCTGAATATGAATGGGCGGCCAGCCCACGCATTCGCCAAATTCTGGACGGCTTGATCTCCGACGTGCCTTGGGAAGACCTGGTGGGGGAGCTCTCCGGCGGTCAGCGCCGCCGTGTGGACCTTGCGCGCCTGCTCATCGGTGACTACGACATCCTCATGCTCGACGAGCCCACCAACCATTTGGACATCCGCACCATCAACTGGCTGGCCAACCATCTCAAAACGCGCTGGCAAGCGGGTCAGGGCGGGCTACTCGTCGTCACGCACGACCGCTGGTTCCTCGACGAGGTGTGCCTGTCCATGTGGGAGGTGCACGACGGTGTCGTCGACCCGTTTGAAGGCGGCTATTCCGCCTATATCCTGCAACGCGTCGAGCGCGACCGAATGGCTGCGGTGATGGAGGAGCGCAGGCGCAATATGGCGCGCAAGGAGCTCGCATGGCTCTCGCGTGGCGCGCAGGCCCGCAGCACCAAACCCAAGTTCCGCGTCGATGCGGCCCGTGAGCTCATCGCCGATGTTCCTCCCGTGCGAAATGAGCTCGAACTCAAACGCTTGGCGGTGAGCCGTTTGGGCAAGCAGGTCATCGACGTGATCGATGTCGACGCCGGGTATGTGGGCGATGAGGGCGAGGGTGGAGCGTCGGCTCCCGTGCTTTCCGACGTAACGTGGCTTATCGGCGCGGGCGACCGCTATGGTTTGCTGGGAGAGAACGGCGCGGGAAAAACGACGCTGCTCAACATCATCCAAGGGTATCTCAAGCCGTTGCGAGGCCGTGTGAAAATCGGTGCCACGGTGCGCTTCGGCGTGTTATCTCAGCAGCTCGACGAGCTCAAGCCTTTTGAGGACGATACCATTCGCGAGGTGCTGGCACGTGGTAAGCGATCCGTTGTGGTCGAGGGCAAAGACACGACGCCCGAAAAGCTCCTTGAGCGTCTGGGATTCACCCAGCAACAGTTGTGGAGCCGAATCAAGGATTTGTCCGGTGGGCAAAAGCGCCGTCTGTCGTTGCTGCTCACTATCATCGACGAGCCTAACGTTCTCATTTTGGACGAGCCGGGTAACGACCTCGATACCGATATGCTCGCCATTGTGGAAGATCTGCTCGACGGCTGGCCCGGTACGCTCATCTTGGTCACGCACGACCGTTTCCTCATGGAGCGCGTGACCGATCAACAGTGGGCACTCATCGACGGTAGCCTGCGGCATGTTCCCGGCGGCGTGGACGAATACCTGCGGTTGGTTGAGCGCGGGTCGTCTTCCTCTTCTTGCACGCAGGCTCCGGGGTTCGATGGCGGTCCTGCGGATAAGGGCGCGGATACGTCTATAGGTGGTTCCTCGTCTGCTGCACCTGGCCTTTCGAATGCGGAGCGCCAGCGCCTCAAGAAGGAGATCGCCTCGCTTGAGCGCAAGATGGAGACACGCCGAGGCAAGCTTGAGGAACTTGAGGCCGCGATGTTTACCATCGACCCCACGGACTTCGCTGCGCTAACCGCTCAGCAACAGACCATTGCTGCAGCGAAGGACGAACTCGACGAGCTCGAGCTCGCGTGGCTTGAGGCAAGCGAAACGCTAGGGGAGTGACTTGACGCATTTGCTGTGTGACCCACTTTGCGCACATGTGGGCAAAGTGGGTACAAGCACAGGGATATGCTTCGAGGACATTCGAAAGGATTTTGGTATGCCCTATTACGGATACTATGGATATGGCTATGGGTTTGACCCCTTGTACCTGCTGCTTATCTTGGTCACCACGGTTTTGGGCCTTGCTGCGCAGGGATACATCAACTCCACGTACAAGGTGTGGAGCCGCGTGGAGTCCGACGGTTCGCGTGGCGCCGATGTCGCGCGCCGTATGCTCGACGAGAATGGCTGCCAGCGTGTGGGCATCAGGGCCGTGGCGGGTCATCTGACCGACCACTATGATCCGCGCGATAACAACTTGTACTTGTCCAACGACAATCTCAACGGCGGTTCGGTGGCGAGTGTCGCCGTTGCGTGCCACGAGGCCGGTCACGCCGCCCAGCGCGAAAAGGGCTACTTCATGATAAAGGTTCGAACTGCGCTTGTGCCCGTGGTCAACATTTCCCAGAGCCTTTGGACGCTCGTGTTCATGCTGGGCATTGTGATGAACATGTCCGGCCTTACCACATTGGCCATCGCACTCTTCGCGTTCTGTGTGATATTCCAGTTGGTCACGTTGCCGGTTGAGATTGACGCGAGTCGCCGTGCGGTCGCCTACATCGAGCGTTCCGGTATGGGGTCTGTTAACGTTCGTGGTGCCCGTAAGGTTCTCACCGCCGCTGCCCTCACCTACGTCGCGGCTGCCCTGACCAGCATTTTGCAGTTGGTTTACCTGCTTTTCAGCACGCGTCGCAACGACGACTAACCGTTGCGAGATTTTGTGTCCGCACGGGCAATTACGATAGGTGCATAACGAGTTTGACGAGAGGGGGCATGTGTGGCTGGATGGGATCTCACGGGTTCAAGTTCGAGCGCAAGCGGAGCTGAGAAGGCGGAAGCCTTAACCGTATCGCAGGCTGCCGAAATGGCGGCTGGAGCGCTCAATACTATTCCAAGAATCACCGTTTTGGGCGAAGTCACCGGTTTTCGCGGTCCCAATGCGCGGAGCGGACATTGCTATTTTCAGATAAAAGACGAGTCTTCGGCGTTGGATTGCATCGTGTGGCGCGGTGTTTACGACAAACGATTGTTTGACTTGCGCGATGGCTTGCAGGTGCTGTTTACGGGTACGTTTGACCTGTATAAGCCTACCGGCAAAATGAGCTTCAAGGCCAGTAGCTTTACCTTGGCCGGTGAGGGCTTGCTGCGTCAGCAGGTTGCCCAACTCGCAGAGAAGCTGCGGCTTGAGGGGTTGATGGAGCCCGAGCGCAAACGGCACATCCCAGCGTTTTGCATGCGCGTCGCGGTGGTTACATCGCTTTCCGGTTCGGTGATCAACGACGTCAAGCGCACGCTGCGGCGGCGCAATCCTCTCGTTGAACTCGTGTGCGTTGGATCAAAGGTGCAGGGACAGGGCGCTCCCGCCGAACTGATTGAGGGATTGCGCCGCGCGGCAAGCGTGGTACCCGCGCCCGATTGCATTTTGCTCGTTCGCGGCGGCGGTTCATTTGAGGACCTCATGACGTTCAACGATGAGGCGCTCGCACGTGCGGTCGCGGCGAGCCCGATTCCCGTGGTGACGGGCATTGGGCACGAGCCAGACAATTCGATTTGCGATATGGTGAGCGATCGACGCTGTTCCACGCCCACTGCGGCGGCCGAGTCGGTTGCACCCGAGTTTTCCGAGCTTGTAGCCGCGCTCGATCAGCGCGAACAGCGCCTGCAAAACGTTATGGTCTCGCAGGTGGGTAATGCTGCTTCTGATACCGATGCTGCTTCAGAACGCATTCGGCGGGCGATGCGCACCTATCTTGACCGGTTGCAGTTGGTGGTGGATAACGCCAGCACGCGTCCGTGCCTCACCGACCCAACGAACATCATCGATCGCCGCCGTATCGAGCTGTCGCAAACGTTGGATCGTTTCGTTGCCGCATGCGATCGAGTTCAGGAGCGCTATGCGGCCGATTTGGATCGTTTGGCGCCGCGCTTGCTTTCAAGCACCTCGAGTTTTGCCGCTCGCAGGCATGCGCTTGATCTTGCTTCCTCTGGTTTGCGTGGTGCCGCGGCGCAGCTTTTGACGGAACCGCAGTCCACGCTGGCGCGCGATGCGGCGGCCCTCGACGCGCTTTCTCCGCTCAAGGTGCTCGCCCGTGGTTATTCGATTGCGTATGACGGCGATAACCGGGTTGTTACGCAGGTGAGTTCGTTTACACCGGGCGACGAGTTGCGTGTTCGTATGGCAGACGGAGATGTGTTCGGAACGGTCACCTCAGTTTCCACTCACGCATAAGTATCCGATGGGAAGGATTTGACATGGCAGATTACAAGAACGTTGATGAGCTGACCTATAAGGAAGCGACGACCGAGCTCGAGCTTATCATCCGCGCGCTGGAGAGCGGCGATATGGAGCTCGAGACCTCACTTGAGAAATACGCCCGCGGCGTCGAGCTGCTCAAGAGCTTGCGTACGCGTCTCGCGGATGCAGAGCAGAAGGTATCCGTACTGCTTAAAGATGTAGACGGCACCGATCGCCTCGTCGAGGGCACGCCTGCAGACGATTCGGATACACTGAACCTGTAAAGAGCTGAATGCGCAGAGCGCTCTAATAATTCGGCTGACGAGCCCGATCTCAAGGCGCGCGCACTCAGTTCCGCACATGTACGTTATCGATAGCATGAGGAGCTGATCGACATGACCGATTGCATTTTCTGCAAGATTGCTCAGCACGAGATTCCCTCCACCGTGGTGTATGAGGACGACTTGGTTATCGCCTTCGACGACCTCAATCCCCAGGCACCCGTGCATACGCTGGTGATTCCCAAGGAGCATTACGAGAACGCCATCGATGGGGTTCCCGCCGAGACGCTCGCCGCCATGATGCACGCCGTTTCCGAGGTTGCGCGCATCAAGGGGCTCGATGACGGCTTCCGTTTGATTTCCAACAAGGGCGAAGCGGCTGGCCAGACCGTCATGCATTTCCATATGCATGTACTGGGAGGAAAGCCCCTGGGCGAGGGTTTGATCTAATTTCGTAAATCCAAAGATGCTGCGGCGTTTATCTAACACCGTCATTTCGGCGTGTCGATTGCGTTACCATTGCGCTGTGTTAACCGTGTTTGCACGGTCGGTTTTGTGCGGGCACATCGTACCTAAAGGAGAGTTATGAACGTTCTCGTCCTCAATGCAGGCAGCTCGAGCCTCAAGTTCCAGCTGATGAACACGGAAACCCGTGAGGTTTTCACCAAGGGCAACTGCGAGAAGATCGGTCTTGAGGACGGTATCTTCGGTTACACCGTGGGCGATGGCGACAAGGTCAAGGAAACCGTCGTGTTCCCCGATCACGGTGCCGCCATTCGCAAGGTGATGGGCCTTATCGAGGAGAACGGCTTCACCATGGAGGCCTTCGGCCACCGCATCGTTCAGGGCGGTTGGCACTTTATGGACTCCGCGCTCGTTGACGACGAGGTGCTCGCCAAGATTTACGAGGTTGCCCCGCTGGCTCCGTTGCACAACTACGCAGAGGCGGGCGTAATCGAGTTCTGCCGTGAGGCATACCCCGAGCTTCCGAACGTCACCGTGTTCGACACTTCCTTCCACATGGGCATGCCGCCCGCGGCCTACACCTATGCGCTGCCGCGCGAGGTTCGCGACAAGCTCCACATTCGCAAGTACGGTGCCCATGGTACGAGCCATCGTTACGAGTGGAAGACCGCTAAAGAGATGATTGGCGAGTCCTGCCATCGCGTGCTGTCCTGCCACCTGGGCAACGGCTCTTCGCTGTGCGCTATCGAGGACGGCGTGTGCCGTGACACCACCATGGGCCTGACCCCGCTCGATGGCCTTATGATGGGTACCCGCTGCGGCTCCATCGACCCGGCGACCGTCTGCTATCTGCAGCGCGAGGGCGGCTACACCGCCGACGAGGTCGACACCATGATGAATAAGCAGTCCGGTTTCCTGGCTGTGAGCGAGCTCACAAGCGATGTCCGTGACATCCGCGAGGCTGCGGACAAGGGCGACGAGAATTGCCTGCTCGCCCTTGACCTCTTCATCTACAAGGCGGTTGCCCAGGCCGCCGCGATGATCGCCTGCATGTCGGGCGTCGACGTCATCACTTTTGCCGGCGGCATCGGTGAGAACGACTGGGAGACCCGTCAGGCCATCTGCGAGTGCCTCGCCTGGATGGGTGTGCGCGTGGACCGCGAGAAGAACGCTGCCACGTGCTTCGGTGCGAGCGGTGTGATTTCCACCGATGATTCCGCGGTGACCGTCATGGTGCTTCCCACCGACGAGGAGTACATGATTGCGTGCGACGTGGAACGCCTCGCCAAATAACAACAACTTGGCCCCCTGCGCTGCAGGGGGCTTTTTGTTACCGTTCGATTGAGGGACAGATGCCTATGAAAATCGACCAGGCTCCGGAGTCTGTGGTTCGCCTCACCGATCGCGTGTATTATCTGCCTCATTTTGAGCCCACCGATCGCCCGATTTTGGGGTATGTGCGCGGGGATCGTTATTCCTTGGCAATTGATGCCGGTGCCTCGCCTGCACACGTTTCCAATTTTTATCGGGCTCTCGACGCAGAGGGGCTTCCGCATCCTACCTATACGGTCTTAACGCACTGGCATTGGGACCATGCATTTGGCATGTCATGTGTAGAAGGCGCTACGGTCGCCTCTTGTGCAACAAATGAGCTGTTGGCGGAAGAAGCGCGTCTCAGTGCGATCGACGAGACGTATTGGGATGGTATGCGTCGGGAAACGCGCGGTTTTGCGGATGAATATCCGATTGGTTCGATTCCGACGATCGTGCAGTCTGACATTCAGTTCGAGGACACGCTGACGTTCGATTTGGGTGGCGTCGAGGTTCGGTTGTTCCGTTCCGTAGCCCCGCATACCGACGATTCGGTTCTCGTCCATATTCCGCAGGAGCGTGTGGTGTTCTTGGGCGACTCGGTGTATGGCATGTGCGATGAGCAGGGCGAGCACAGCGTCGACAGGACAAAGCTCGAGGTGCTGGCTGCTACGGTACGTGGGCTTGATTGCGAATGGTTTGCGCAGGGGCACTGGGAGCCGCTCGATGCAGTTGGCATCGAAGAGGATCTCGACCCTGTTGAGGAGCAATAGCTTCGGTATGTGAGGGGCAATAGTCCAGTACCGTACATTTGAGAGTGCTGCTTGGTAGAGAAACGGGTCGCACGACGTTTGACGTACGACCCGTTTGCATGCTCGGGATATGTGAGACCGTGAGCTTACTCGGCCATCTGAGCCTGAACGGCGGTGATGGCGACGACGCCCACGATGTCCTCAGCGGAGCAGCCGCGGGATAGGTCGTTCACCGGCTTGGCGATGCCCTGGAGAATCGGGCCGTAGGCCTCGGCACCGGCGAAACGCTGGACGAGCTTGTAGCCGATATTGCCAGCCTCGAGGTCGGGGAACACAAGCACGTTGGCCTTGCCGGCAACGGGAGAGCCCGGAGCCTTGAGCTGGGCAACGGACGGCACGATGGCAGCGTCGAGTTGCAGGTCGCCGTCGATGGCGAGCTCAGGGGCCTTCTCCTTGCAGAACGCGGCGGCCTCCTGGACCTTCTTGGCGACCTCGCCGCCAGCGGAACCCATGGTGGAGTAGGAGAGCAGCGCCACGTGCGGCTCGGCACCGCCCATGAACGTCTGCCAGCTGTGCGCGGAGGCGATGGCGATCTCGGACAGCTCGTCGGAGGTCGGGTTGATGTTCAGGCCGCAGTCGGCGAAGATGAGCGTGCCGTCGGTGCCGAACTGCTGGGTGTCAGTGCACATGATGAAGAACGCGGAGACGAGCTTGGTGCCGGGAGCGGTCTTGAGGATCTGCAGCGCGGGACGCAGCGTGTCGGCGGTGGAGTGGCAGGCACCCGACACGAGGCCGTCGGCGTCGCCCATCTTGACCATCATGGTGCCAAAGTAGGTCGCATCGTTCATCTGCGCACGAGCCTGCTCGATGGTGACGCCCTTCTTGGCACGGAGCTCAGCGAACTTCTGAGCGTATTCCTCATGCTTGGGGCTGCTCTTGGGATCAATGACCGTGACGCCGGGCAGGTCGATGGTCGCGGGGTCGCCCAGCACGACGAGGTTCGCGAGATCTTCTTCGACGATGATCTTAGCCGCATCGATGGTGCGCTGGTCTTCGCCTTCGGGCAAAACGACGGTTTTCTTGTTGACCTTTGCCGCGGCCTTCATACGGTTCAGGAAATCGCTCATGACGCTCCTTGTAGAAACGGGTCCATCTGCGCTTGGTCGTGATGGGCTTTTGGTATGACGGGGCAATTATATTCCTCTGTGGCTATAATCGAAGGGATGAAAAGACGATGTGTGGTTGTGACGGCCGCCGCCCATCGAACGAGAGCAAGGGGCCGCCGCAGTCTGCAAGGAGCAATATCATGCAGATCAACTCTGGTCTTCCGGCTGATTTTAATCCGAGTTCCTACGACATGATCGTCGTAGGCGCTGGTTACGCGGGTGCGGTGTGCGCTCGTCGCCTTGCCGAGACCTCCGGTTTCCGTGTTGCCGTGCTCGAACGCCGCAACCATATCGGTGGCAATGCCTACGACTATTACGACGAGGCGGGCGTTCTGGTCCATCAGTACGGTCCGCACATTTATCACACGTTTAACGAGCGCGTCCACTCGTTCCTCTCGCGTTTTACCGAGTGGACCGACTATCAACACAAGGTGCTTGCAAACGTGCATGGACAGCTTATGCCCGTGCCGTTCAACCATAAGAGCCTGTTGCTCGCCTTTGGCGAGGAGCGCGGAGAGCAGCTTTTCTCCAAATTGGTGGAGACCTTTGGTAGGGACGTCAAGGTACCCATCTTGGAGCTGCGCAAGAAGAACGATCCTGATCTTGCCGAGATCGCTGATTACGTGTACGAGAACGTGTTCCTGCATTACACCATGAAGCAGTGGGGCCAGACCCCCGACCAAATCGACCCGTCGGTGACGGCGCGCGTGCCGATTTTCGTGGGCGATGACGATCGCTACTTCCCGCAGGCGCCGTTCCAGGGCATGCCCGAGGCGGGCTATACCGTGCTGTTCGAGAACATGCTCGATCATGATCTCATCGACGTGTATGTAGACGTTGACGCGCGTGACATCTTCGAGCTTGACGAGACCACCGTCAAAGTTTGCGGCAAGGTTTATGGTGGCGAGGTCGTTTATACCGGCCCGCTCGATGAGCTGTTCAACCTCGATTTGGGCGCGCTGCCGTACCGCACGCTCGACATGAAGTTCGAGACGCTCGACATGGATCAGTTCCAGCCCGTGGGTACCGTGAACTACACCGTGAGCGAGGACTTCACCCGCATCACCGAGTTCAAGAATATGACTGGTCAGGTCGTCGAAGGCAAGACCACCATCATGAAGGAGTACAGCCACGCCTATGAGCCGGGCAGTGGCCAGACTCCGTATTACGCGATTCTGAGCTCCGACAATCGCAAGCTGTATGAGAGCTATCTCGAGCGCGTGAGCCACATCACCAATTTCCATACCGTCGGCCGTTTGGCGGAGTATCGCTATTACGACATGGATGCTGTAACCGCTTCGGCCCTGAGTCTGTCTGATGAGATTATCGCCTGTCATGCTTAGTTCAGATTCTGCCGCGCCCGTGCGCGATCTTGAGCGCGAGCGCGCCGAATTCCCTGTTGAGACGCTGTCTGTTACGCCGGCGGGGAAGAGCCATAAAATTGTGACGTTCGGTATTCCGAGCTACAACGCCGCAAAGGACATGGATCATTGCATCACGTCCATCCTCGAGGGATCCAAGTTCGCTCCCGACGTGGAGATTATCATCGTCGACGATGGCTCCAAGGACGAAACGGCGCAGAAGGCCGAGGAGTGGGTCGCACGGTATCCGGGCATTATCCGTGCCGTTCATCAGGTGAATGGCGGCCATGGTATCGCCGTGCGTGCTGGACTGCGTGAGGCATGCGGCACCTATTACAAGGTTGTCGACTCGGATGACTGGCTTGACGCCGATGCGCTTTCGACCATGCTCACCATCTTGCGCGGGTTTGAGGAGCGCGACCAGCGCGTCGACTTGTTCATCTCGAACTACGTCTATGAGAAGGTGTTTGAGGGGACGCACAACACGGTGAGCTACCGTATGGCGCTTCCGCGTAAAAAGATCTTCACGTGGGACCAGATCGGTCGTTTCCGTCCCGATCAAAATCTGCTTATGCATTCGCTGTGTTACCGCACGGATGTGTTGCGCTCGCATGAGCTTCCGCTACCGCCGCATACCTTCTATGTGGATAACATCTATGCGTATGTGCCGCTGCCCAACTGCAAAACGCTGTACTACGCCGATATCGACCTGTATCGCTATTTCATCGGGCGTGAGGGGCAGAGCGTTAACGAGAAGACCATGATTAGCCGTCTCGACCAGCAGTATCGCATCACGCGCATCATGATGGAGGCCTATCACCTGTATGACGATGTCGAGCAGGACAAGCTTCGCTCGTATATGATGGGCTACTTCACCATGATGATGGCGATTTGCTCGGTTATGACTAAGCTTTCCGACAAGCCGGGTATCGATGAGGAGCTCAAGAAGCTTTGGGCCGACCTCAAGGCATACGACGAAAAGATGTATCGCAAAGCGCGTCACAGCCTGATTGGCTGGGGAACGAATCTTCCTACCAAAGCGGGTGAAACGACGACGATCGGTTTGTACCGCCTGGCGAGCAAGATCTTCAAATTCAATTAGTTTTTCAATTTGTCTTGCATGATGTTACGCGCCATGAACCACTGTGGTTCATGGCGCGTTTTTTCAAAAATGACGGAAATGCGCAATTCTTTTCGAACATGGCGGGTACAGGCAGATTTGACACTCGTCCTACCTGCGCTTTTGCTATCAAAAATCGCTGTCTACTCGGGAAGACGGAGATGATTTATGCATTTCCGTCTTTTTTTGGGCATCCGGCCGTTACACTGCAATGCCGCCGAGAGCGACCGCTTGGTAGATGGTGATGCCGAGGGTAACAACGCCAATGCCCAGAATTACGACGGCAAGTACGCGCTCAAAAGGAGTCATGATCTTTTCGTCCCCGAATTCACGACGTGCGCGCACGTAGAAGAAGATGCCGGGAATATAGGCGATGCAGCAGAGCATGAGCTGATGCACGCCCGACATAACCACGGCGACCACGAGGAAGATGACGGCGAATGCGGCGCGCACCATGTCACTTGTGGTGATACCAAATTTCTGGCGCGCCTCGGGTCCTTTCGATCCCTGTTCAACCATGAAAGCGGCGGCAAGGGCCCATGCGATGACGATGGACGCGGTGCACAGCGAATAGGCAAATTGATATGCCGCCTCGGAGAACAGCATGATGATGGCAAGCAGCTGAATCATCATGCCTGTGGTGAGGAGGCACTTGGTGGGAGCTCCATAGGTGTTGAGCTCGGCAAACGTATGGGGAAGCAGGCGCATCTCTGCCATGATTTGCATTGCCTCGGAGGCAAGGATGGTATAGGAGAGCCATGCGCCAAAGATGGAGATCACCAGACCGCCCGAGATGAAGGCGCCGCCCCACGGACCAACCGCAGCCTGGAAGATATAGGGCATCGATGGGGCGTTGAGCTGCATGAGCTCCTCACGGGTAAGGAAGCCGTAGGGGAGAATGGATGCGGCGACATAGATGATGACGAGCGCCGTGCAGCCAAGGACGGTAGCGCGCGACACGTCGGACTTGCGTTCGGCGCGGTGACCGAGCACGCTAGCGCCTTCCATACCCACGAAGACCCACATCATGACCATGAAGCAGTTGACGATTTGGTTGCCTGTGCTGCCAGGGGCGGTCTCTCCACCCAGGTTGTTGGCAAGCGTTCCCCAAAAGTCGACGGTGAACACATCAAAGCTGAACGAGAAGATCATCACGACGATGAACGCGAAGATGGGAACGAGCTTGCACACCATGACGATGGCGTTAAGGACGCTCGCCTCTTCTACGCCGCGATTGACCAGCAAGACGATGAGCCAGTTGAGCACGGAGATGAAGACGATGCTGCCGACGGTGAGTCCGTTGGAGAACGGTGGGAAAAAGTAGCCGATTGCAGTGACGAGCATGACGCCGAACGCGACGTTGCCGATCCAGATGGAAAGCCAGTAACCCCAACCCGAGACGAAGCCCACAAACGGGCCGAAGCCTGCGTTCGCGTAAGAAACGATGCCGTCAAGGTCGGGGCGGACGATCGAGAGGCGTCCGAATGTCGTGGCGAGTGCCATAAAGCCGATACCTGTGATGACCCAGGCGAGCATGGCGGGGCCGGGTGTCGCGGCAGCGGAGATGTCGGTCGAAAGCGCGAATACGCCCGAGCCGATTGACGAGCTGATGACGAGTGCCACGAGGCCGATCAGGTTGATGCCGGTTTTCTTAGGCGATTGCGTCGTGCGGGCATCATAGGACGGAACGGGCGTTTTGGCGGACATGGCGGTGCAGACCTCGTTTCATGCGGATAACAGTTCGGCGACGTAGCGTCACGATACAGAATACGGCAAAAGCCCCGTCTATTCCATGCAATCTCGATGTGCGGGCAGTCCATAAAGACTCGTCGCCTCGGTGCACCCTGCGACAATCGCAGCCTCAAGCGCGCGCGTTGCCACAAGACCGATAAGGTCGAGAGGGATTGCGGCGCCTGCCTCCGCATCCAGAGCGCCCGATGCAAGTACGTAGATGGTATCGCCATCGTTGGTGGTGTGCGTGGGGCGAATGGTGTGGGCGTAGGCGTCTGCCGCCATCTGGGCGACTTTGGTCGCCTGTGCTTTGGTGAGCGCGGCGTTGGTGACGATGCACGAAATGGTGGTGTTCGTGCGGTCAAGCGGCATGGAAAGCTGAGACGCCATGGCGATCATCGCTTCTTCCATGTCGATGATGTCGGTTCCGTCTGCGGTTGCGCGCATGCCGGCGATGGGTTTGAGCGTGGCGGGGTCGACGACGTTTCCCACGGCGTTGACGGCTGAGATGGCACCGACTTGCAGCGGACCGAGTGCGAAGGCGCGAGCACCGAGTCCGCCCTTCATGGCGCACTGAGGTCCCGCGAGCTTGCCGACCGTCGCACCTGTACCGGCGCCTACGCTGCCTTCTGCCAACGGGGAACCGGGGTCACTTCCGAGCGCCTCGCGCACCGCAGCGATGCCCGCCTGGTCGGTTGGGCGCACATCTGAGCGGCCAAAACCCAAGTCGAACAGGCAACTGGAGCAGACGATGGGGACCTTGCCCACGCCCACGTCAAGGCCGATGTCATGTGCTTCAAGTTCGCGAATGGCACCGGACGCAGCTTCGAGTCCGTAGGCGGAACCGCCGGAAAGCATGACGGCGTGAACTTTATCAACTGTATTTTCGGGTCGCAGCAGATCCGTTTCGCGGCTTGCGGGCGCCGCACCGCGCACATCGACGCCGCCCGTGGCACCCTGTGGTGCGACGATCGCCGTGCATCCGGTGGCGGCGTCCAAGTCGGTGTAATGTCCAAAGCAAAAACCGGGGATTGCGGTGATGGCGATAGGAGAGAGGCTCATGGGCTTTCCTTTCCTCAACGGATGGGTCAGATGGTTCGAAACGATTCGAGCGAGCTGTCCTTAAGCGGACCGTTCGTCTGTCTTCAAAGCGCGGACGACTTTGGCGATGGGCAGCCCGACGACGTTGTAAAAATCGCCGTCGATCTTTTCGATCAGTATGCGTCCGTATGTACCCTGGATACCGTAGGCGCCAGCCTTGTCCATCGGCTCACCTGTCGCGATGTAACGCTCGATTTCGCTGTCGTCCAATTCATAAAAGGCGACGTCGGTGATATCGACAAACGAGCGAACCGAATCGTCTCGTACAATACAGACACCGGTGGCAACTTGATGTGTGCGCCCGGAAAGTTCGCGCAACATCTGGAAGGCGTCTGCCTCGTCAACGGGCTTGCCGAGCAACTTGCCATCAAGCGTGACGATGGTGTCGGCGGCGATAACCGTCTCTCCCTGTTCACGATATTCGGATGCGACCGCTTTGGCTTTGGCGCGTGCCAGCCGTTCCACCAATTCAAAGGGCCCCTCGTTCGGGAGCGCGGTCTCGTCGATGTCTGCGGGGATAACGCGCACGTCAAACCCCGCCTCGCGCATAAGATCGATGCGACGCGGGGACTGTGAGGCCAAAATCACGTGAGGTTCCTTTCGGCGATTTACAGCTGAATGGATTCTTTAACTTTTGTGACGGCGGTTTCACCTGCGATGTCGTTGAGAATCGCCAGCGCAAAGGGGAGCGCCTGGCCCATGCCCGATGCGGTGATGATGTTGCCGTCCACAACCACGCCTCGGTCGCCCACATAGCACCCTGCGGGGAAGTTCTCTTCAAAGCCGGGGAAGCAGGTTGCCTGGTGCCCCTCAAGTAAACCGAGCTCCGCCAGGATAAACGGGGCGGCGCAAATGGCGGCAACGTGTTTGGTGACGGCAAACTCACGCACGACATCGCACACACGCTCGTCGTCACGCAGATTGGTGGCGCCGGGTAGACCACCGGGAAGCACCACGTAGTCGTATTCGGAAAAATCGACCTCGTTGAACAGCTGGTCGCAAATGAGCGGAATCTGCTGGGAGGTCACAACCTCGCGCGTATCCATAGTTGAGATGAGCGCTGCGTGGACGCCCCCTCGACGCAGCACGTCAACAACGGTCAGACATTCGATGGTTTCAAATCCATCTGCGGCGAGTACGGCGACACCGGCCATGACAGGTCCTCTCTCGTGGGGTTGAATTGAGGGTGTTATACCCGCTTGACCCGCGTAAGATGCACTACCGTTTCACAATGGAACGTTTGCGGGAACAGGTCGACCGGAGTGGCGGAAACGGGCTTGAACGTTCCCTCGTCTACGAATCTGCGCAGGTCGCGTGCGAGTGTGGCGGGATCACATGACACATATGCCACGTCGCGCGCACTCGTGCTCGCGATAAGCTCAATCGCGTCGGGCGCAAGTCCCGCGCGCGGGGGATCGACGATAAGCACGTCGGCGTCCTCATCGGGGAACTCGCGCACGGCATCGCCGCCGATGACATCAACGTTGGTGATATTGGCAATATCAAGGTTGCGGCGCAGGTCGCGCACGGATGGTCCGTACGATTCAACTGCGCTCACGAAATCGCAGCGACGGGCGAGCGGCAGTGTGAACGTGCCCGCGCCGCAATACAGGTCGATGCCGAGTTCGTCGGGTTGCGGGTCGAGCGCCTCCATCACCAGGTCGATAAGAATCTCGGCGGCGGCAGTGTTTACCTGGAAGAAGGAGGGTGCGGAAAGGCGCATGTTCTCGTCGCCGATCTTTTCGGTCCACGAGCCCTCGCCCGAGAGCGCCTCGACGCCCGTGACCTTA
>OLVZ01001556.1_pt1 | contig 19317 bp, 17 predicted proteins | sample 1673341 | NCBI WGS metagenome assembly OLVZ01 (sample SAMEA3178944, study PRJEB25190) | human gut metagenome | biome: human gut; feature: human-associated habitat; material: faeces | place: Austria | collected 2013 | reverse complement strand
ATTCTGTTTCCAGCATGTTGACGACATTCCAGTTGGCGTCCGTCAAGATGCTTACTAGGCTCGCCGAGGAAGATCAGTGCCAGAATTATGGTGAGTATCGTTGAGGACTTGTCTATCGGCACGACCTTGTTCACGTCGCCGAGCTGCAGCGCTCTGAAATAGCAAAGCCACGATGCGCCGGTCGCAATGCCGGACAGGATGAGGAAGACCCACGTTTTTGTGCTCAGCCCGGTGATGGTCGGAGCCGACCCGACTATCCAAACCATAAGCCACGAGAAAATCAGCACAACTATTGTACGTATTGCCGTGGCTGCGTCGGAATCGGTCTTTTTGATTCCGCACTTTGCGAGAACGGATGTCAGACCGGCAAACAGTGCCGAGCCGAACGCGAAGAGTATCCACATAGTGTTCGCCTAACTTTCTGTTATGTCATAAAATCATTATAGCACAGCTGCCGCCATTATGGCAGCGTATATATAAATTTTACATTGCTGCTAAAAAACACGGTGCAGTCTGAAAAACTGCACCGTGTAATTGCATATACCTTGTTTCTAATCGACCACAAAATAGCGGTAGAGGAAGGTGACTATCTGCGAGCGCATGCACTTATCGTTCGGAGAAAACGTCTTTGCCGTCGTGCCTTTGGTTATGCCGTACTCGACCGCCCAATCAACGGCATCGGTGTAGAAAGCGTGTTTGGAAACATCGGTAAAGCCGCTCGAGCTGCTCGCCTTCGGGCACAGATCCCAACGCCAGAGGAAGGTCACAACCTGAGCACGGGTAACGGTTGCGCCGGGCTGGAAGTGATCGGCGGTGACGCCTGTTGTGATGCCTTCTTCGGCGGCCCACATAACGGCCTTGTAGTAAAAGCTGCCTTTTGGAACATCGACAAATTGGCAGACAGATGATTCAGGCTCGGGGCATCCGGCTGCTCGCCACAGGAAGGTTACGACCTGGGCACGGGTGCAGCTTGCGTTCGGGCTGAATGTCGTGTCCGTTGTGCCGTTTGTAATGCCGGCGTTTACCGCCCACAGAACGGCATCGTAATAGAAAGATCCCTCGTGAACGTCGGTGAAGTTGTTTATGTACGGTTCATCCGGCTCGTCCGGCTCGTATATGTTTCCGTCGGAGTCCTGCGCGTAGTAGTCGCTGTAGATATCCTCGGGCACGAAAACCGTGCAGGCATTGCCGTCGGATGAGGGGAGAGCCTCAAAATCCACGGTGCGCGCAGGCTCAATGTCCGCGCCGTCGTAGGAATATATCTTTGCACCGACGTTGCCGGCATCCGCACCGGAAACGGTAAAGCTGTACTCTGCGCACTCGGGCAGGCTCGCGATCAGTCCAATGTCAGTAAGCTCAACGGAAACCTCTCCGCTGCTGCATGCGCCGTTTGCATAGCTGCCAGCCGACTGCCCCTTTGCATTCCAGAAATCGACCTTGATGTCATAGGATTTAAGCTGCTTGTCCGCAGGCGGATACACCAGGACGGTGCGTGCGTGATAGGAGCTTACGAAATCGTCTTCGCTCTGCAAATTGTCAACTTCAAGATGCGCAAGGTAGTGCTCGGGATAGTGGGCAAGTCCGAGCGTGTTGAGATTCATAAGAGCATAGGGGATCAGCGTGTAATTAAACGCAGCACAACCGAGCACGTACTTCAGCGTGTCGTTTGATAGTACACATCTCAAAGTGTCTCCCTTCTCAAAAGGAGAGACCGGAGGTGTGCCAAGCTCGCTCCCGGTGAAGTCCATTATATCCTTCTGGATATCCGTGTAGTTAACTGTTCCGAATACGGAGCCGCCGGGGGCGTTTGTGAAGGCAACCTCGCAGAATCTGTCAAAAAATGCACGCTGAGAGGGCTTGATCTCTCTGGTATACATTCCGGCGATCTCTTCAAACTTATCCCACAGCTTGCTGCTGCTTTCGTATGGAAGCGACAGCGTTGTTCCGTATCGTGTAAAGCCCCAAGCCGTAGGCGCGACGCGCGGAACCAAATCGACAGGGCTTACAATGTTATAAATGTTAGGGTCAAAAAATGTTTCTGCCGAATCGTGGGATGCGCCTGCCGGAGTCGCGAATGTGTAGACGTATATGTCCACAACGTTGGGCTTTATACCGCCGATGGTTGCATTGTTCAGCGCACGACCCAGAAGATTTGCAACGGCAGCTCCGCGGCTGAAGCCGACTGCCCATATCTTCAGGTCGCCTTTTATCTCATGGCTCTGAACATAGTCGCTCAGACCGTTCAGAACGCCGTTGGCGGCAGTCTGGAAGCCGTAATGATTGCGGCTGAGCTTTTCCTCGCTGTTGTACACGTTGAAGTTGCTTGCCCATTCTCCGCCGTAGCCGCCGCCGCGAATGGGAACGGCAATCAGCGTGTCAGTGCCGCCGTTTTTGTTGGTGATATACTTCATTGCAAGGGTATAGGCGACCTTGTCCGATGTATCATCAAGCGGAACGTCGTAGTTAACATACTTAAGCGAGCTGAAATTCAGCTTATTAAGAAGTTCACGGACATTTTCGGTTCGGCTGAGTGCCGTGGCGTCGCCATTACCGCGCCATGTGGTGTTAGCATTTGTCGAGAAGGTCGTCATCTCAAGGCACAGTGAGGCTTTTGCAAGCTTTGCGTTATAGCCGTAGCCATCGTCCTGCGCATAGAAGTAGTCGTCAGAGTATTCAAATTGCCATGACTGCGTGTGACCGACGTTGCCCTCAAAATTGAAGTCAACGGTAACGGGCGTATTATCTCCCGGTTCGGGCTTTTCCGGCGGAATCTCGGAGGGAACGTCGGAAATATCCCAGTCATTGAGAATACTGTCGCGGCTTGCAAGGGTATAGAGCTTGCTCTCGGCATCGGGCTTTCCGTCAAGAACGACTCTGTCGTTAAAGGTATAGTTTACTTCAAGATCGTCCGCGACTCTGTTATTGATGCTTTGACCGCCGGAATTGCGAGCGCTGCTGGCGCTGCTGAGCGTGAAGAAATCATACGCGCTTCGGTAAGTGCTTGTGCATTCAACATTGGCCTTTTCAAGGGCGTTGGCGGAGTTTTTGGAGTCTTCGTCGCTTATGCCTGCCAAACGTGCGTAACCGGGTGTCTGAATATTGACCGAGCCCATCACAAGGCAGCTGTCAATATCGGCAAAGCGGCTGTCATCGCCTATGCCGGCAACGCTGATATCGCTGTCTTTATTCGTGCCGGTGTATTTTAAGTCGATATCCAGGTCTACGATGCAGTTTCTTATCGAGCCGCAGCCTCTCGCAATACCGCATGTTATGAACCCTATGTTGAGCTTATCAAAACTGCGCCGTACTGTCATGCTGACATTGCAGTTTTCAATAAGGCCAGTGTCATCACCATATGAGTTGTAATAAGCAATGCCGCAAATGCCGCTGTCAGTGCCAAAAACATCGTTATCTTCATCGGTGCTTATTACGCTAACATTGAGATTCTTGATAGTGCCTAAGTTTCTCTCAATGAGCGTACCTTTGAGATTGTATATTGTGTGGCTGTTGCCGTTTATAACTCCGCCTTTGAGCAAAGAGCCGCAGGCTGCGTCGTTAAGCGTGTCGTATGCAATGTCCTCTTTGCTTGCGTCTATATCGTTCATCAGCAGGTAATAGCCGCTGCCGATGTTCTCCTTCAGGTCTGCCAAAGTGTAGATCGGCACATAGCCATCGGGAATATCCGGCGCGGCAAAGGCAGATGCCGGCAGCAGTGCGAGCGCCATCACAAGCGCCAAAAAACCGGCAAGAAGTCGTCTCTTCACAGGCTCGCTTCCTTAAAAGCGGTAAAACTCGGTCTGGTCGCTGTCGGGACGATAAACAGAAACAAAGCTTCCGTCGGAGCTTGAATATGCGTAAACCTCCGATGCGTCAACGCCGGCGAGTCTTATAAGCTCTTCGCCGTCAAGGCCGAGAACGACTGCGTCTCCGTTATCGTCGGTAACGGAGAGAACAAGCTCATTGCCGGCAATGCTTCCGCCGCCAAGCTCGGAAATTATCTTGTTCATTTCCGGCAGCACTACGGTGAAATACGGATCCTCCGATGTCTGAGTCCAGCTTAATATCTTGCGCTCTTCCTTGAGTGTGCCGTCAAGGCCGTAGATCTGAGCATAAAGATCAAATGTCTTAGGCTCGCCGTCTATGAAGTACACAGTGTCGGCGGATACCTCGTTGCCGTCTGCGTCCTTCCAGATAAAGCGTACAAGACCGTTTGCACACAGAACTACCTCTGCGCCCTCTTCGCCCTCAATGACCTGACCGGTGACGGGGTTTATTGCATAGTAACGCGTTCCGTAGCCCTTGGCCAGCCACGAGGTTACAAGCCAGCCGCTCTCTCCGCTGCCGTCGAGAATGCCGAGATCGTAATCCATTGTATATATGAGCTTGCCCTTGGTAACGGCAGGTGTGCCTGTGGCGGCAATTCCCGGGCCGGTGGGCTGCTGCGTAGGCTCCGCTGTCGGCTGCGGAGTTTCGGCAGCGCCGACATTGGGCTTATCTTCTGCGCCGCCGCATGCGCCGAGTATCATAAGCAATGCAAGCAGCAGTCCGATAACAGAAACTTTTCTCTTCATGGTACATCCTCCGTGATTTACATATCTATATTAAATTCAATTTCAATATCGTTTACGCTCAGCGCAGCTTTTCCGGCTTTGCCGATGGTTTTGACATAGCATCCGCCGGAGCCGCCCTTGAGGGAAATTATCTCGGGGCCTATAAGCTCAAGCGCGCCGCTGCATTTAAAAACGACGGGTTCCTGCCAATACGGAGCGAGGTTGCCGTATTCGTCAAGCGCGCGGATGCGCACTGCGGCAGCGTCATATGTGCCGCCCTCGGAAAGCTCGGTTTTGCTCGGGATTACCTCGAGGTGAACCTTCTGGCCCGGCGAGCGAGTCACGCTTTTTATGACCTCGCCGTCTCTTATCGCGTCAAAGCGCCATTTTGTTGCCTCGCCGCCCCAGTTGCCGACGTATTTGCCGTAAAGCTCAACGCCGTCGGAGAATTTAAAGCCCTTTGTGAGCATGAGCCGCGCAAACTTTGCAAGAATTTTCGGCGGAAGCGCGCTCGGACCGGATTTGGCAACGGCAAGCAGGCATTCCTTGACCGTGTCCGCCGTCTTCTCGTCAAAGCCCTCCTGCGTTATAAGCAGCTCGCCGATGAAATCGTCGGTGATGACCGGGGGATGGGGGAGAGCGGGATATTCGTCTTTCCCGGGGAAAAACTCGCGGACAAAAACGCCGTCCTTATAAAGCTTCACGCTGTCGGCGTTGGTGAAAATATAGACCTTGCCAATATCCCCGGCCGGATGTTCGCCGATATCCATGGACGAGGAGACAACGCAGCAGGGAACGTTGTCGCTCTGGCTTGCGTAAACCGCGGCCGCGAGCTTCGGGTTGCGGAACATGTCCATAACGCCGTGGTAGCATATCCCGTCGCCGCTGCCGAAGTCCTGATGCGTGTTGTAGTCAAACATGCACCACGGGAATATGCCGCAGATATCGTCGGCGGCATACATCGCGTCGAGCACCTTAGCGTGCCTGAGCGCGTGGCTGAGTCTGTGTCGCTCATCGTCAAAGGGCTTTGTCGGGAACATGTGCCCGTTGCACTCGGAAACGAAGTAAGGCCTGTGCTTCTTGCTCGTCACGTTCTTTTTAGCTTTCACACCGGCGTTATCGCCGGTGTGCGAAAAGTCATTGTATGCGTAAACGTCCTCAAGCAGATGGCTTTTTTCAAGGTATCTGACACCGCTCGTCTGGCGGCCGGAGTCAAGCGTGTGCGCAACGGCGTTTGTTCTTCTGTAAAGCTCGTCGCAGTCCTGCGATTCGTTTATCCTAACGCCCCACAGCATGATTGACGGATGGTGCATATACTGCCGCACCATTTCGTCGGTGTTTTTAACGGCCTGCTGCTTCCAATCCTCATCGCCGATATGCTGCCAGCCGGGAATTTCGGTAAACACCAGCAGTCCCAGCTCATCGCAGCGCGATATGAAGTGCTGCGACTGCGGATAGTGCGAGGTGCGCACGGCGTTAACGCCAAGCTCGTTTTTGAGTATCTCGGCGTCAAGCTCCTGCACCGATTTCGGCATGGCGTAGCCGACATAGGCGTATGACTGATGCCTGTTAAGTCCGCGCAGCTTTATCCTCTGCCCGTTGAGATAAAATCCGTCGTTTTCAAATCTCACGGTTCTGAAGCCAAAACGCAGGCTCTTTTCGTCAACGACCTCGCCGCCGCGCATTGCGCGAACACGCGCCGTGTGCAGAGCAGGGGAGTCCAAGCTCCAAAGCTGTGCATTCGGAACGCTCAGCTCAAACGCCTTGCCGCAGGCCGAGGCAAGGACCTTTCCGCTGCCGTCAACAATATCAGTAACAACGCTTTCGCATTCGCTTTCGATCCTCACTCGCAGCTCGTGCAGGCCGGTGTTCTCGATAAGAACTTCTTTGATATACGCGGGATCCTTTACCTCGAGCGTCACCTCGCGGTAAAGTCCGCCGTAGCACAGATAGTCAATGACAAAGCCAAACGGCGGAATGTTAAGGCTCTCGCGCGTGTCGAGCCGAACATCGATTATGTTTTCGCCGCCGAAATTAACGCTGTCGGTTATATCAACGGAAAACGCCGTGTAGCCGCAGGCGTGATATCCGACACGCGTTCCGTTGCAGAATACCGTTGCCTCGTGCGCTGCACCGTCAAAGCGCAGTATAAGCCGCTTGCCTTGCCACTCCGAGGGAGCGGTAAAGCTCTTTCTGTAGCCGCAGACCATTTGATAGTCCCGGCAGTCGATATAGTTATAAGGTATCTCCCTTGCCGTGTGCGGCAGACGGACGGAGGACGCCTTGTCAAAGCCTGCGTCGTAGTCCTCGGTAAAAAGCCAGCCGTTATTGAAAGCAATGTCCATATCGTAGCTCCTTCGAATTTTTAATATAATTTTATCATATCCGCGATGCAATGCAAGATGTAGTTGATTTTAAGGCCATAAAACTATATAATATTTCTGAAATTTTTAGATCGGAGTATGAGAATGGATAAGCTTCTGAACACAAAACTGTTTCTGCTCGATATGGACGGCACGCTTTACCTCGGTGATGAGGTGTTTGACGGTGCGGTCGATTTTATCGACACCGTTAAGAAAAGCGGCAGGGAGTATATATATCTGACCAACAACTCCTCGCGCGCCGGCGTTGACTATATAACCCGACTGAGAAAGCTCGGCTTTCCCTGCGAGAAGGAGAATGTTTTCACTTCCGGCATGGCGACGGCAATGTACCTCAACAGCCGCCACAAGGGTGAGCTTGTCTATCCTGTCGGAACTCCGGCATTTTTGGGCGAGCTTGAAAGCTACGGCGTTCCCCTTGGCGACAGTGAGGAGGTCGGCGTTGTCTGCGTAGGCTTTGATACAACGCTTACTTATGAAAAGCTCGATAAAGCCGTGCATTATCTCCGCCGCGGCGCTGCATTCGTTGCCGCAAACCCCGACTGGGTGTGCCCCATGCCGGCAAACGAGGTTCTGCCCGACTGCGGCAGCATCTGCGCACTTCTGACCGCCGCAAGCGGAGTCGAGCCGGTGTTTATCGGCAAGCCGAACCGAAATATGGTTGACATAATATCCGAACAGACCGGCGTTCCAAATGAAAATATCTGCTGCGTGGGCGACAGACTTTATACGGATATAGCCGTTGCGCAGAATGCCGGAGCCGTGTCCGTGTGCGTTCTGTCGGGCGAGAGCAGCCTTGAGGATATTGAAAAAGCCGAGCGCAAGCCGGATTACGTCCTCAAAAACGTTGCCGAGATCGCGGATATACTCAAAGCACACATGTGATTTACAGAATGTTATTTAATTTTCGCACAAAGTGTGTTATAATAGCTTAACGGTCGGGAGGTGAGCGAATGCCGAAGCAGACCGGAACAAAGCAGATAGCGTCAAATCGCAAGGCCTTTCACGATTATTTCGTGCTTGACAGGTTTGAAGCCGGCATAGAGCTTGCCGGAACGGAGGTCAAGTCGTTAAGAGCGGGAACGGTCAATATGAAGGACTGTTACTGCACAATAAAAAACGGCGAGCTGTTTGTCAGATCGCTGCATATAAGCCCGTATGAAAAGGGCAACATTTTCAATAAAGACCCCGTGCGGCCGAGAAGACTGCTCATGCATAAGCGCGAGATAGTCAAGCTCAACGCAAGAGTTATGCAGGAGGGCGTGGCGCTCATTCCGCTGTCGCTTTATTTTAAGGACAGCAGGGTGAAGGTCGAGCTTGGTCTGTGCAAGGGCAAAAAAATGTATGATAAACGAAATGACGACGCAAAGCGTGAAGCCGCGCGCGACATTGAAAGAACTTTGAAGGAGAGACACTGATGAGTAATCCTGTAGTAACAATCGAAATGGAAAACGGCGATATCATAAAGGCCGAGCTTTATCCCGAGGTTGCACCCAACACGGTCAACAACTTTATCTCGCTGGTAAAGAATAAGTTTTATGACGGCGTTATCTTCCACCGCGTCATTCGCGGCTTTATGATCCAGGGCGGCGACCCCCAGGGCATCGGCGTAGGCGGCCCCGGCTACTCGATCAAGGGCGAGTTCAAAATGAACGGCGTTCCCAACGATCTCAAGCATACTCGCGGCGTCCTGTCGATGGCGCGCGCAATGGCGCCCAATTCCGCCGGCAGCCAGTTCTTCATCATGCATGAGGATGCACCTCATCTCGACGGCCAGTATGCCGCTTTCGGCAAGGTCATAGAGGGCATGGAGAATGTCGATAAGATCGCAACCTGCATGACCGGCAGAAACGATAAGCCCATCCACCGCCAGGCAATGAAGAAGGTCACTGTCGATACCTTCGGCGTTGACTATCCCGAACCTGAAAAGATGTAATGCACCATGGGGTGCGGTCATCCGCACCCCGTATAAGGCAATAGTCCGACTAACGGACGGCGAGGCAGTGCGATACGGTACGATGCTGCCGGTCGAGCTGACGCAAGGATTACCGCCCAACTACCGGACGGCGCGGCAGTGTGATACGGTGCAAAGTTGCCGGTCGTGCTGACGCAATAAAGAACAGTACCAGCCTAAATACGCCTCTAAAAAACGGGGATGTACCGGTTTCGACGGGGGTATGGAGGCAGGAATAGCGAGCGGATGCGCCTACCATCCTAAAAATGGGCAGCTTATAAATTAAAGAACAACAACGATACTGTTCTTCTCGCTGCTTAATTAGCGAGCGTTCCCTCCGGGAGGACCACGGCCCGGAACGGAGCGTCGATTAGTGGTGCCCGTGAGTGTGCAAAGCTTTGAGCCCACCACGCATAATGAAGCTACCGACTCTGCGAGCCTGACGGCCGGCGCGCAGGGAAGGGAATATAAATGACCGTATGCGCTCGGAGAAGTTCCTGTTAAAGTGCTTTCGGACGGGGGTTCAACTCCCCCCATCTCCACCACATCCACCGCAGCATATCTGCTGAGGTGGATTTTCTATTGTCAACGCGGTGAAAATATGGTAAGCTGAATCAAAAATGATGAAATGAGATATCAAAAATGACAGAATCGCTGTTTTACATTCAAAGAATCCGCGCGCAATACGACACCGGCATTTTTTCCAAGTCCGATAAGCGCATAGCCGACTATCTGCTCGAGCACCCTGGCGCAGTTGACGGTGAAACTGCAAGCTCGATCGCCGAGAAGGTGGGAACAAGCCCGGCAACCGTTGTGCGCTTTTGCCGCAAGCTCGGCTTCAAGGGCCTGACGGATATGAAAAACAGCGCCGCCTATACAAACTATATTGAAAGCTCGACCACGGATATGGACCTGAAAAAGGGCGATGATGCGGAGACTGTCACTAACAAGGTCCTGCAGTATATGAAGATGGTGCTCGACCAGCTGAAGCTGTCGCTCGAGCCGGAGCTTTTGCAGAAGGCAGCCGATAAGCTTGCCGGCGCAAACCATGTCGTGATACTGGCCGAGGGCGGCTCGGGCACGATCGCGAGGGCTGCATACGATATTTTTCTCAAACTTGCAATACCGTGCCGCATTGTTGATGATATAATGTTTCAGATCATGGAGATCAGCATGATGGACGAAAACGATGTGCTGTTTTTGATCCTCAACTCCGGCAGAACATATAACGTTTTGCAGAATGCATCTTACGCAAAGCAGCGCGGAATATACACCATCGGCGTTGTTGGAACAAAAGGAACGCCACTGTCAAAGTACCTTGATATCGAGCTGCCGACATGCATTTTCAGCAGCAGTTATCTGAGCGATATCTCCGCTGCACGCCTGTGCGAACTTGTAACTGTTTCAATTCTTCATTCCATCATGGCGCTCACACGTGACAGCAAACAAATGAAACGCGGAGAGAGTATTGCTAACTCAATCGAGCTTAAACGTATCCCGGGAAATCAAAAATTCTGAATATAATATCCAGTAAACTTCAACTTAAAAGTACGGTAATTTATGAATTACCGTACTTTTTTGCGTTTCAGGAGATAAAATTGTTTGCTTATTAACAAACTATTCGTGTTTTTTACCAAAAACAAAATGTGCATTTTATGCAGTGCAACGAATTTCAAAATAAACGTTTAAAAATGAAATGAAATTTCATTTTTGACTTGATTTGCACTAAAAACTCTGCTAAGATTTATGCAGAAATTGTTGATGATGATGAAAGAGCAAAAGTGATTGTATTGAATTCGGAACAATCAAAATGAACGTAAAAAAAGAAAAATATAAGAGATGAAAGGAAAAGCAAAAATGAAAAAAGTACTGGCAATGGTTCTCGCACTGGCGATGGTGTTCGCACTTTGCGCCTGTGGGAACGGCGGCAACAACGGCGGCGACTCCGCGAATAACGGTGACACCGAAAACAAGAACAACGAACAAGCAAAAGACTTTTACACTGATCAGATCGATGTAAACGGCATAGACGCTCAGGGAAAGAAGATCGTCTACATTGCTCCCTCGCTTGACATCGAGTACTGGCAGTGGGTTGAGGACGGCGTAAGACAGGCATCACATTTAATGATTCCTATGATCTCAACAAGGACGAGGTCATCTATCATGTCCACGTTTACTTCCAGGACTGCCTGAAGAACAACAAGCCTGTTGAGATCGGCGGCCTGTCTGAGGGCATGAAGGTGCTCAAGCTCTCTAACGCAGCTCTCGAATCCGCTAAGGAGCAGAAAACCATAGCTCTCGGTGATTACTACACCCTTTAAGCAAGGAGGATACAAATGAACGAAAAAGTCAGTATGCTCAAAGAAAAAGCAAAAGAACTCAGAAAAACGGCGCTGACGATGATTTTCGAGGCACAGTCCGGCCACCCCGGCGGTTCGCTGTCGTCAGCCGACATCGTAACGGCTCTGTATTTTTCCGAAATGCACGTTGACCCGAAAAATCCGCAGTGGCCTGACAGAGACAGATTTGTGCTTTCAAAGGGCCATGTCTGCCCGATCCAGTACGCGGCGCTCGGCAGCCTCGGATTTTTCCCGGAGGAAGTACTGCACACCCTGCGTCAGGAAGGCTCCATGCTTCAGGGTCACCCCAGCATGCTCAAATGCCCGGGCATAGATATCTCCACCGGCTCACTCGGCCAGGGAGCTTCGTGTGCTGTCGGCATGGCTCTTGCAGGTAAGCGCGACCATAAGGACTATCGCGTGTTCACGCTCCTCGGCGACGGTGAGATGGACGAGGGCATAGTCTGGGAAGCAATGATGAGCGCAAACCGTTATCGGCTTGACAATTTCGTCATGATAGTAGATAATAATGGTCTCCAGCTCGATGGTCCCTGCGATCAGATCATGCCGCATATCGACCTGAGCGCAAAGGCGGCAGCCTTTGGCTTTGAGGTCTATGATATCGACGGACACGACATGCAGCAGATACTTGACGCTTTCGATAAAATACGCGCAGCCAAAAACGGCAAGCCCAAATTCATCAATGCAAAAACCGTTAAGGGCAAGGGCGTTGATTTTATGGAAAATCAGGTTTCGTGGCACGGCACGGCTCCCAATGCCGAGCAGTATGCCGACGCAATAGCGCAGATAGACAGGAGCTGAGATCATGGAAAAAGGTAAAATGATAGCTACTCGCGACGGCTTCGGCGACGAGATCGTTGAAGTTGGCAAGGAAAATAAGGATATCTATGTGGTTGACGTTGATATCGGCAAGTCCTGCAAGACTGCAAAGTTTATGAAGGCTCTGCCCGAGCAGTACGTCAATGTCGGCATTGCCGAGCAAAACGGCGCCGCGCTCTCGGCCGGCCTTGCCTCAACCGGCAAGATCCCGTTTGTCGTGACCTATGCGGTGTTCGGCTCGCTGAGAATGTGCGAAATGATCCGACAGGAGATGTGCTACACCAATCTCAATGTCAAGATCGCATGCTCTCACGGCGGCGTTACCCCGGCAAATGACGGCGCAAGCCATCAGGCGATAGAGGATCTGGGCGTTCTGCGCACCATTCCGAACATCACCGTTATTCAGCCGGCAGACTACGCTTCGGCAAGAAAGCTCGTCCGTGCCGCAGCCGAGACCTACGGCCCGATGTATCTGCGCTTCACGCGCGACGCCGTTCCCGTCATTTATGACGAGGATCAGGAGTTTACCATCGGTAAGGCTGTCCGGCTGCGCGACGGTAAGGACGTTGCGATAATCGCGATCGGCGATACGGTGCGCCTTGCGCTGGACGCCGCACGCGAGCTTGAGAGCAAGGGCATAAGCGCAAGAGTGCTCGATATGCACACGCTCAAACCGCTGGATAACGAAGCTGTCGATGCCTGCATTAACGATATCGGCAAGATAATCACCGTTGAAGATCACAACATCACAAACGGTCTTGGCAGCGCGGTGTGCGAGCGCACAGCCGAGGCAGGGAAGGGCAAGGTCGTGCGCATCGGCATACAGGACTGCTTCGGCCAGTCCGCGCTGTATGAGCGCCTACTTGCCGTCAACGGCATTACGGTTGAGAATATCGTTGAAAAAGCAATGAAAGGATTTTGATTATGCCACTGGTAACAACCAAGGAAATGTTCAGCAAGGCCTACGCAGGCGGATACGCCGTAGGCGCATTCAACGTCAATAACATGGAGATCGTGCAGGGCATCACCGAGGCCGCCGCAGAGCACAAAGCTCCGGTCATCCTCCAGGTGTCCAAGGGCGCGCGCGCGTACGCAAACCACACCTATCTGATGAAGCTTGTTGAGGCTGCGGTCGAGGAAACGGGGCTTCCCATAGCGCTCCATCTTGACCACGGCGACAGCTATGAGCTTTGCAAATCCTGCATAGACGGCGGCTTCACCTCCGTCATGATCGACGCATCCTCCAAGTCCTTTGAGGATAACATTGCGCTCACCCGCAAGGTCGTAGAGTACGCTCACGATCACGGCGTTGTCGTCGAAGCAGAGCTTGGCACTCTCGCCGGCATTGAGGACGAGGTCAAGGTCTCGGCAGAGGATTCGTCCTACACCCGTCCCGAGGACGTTCAGGAATTTGTCGAGCGCACCGGCTGCGATTCTCTTGCAATCGCTATCGGCACCTCTCACGGCGCATATAAGTTCAAGCCCGGCACGAAGCCCCAGCTCCGCTTTGACATTCTTGAGGATGTAGAGCGCCGCCTGCCCGGCTTCCCGATAGTTCTGCACGGCGCATCCTCCGTTCCTCAGGAGTTTGTAAAGCAGATCAACGAAAACGGCGGCAATATGCCCGGCGCTATCGGTGTTCCGGAGGATCAGCTCCGCCAGGCTGCATCCATGGCAGTATGCAAGATAAACATCGACTCCGACCTGCGCCTTGCAATGACCGCATCCGTCCGCAGCTACCTGAACGCTCATCCCGATCATTTTGATCCGCGTCAGTACCTCAAGCCGGCACGTCAGGCAATTAAGGATATGGTCGCACACAAGATAGTCGATGTTCTGGGCTGCGACGGAAAGGCATAAGCTATGAGCAGTCAGCTTAAAGGAGCCTGCATATTCGGGCAGTCCGGCGGTCCCACCGCAGTCATAAATGCCAGCATGTACGGCGTAGTCAGCGCGGCTCTCGCTTCCGAGAATATAACCCATGTCTACGGCGCTCAGTATGGCATAAAGGGTGTGCTTGAGGATAAGCTTTTTGACATGGGCGCGGAGAACGCCGAGGAGCTTAAGCTTCTTCTGAACACTCCGTCGTCGGAGCTTGGCTCATGCCGCTATAAGATAGCCGAGCCCGAGGAGGATGACAGTGATTATAAGCGCATACTTGAAGTATTCAAAAAGTATGACGTTCGCTACTTCTTCTATAACGGCGGCAACGATTCGATGGACACCTGCAATAAGATAAGCCGCTATATGAGCAGCGTCGGCTATGAGTGCAGAGTTATCGGCGTTCCCAAAACGATCGACAACGACCTTTTCGGAACGGATCATTGCCCCGGCTACGGCAGCGCGGCAAAATATATCGCAACATCCTGCATGGAGCTTTATAAGGATACCTGCGTTTACAGCACCGGCACGGTCAACGTCGTTGAGATAATGGGCCGTCATGCCGGCTGGCTTGCGGCATCGGCAGCGCTTGCGTCATATAAGGGCTGCGGCCCCGACCTCGTTTACCTGCCCGAGCGCGATTTTGACATGGACAGCTTCTGCGCCGATGTCGAGCGCGTTTATAAGGAAAAGGGCAAGGCACTCGTCGTCGTGTCCGAGGGCATTCACTATGCCGACGGCAGCTTCGTTTCCGAGGCAAAGACCTCGTCAAACGACGGCTTCGGACATGTGCAGCTCGGCGGCCTTGCTGTAATGCTCGCATCGGTTCTCCACCAGCGCATCGGAGTTAAAGTCCGCGGCATTGAGCTTAGCCTTTTGCAGAGAGCAGCGGCGCATCAGGCTTCCGCCACCGATATTGCCGAGGCCGAAATGGCCGGTCGCTTTGCCGTTGAATCGGCGCTGAGCGGCGTAAGCGGAAAGATGGCTGCCTTCGGCAGAGACACCGAGGGTGGACAGTATCGCTGCGTGCCGACCCTCATTGACCTTGAGGACGTCGCTAACCGCGAAAAAACGGTCCCGACAGAGTGGATAAACGCCGAGGGCAACTTCGTGACCGAGGACTTCATAAACTATGCTCTGCCGCTTATCCAGGGCGAGAGCGATGCCGTTTATGAGGACGGTCTGCCCAGATATGCAAAGCTCAAAAAGATCTACGCTTCACAGGAAGTAACGGTCTGAAACATATGATTTAGCCGCACACTTTATCGTGTGCGGTTTTTTCTTTTGACGCGCATTTGCGCAGAGAACCTGCTGCGCAGCGGTTCGCCCGCGTGTGCGAGTATAAGAGTGCGCCCACCATATGTAAAAACGTCGGCCTCAATGCCGCCCGAACAATCGTCAAAAAGGCCTGATATCTCCTCGTTTGTAAGCTCTTTATCATTAAAAAGAAGAGCAGCAGCTTCATCAGATAACATAATATCTCACTCCTGAATTTAACAAATTTACGTTTTAGGAACAAAACTCAATCAAATTGAATAACAGCTCACAAAATTTCGTTAACAAAGCATAGTTTAGCGGAATTTTTTTTGATTTTCTATACAAAAATTATGGAAATATCACAAAGAAGGTGCTATACTGTTTTAGCATTATGTAAAGCAGATAATTATTTTTCCCGAGGCGCATTATGAGCTATATTGAGAAGAAAATAGATAGTGAAGAAAAGTATCGCGGCGTCATTGTGAATGTTCGTCTTGACCACGCCGAGCTGTGCGACGGAAGCGTCGTAAAGCGCGAGGTAGTTGAGCATCCGGGCGGCGCGACTATACTGCCGATCGACGACGAGGGCTATTGCTATTGCGTAAGGCAGTTCCGCTACCCGTTCCAGAAGGAGCTGCTTGAAGCGCCTGCCGGCAAGCTCGAATACGGCGAGGATCCGTACGAGTGCGCGGTGCGTGAGCTTTCCGAGGAAACGGGCTTTACCGCCGATGAGATCATAAGTCTCGGCCAGGACTATTCGTCGCCCGGATTTTCGACCGAAACGCTGCATATATATCTCGCACGCGGACTTCACCGCGGCAAGAGCCATCTTGACGAGGGAGAGTTCCTGAGCGTCGAAAAGCACCACATCGACGAGCTTGTGCAGCTTGTCATGGACGGAAAGATCACCGACGGCAAGACCATCATCGCCGTTCTCAAGGCAAAACGCCTGCTTGAGAGCGAGAAATAGTTACGATTTGTTTACATTGCTAATTGCCTTTGCATATGCGCTATGCTATAATAACAAACCGGTGCGTCAGTACCTATGAAAGGTGTAAAATATGGAAAAGTACGTCATAAACGGTGGAAAACCGCTTCAGGGCGAGGTTGATATAAGTGGAGCAAAAAACGCGGCGGTCGCGATAATTCCGGCCGCACTGATGGTTGACGGCATCTGCCGCATAGAAAATATGCCGCAGATCAGCGATACCGACATGCTCCTTACAATATTGACCCAGCTCGGCGCCGAGGTCAGAATGATCTGTCCCGGCACTATAGAGATAGACAGCCGCAACGTAAGATTTTGCGACGCTCCCTTTGAGCTTATGCGCAAGATCCGCGCATCTTATTATCTCATCGGCGCAATGCTCGGCAGATTCGGCAGCGCAAAAACAACTATGCCCGGCGGATGCAACTTCGGCGTTCGCCCCATTGACCAGCATATAAAGGGCATGAACGCCCTTGGTGCGGATGTCGATGTCCGCAACGGCTTCGTTTATGCCGAAGCGACCGACGGCAGACTTCACGGAGCAAAGATATATCTTGATAAAGTATCTGTCGGCGCAACGATGAATATCATCCTTGCGGCCACCATGGCAAGCGGCAGGACGATAATCGAAAACGCGGCAAGAGAGCCGCATATTGTTGACCTTGCAAACTTCTTAAACTCCATGGGCGCGGATGTCCGCGGAGCAGGCACGGATACCGTGAAGGTCAACGGAGTTGACAGGCTCCACGGCGGTAGCTATTCAATCATTCCCGACCAGATTGAGGCCGGAACATATATGGTAGCCGCAGCAGCCACCGGCGGCGAGGTTCTTGTCAAGAACGTCATTCCCAAGCACCTTGAGTGCATTTCGGCAAAGCTGCGCGAAACAGGCACGATCGTTCAGGAATACGAGGACTGCGTTCTCGTAAAGGGCAACGGCCACCTGCGCAAGGCAAACGTCAAGACTCTGCCTTATCCCGGATTTCCGACCGATATGCAGCCGCAGATGGGCGCTCTGCTTTGTATGGCGAACGGAACGAGCGTCATAACCGAGGGCATTTACGATAACCGCTTCAAATACGTCAACGAGCTGCGCAAAATGGGCGCCGATATTCAGGTTGACGGCCGCATTGCGATATTTGAAGGCGGCGCAAAGCTCACCGGCGCACCCGTTATGGCCTGCGACCTGAGAGCCGGCGCGGCAATGGTCATTGCCGGTCTGTGCGCAAGCGGTAAGACCGAGATCGAGGATATACATTTCATCGAGCGCGGCTATGAAAACTTCGTGGGCAAGCTCAGAAAGCTCGGAGCAGATATCAGCATCGTTGATTACCCAGACGAGCCTGAGCTGCATGATAAAGTGATTTCGATAGGATAAAATATGCGTATAGTAACTTTCGCCAGCGGTTCTTCAGGCAATTGCAGCCTCGTTTCTGAGGGCAAAGCGAATATACTTATAGATGCGGGGATATCCATGCGCAGGACCGTTGCGGCTCTTGCGCAGCTTGGACTTGCTCCGCAGAATCTGTGCGGAGTGCTCATAACACATGAGCACTCCGATCACATTTCCGGGCTTTCGATGCTCATTAAGCATCATAACCTGAGTATATTTGCGCCAAAGCCCCTGTGCGAGGAGCTTTGCCGGGTAAAACCGGAGATAAAAAACAATTTAAACTACATACCAGAGGATGATAAGCTATCCCTCGGCGGCATTGAGGTCAGCTGCTTTAAGACCATGCACGATGCCGCTTACAGCGTCGGATATCGCTTTGAAGGTGAGGAAACCTTCGGCTTTGCAACCGATACTGGCAGCATTAACGATGAGCTTATTGCCGGGCTTGAGGGCGCTGATACCGCGCTTATCGAGGCAAATCATGATATAAACATGCTCAAAAACGGAGCATATCCGTATTTTCTGAAGCGCAATACCCACTATACGATGAATGTTCCCTGCCGTACGAAACGCTTTATGCTTACGGTTCCCGATGGTGTCGACACGAAGTACGGTACGGGAACCTATAAAAATAATGGATTTTACTCCGTCGATCCCGCCACCGACCCGACGGGTATTTTCAAGGACTGGTATTTCTATCGTGCCGAATTGAAGAATACGACAAACACCGCCAGTGGTGATAAACTTAAAGGGAAGAACCGGATCCAGTTGCAGGTCGCTCTGGGGTTCAATAACTCTAATAACGGCGCATTTGTGACGGCTCCGATCCAGTGCGACGGAACCAAGACAGTAACGGTATCTTTTACGGCGGCGACCAACAGAGTAATAATGAGCGCTAACTATTGGATCGGTGTAACGGATAACGGTCCGATTACATCGGACTGGCTCAGGGACATCAATAAGATTAGCCCTCATGCCGAGGGTTCGATTCCGATATCCGATAATGTCTCCCACTCCCATACCTTTACGGTCACCAACGGTCAGCGGATCATGGTGAAAGTTTCTAATACGGGGGGTGAGCACCACTTGGAGTTTGCCGACTTTACCTATACGGTCGAATAGATCTCGGCACGGCAAAATACATACGATCGGGACGGATGCAACAGCCGTCCCGATTTATATATAACCATATCCAAGTATGAAAGCAGTTTATACAAAACCGGAACTGGAGGTCTTCGCAGTTGCGGTGGAAGCCGGGTTTGCAATCTCGCAGCCTGACGGGGGTGAGTTGGGTCCGACTTCGGAGGACTATTCGGATAACGGGGATTTAACTTATTGAAAATCAAAAAATATGAAATACAGTTCTGTTTTCCGCTTGTCGCTGCTGGCGCTTCTGCTGGCGGGATGCGGGGAGGACGATGCCGGAACGACGGCATGGACCCGCCCCGAAGAACCGGCAGCGGCGGGAAATCCCGTCGTTTGCCGCCTTTCGATCGACGACGGCGACGAGTCGCCGGAGGCTGAAACCCGGACGGCATACGGCCCGCTGACGAACGGCTCCTGGCCGATCTACTGGCGCAGCGGCGATCGGGTGGAGGTCATCTCTCCGCAGACGACTCCGCAGCGGGCGACGGTCGAGGTCCGCGTCTCCGGGGCGACCGAAAGCGAGGCCGATTTGAGCGATACCGGGATGGTCTGGGGCGAAGGGCTGCACGACTTTTACGCCTTCTATCC
>OLVZ01001551.1_pt1 | contig 19342 bp, 18 predicted proteins | sample 1673341 | NCBI WGS metagenome assembly OLVZ01 (sample SAMEA3178944, study PRJEB25190) | human gut metagenome | biome: human gut; feature: human-associated habitat; material: faeces | place: Austria | collected 2013 | reverse complement strand
CCTATGCAGTCGGCGCGCATGTGGTCGAAGGTGAACATCAGCTCCATCTCGCCGTTTTCAAAGTAGCGCAGGGCGTGCTCCAGCGGTACGTTGTCCGCCTCGCCTATTATCACGCAGTCGTAGTCGGACACGCTGCGGTGGTAGTAGCTCAGATAGTCGTGCAGGTTCGGCCCCTCGGTGAACTTCCTGGCGCCGTTGGCCGCGGGCAGGCGCGGGTACTGGTCGGGCAGCCCGGGCGTCTTGGATATGTACACTATGGCGTCCTCGCGGAAGCCGTCCACGCCCATGTCCAGCCAGTAGCGCATGATGTCCACTATCTCCCGGCGCAGGGCGGGGTTGTCGTGGTTCAGGTCGGCCTGCTCGCGCGCGAAGATGTGGAGGTAATACTCGCCCAGCTCCTCGTCGTACTCCCAGGCGTCGCCGCCGAAGAAGCTGTCCCAGTTGTTCGGCTCCTTCCTCGCGCCGTTGCGCGCACGGCGCGGCGCGCGCCAGAAGTAGTAGTCGTGGTGCGGATCGTTCTTGTCGCGGCTGAGCTTGAACCACTCGTGCTCGGTGGAGGTGTGGTTTATGACCAGGTCCATTATGACGCGCATACCGCGCTCGTGCGCGCCGTCAAGCACCTTTTTGAATATATCCAGGTCGCCGTACTCCGGCGCTATGGAGCGGTAATCGGCCACGTCGTAGCCGTAGTCGGCGTTGGGCGAGGGGTATAGCGGCGAGAACCATATGGCGTCCGCACCCAGGCTCTTTATATAGTCCAGCTTTGAGTACACGCCCCACAGGTCGCCGATGCCGTCCCCGTTGCCGTCGCAGAAGCTGCGCGGCCATATCTGGTAGACGACCATATCCTTGTACCATTCACTGTGCTTCACGGTATCACCCCTTCGTGATATACGCTTTCAGTATAGCAGAGACGCGCCAAAAAGCAAAGCCCAAATATTTGCCTCCCCCGCCGCTTTTCGCGCAGGCGCGCATCCCCTCCCCTCGGCAGGCGCGGTTTTGCAGGGAATTTGCCCGCAATCAGGCTTTTTTATTTTTCCTATTGACAACGAGCTTGTATTATTGTATTATTCACTTAGTACAATAATACAGCGAAAGGAGACTTGTCATGGACTGGCACATAGCGCCCGACGCCCCGATTTACGCGCAGCTGGCCAAGCAGATACGGCTGGGCATAGTCTCGGGCGAATACGTCCCCGGAGAGCGGCTGCCGCCCGTGCGCGAGCTGGCACTGAGCGCCGGGGTCAACCCCAACACGATGCAGCGCGCGCTGACGGAGCTGGAGCGGGAGGGCATGGTCTTCCCCCAGCGGACGGCGGGGCGCTTTGTGACGGAGGACGCCGCACTGATCGCCGCCGCGAGGGAGACGCTCGCGCGCGAGCAGACCGCGGGGTACCTCTCGGCCATGCGCGCTCTGGGCTGCGGAATTGCTGAGATACGCGGCCTCATAGACGAGCTGACAGAAGAAAAGGAGGAAAAAGATGCCGAATTTTGAGTGCAGAGACCTGGTCAAGCGCTTCGGCGGCGCCACTGCCCTGGAGGGCGTGAGCCTGAAGGCCGAGCCCGGCCGGGTGCTGGGGCTGCTCGGCCCCAACGGCTCCGGCAAGACGACGCTTATAAAAACAGCCTGCGGGCTGCTGCAGCCCACCAGCGGCGAGATACGCATCTGCGGCCGGGCGCCGGGCACTGAGACCAAGAAGCTGGTGAGCTATCTGCCCGACCGCATGTGCCTGCCGAGGTGGATGAGCGCGCAGCAGCTGGTGAAGTACTACGCCGACTTCTTCGAGGACTTTGACGAGACGCGCGCGGGCGAGCTGCTGACCCGCCTGGACATAAGGCCGGAGATGCGCGTCAAGCACATGAGCAAGGGCACGCAGGAGAAGGTGCAGCTGGTGCTGACCATGTCCCGCCGCGCCAAGCTCTACCTGCTGGACGAGCCGATAGGCGGCGTAGACCCCGCGACGCGCGACTTCATACTCTCCACGATAATGACCAACTACGCCGAGGACGCCAGCGTGGTGATCTCCACGCACCTCATCTCGGACGTCGAGCGCATACTCGACGACGTGGTGTTCATAGACCGCGGCCGCGTGGCCATGGCCGGCGAGGCCGACGACGTCCGCTCTCGCGCCGGCAAGAGCATAGACGAGCTTTTCAGGGAGGTGTTCAGATGCTAGGCAAACTTTTAAAGCACGAGTTCAAGGCGACCGGCCGGGTAATGCTGCCCTTTTTTGGCGCGCTGCTTGTGCTGAGCGTCATGGTCTGGCTTTCCATAAACGTTTTCTTTTTCAACTTCGGCGGGGTGTCGATCATCGGCGGCATAGTGCTCACGCTCTATTTCATGCTGCTCGCGTCAATAGGCATAGTGACGCTGGTGCTGCTGGTGTACCGCTTCTACCGCAGCTTCCTCTCCGACGAGGGCTACATGACCTTCTCCCTGCCCGCCGGGATACACGCCCAGCTCGGCGCCAAGCTCATCAGTGCCGCCGTGTGGATAGTCCTGACCGGCATCCTGGTCGTGCTCAGCCTGCTGCTGACCACCTCAACCCTGGGCGAGGCCATCCGTCTGCCCTGGAGCGAGCTTTTCGCGCGCATATACGCCGAGAGCGGCATAGGCGCGGGCAGCATCATAGCCATAGTGCTCGAAGTGCTCCTGGCCGTTGTGCTGGGCGCGCTGGTCTCCTGCCTGATATTCTACGCCTCCATGAGCCTCGGCTTCGGCTTCTCGAACCACAAACTGCTCTACAGCGTGCTTATCCTCATCGGCATAGGCGTAGTAACCCAGATCCTCTCCGTCTCCGTGCTCTCCGGCGCGGCCATACACATAGGCATGGGGCACCACGGCATGTACATGCAGTTTAGCCCCGAAGGCTTGGCGCACGGCATACTGCTGGGCATCTGCGCTGCGGAGCTTATCTATGGCGCTGTGATGTACTTTGTGACCGCGCTGTCGCTCAAGCGCAGGCTGAACCTGCCGTAATCGTCCGCATATACAAGGCAAACGCCGCAATTTGCTCGTACCTTCGCCGGTATGCGTCCATATTGCGGCGTTTATTCTTGTCAATCTTTACAGCTCCACCCACACGTGGTATATTGGTGGCAAAAGGAGGTGCGGCACATGACTCTTGCGGAAAAGCTTGTCTCCCTGCGGGAAAAGTACGGCATGGACGGCGCGCAGACCGCGCAGGAGCTGGGCGTGGCGCCGGAGCGGCTCGCGGCCTGGGAGGACGGCGCCGAGACGCCCGGCCCCTCGGAGCTTATGAGCATAGCGGACGTCTTCGACGTGGAGCTGGAGTGGCTGCTGGACGAAGGCCGCTCCGGCGAGCCGGAGCCGAGGCGCGCCAGATATTCGCGCTTTTGCATGGCCGACCGTATCTTTACCGTGGCGTTCGTGCTGCTGCTCATACTGAGACTGTGCGCGATGTATCTGGTGAGCAACGGAGTTTGGCTCAGGCTGTCCATGGGCTATTACGGCAACACGGGCATTATGCTCGTCCATGTGTGCGTTCCGGCGCTGTTTCCCCTGCTGTACTTTACGCTCGGCTGGCTGGCGGCGGCGCTGCTCTGCCGCTTTCTCGCGTCGCCCGAGGCTAAGATGAGGCGCTTTTGCAGCATAAGCGGATGGGTGCTCTTTGCGCTTTTCTGTATCTATGTCGTGCTGAGCGTCTTCGTAACGCTGGCAGATAACGCGCCGGGAGCGCTTATATTGCTCATCTCCCCGCTCATGAGGGCGCTGGCCTCTGCCCCCGAGTGGCTGCTGCTGCCCGGAGCGCTGCTCGGCCTGGCGCACAGGCGTTCGCCCCGGCGCGCGTAGACCGCTGAATACGCAGCAAAAAAGCCCCGGCGGGTATTCCCCGCCGGGGCAGCGTTTTTCAGAACGTGACGCTTATGCTGGTGCCGCGTCCCGGCTCGCTCTCGAGCGAGATGTCGGCGTTGTGGTACTGCGCCGCGTGCTTGACTATGGACAGACCCAGTCCTGTGCCGCCGGTCTCGCGGCTGTGGCTCTTGTCCACGCGGTAGAACCGCTCGAACACGCGCTCCTGCGCCTCGCGCGGGATGCCCAGGCCGTCGTCGCTGACCGTGACGCGCACGTGGCCGTTTTCCAGCCTGGACACGTCTATGTTCGCGTGCCCGCCCTCGGGCTTGGAGTACTTCACCGCGTTCTCGGCGAGGTTCCAGACTATCTCCCAGAGCAGACGGCGGACGCCGTTCACTGTGCCCTGCCCGCCCGTGACCGTGAGGCTCACTCCGCGGCGCTCCGCCTCGTCGGCGACGTTCGCGGCCACCTCCTTGGCCAGGGCGTACATGTCCGTGTCCTCGCGCGGGAACTCCTCGCCCTCGTCGAGACGCGAGAGGTTGATGACGTCCTGCACCAGCTCGACAAGCCGCGCCGCCTCGCTGCGGATGCGGCCGAGGAAGCGCTGCTGATCCTCGGGCTTGACCAGCCCGCTCTGCAGCAGCTCCGCCGCGCCCATGATGGAGTGCAGCGGCGTCTTCAGCTCGTGCGAGACGTTGGCCGTGAACTCGCGCCTGAGCCGCTCGGAACGTAGCTTCTCCGTCACGTCGACGGCCAGCAGCACGGTGCCGCGCTTGCCCTCCTCGGCCACCACGGGGCTGGCGGTGAGCATGTACTCGCGCTCGCCCCTGGTGATATAGCCCTCCGCGCGCTCGCCCTCGGCGCACTTTTCAAGCAGCGTGCGCACCTCCGGGCTGCGGTCTATGGTCAGCACGTCGCGACCCTCGCTGGCGGTGTCCACGCCGAATATCTCCCTCGCGCTGGGGTTGACGCTCATGACCACGCCGGTGCTGTCTATGAGGATGAGCCCCTCGCTCATGTTGCCGGTGATGGCCGCGAACTCCTCTTTGCGGCGCTCCAGCTCGTCCATCTGCCCGCTTATCTGGCGCTGCTGGTGCTCCAGGCGGGTGAGCAGCGGGCTGAGCTCGTCGTATATCTCGTTCTCCAGGGGGTTGTCCAGGTCGATGGCGTTAAGCGGGCCGACGATGCGCTTGCTGAGGCGGCTGGCCAGCCAGCCGGAGAGCAGCAGCGCCAGCACCAGTATCAGCACCAGCGGCTGGATTATGCCCATCAGCAGAGCCGGAACCGTGTAATGCGACTCGCTGGTGCGCAGCACCGTGCCGTCGGAGAGGCGTATGGCGTAGTACACCGTGCGCTCGCTGAGCGTGGAGCTGGTACGCGAGCCGTCGCCCGTGCCGTACTGTATCGCCTCGCGGAACTCCTCGCGCTCGGAGTGGTTCTCCATCATGTCCGCGTCGGCGTCGGTGTCGCATATGACCGTGCCGTCGGAGTCTATCCAGGTGAGGCGGATGTCGCCCTCCTCGAGGTCTTCAAAGTACTCCCGCCCGTTCAGCTCCACGCCGTGCGCGGCCAGGCGCGCCTCGGCGCGCAGCTGGGTGGTCTGCTGGCCGGAGAAATAGTTGTACAGAGCGCCTACAACAAGGGCGAGCCCGGCCAGAAAGACCACCAGGCTCGCCAGAAAGACGCTGCGGAAAATACGCTTTGTCACGGCTGCGCCTCCATCCTGTATCCGACGCCGCGCACCGTGCCTATCAGCGCGCCCGCGTCTCCCAGCTTCTGCCGCAGCGTGCGGATGTGCACGTCCACCGTGCGCGTCTCGCCGTCGTAGTCCGTGCCCCACACCTCGCTGAGCAGCCGGTCGCGCGTGAACACCACGCCGGGCTTGGCCATCATCGTGCGCAGGATCTCAAACTCCTTGAGCGTGAGCGTCACGGCCTGGCCGTTTACGGTCACGGTGTGGCTGGCCGGGTCGAGCGCGAGCGAGCCGAGCGTGAGCAGCTTCTGCGCGCTCTCCCCTCCGCCGGAGCGGCGGAGCACCGCCCGCACGCGCGAGACCATCTCCATCATGCCGAAGGGCTTGACCAGATAGTCGTCCGCGCCGGAGTCCAGGCCGGTTATCTTGTCGTACTCCTCGCCGCGCGCCGTGGCCATTATGACCGGCACCGAGCGCGTGAGCGCGGAAAAGCGTATGCGCTTGAGGATCTCGAGCCCGTCCTCACCGGGCAGCATGACGTCGAGGATGATGAGCTCCGGCACGCGCTTCGCGATCGCCTCAAAGAGCTGCTCGCCGTTTTCCAGTCCCTCGGCCTCAAATCCGGTGGAGCGCAGGGCGTAGACCTCGATGTCGCGGATCGCCGAGTCGTCCTCTACGCAGTAGATCATGTTCTTTACTCCCCTTAAAAATTTACAGGCAAACTGAAAACCGTCAAATGACCTCGCCGCCCTTGTACTGGCCGGTCTCGGCGAACTCCACCCACTCGGCTATGTTCGTCGCGTGGTCGCCGATGCGCTCGAGGTACTTGGCTATCATAAGCAGGTCGAGCGCGTACTCGCCCTCGCCCTGGCTGTTGGCCAGGCGCTCTATTATCCTGGCCTTGATGGAGCTGAACAGGGCGTCGGCATCGTCGTCGCGCTTCACGACTGCGGCCGCGGCGTCCTTGTCCTGGCGCACGAAGGCGTCGACGCTGTCGGTGACCATGCCTATGACCGTGCGAGCCAGGTCGCCCAGCGCGCCCGCGTCCTCGGGGGCGAGCGGACCCATGAAGCCCGCGGTGTCGGCTATGTCCAGCGCCTGGTCGCCGATGCGCTCCATGTCGGTTATCATCTTCAGCGCCGCGCTTATCAGGCGCAGGTCGCTGGCGACGGGCTGCTGCTGCAGCAGGAGCTTGAGGCAGATGGTCTCTATCTCGCGCTCTTTCTGGTCGATGTCGTTCTCCAGGGCGCGGACGCGCGGGTAGAGCGTGCGGTCGTTGTCCATGACGCTGCGCGCGGTGATGGCGATGGCCTCCTCACAGAGGGCGCCCATAGCTATGAGCTCGTGGTTGAGCAGGGCAAGCTGCTCGTCGAATTTTATGCGCATATCAACCGAACCTCCCGGTGATGTAGTCCTCGGTGCGCTTCTCCTGCGGGTGCGAGAACACGCGCTCGGTGTCGCCGAACTCCACCAGCTCGCCGAGAAGGAAAAACGCGGTCTTGTCGGACACACGCACTGCCTGCTGCATATTGTGCGTGACCATGATAACAGTATAACGGTTTTTCAGCTCCATGGCAAGGTCTTCTATCTTGCTAGTGGAGATGGGGTCGAGGGCGCTGGTGCTCTCGTCCATGAGCAGGATGTCCGGCTCCACGGCGAGGGCGCGGGCTATGCAGAGCCTCTGCTGCTGGCCGCCGGAGAGGCCGAGCGCGCTCTTGTTCAGGCGATCCTTGACCTCGTCCCAGATGGCCGCGTCGCGAAGGGAGCGCTCAACGATGTCGTCCAGGCGGGCCTTGCCGCGGATGCCGTGCGTGCGCGGACCGTAGGCGATGTTGTCGTAGATGCTCATGGGGAAGGGGTTGGCCTTCTGGAACACCATGCCTATCTGCTTGCGCAGGCGGGTGACGTCCACGTCCTTGCCGTAGATGTTCTCGCCGTTATAGAGCACCTCGCCGTCTATCTTCACGCCCTCGACGAGGTCGTTCATGCGGTTGAGGGTCTTGAGGAATGTGCTCTTGCCGCAGCCGGAGGGGCCTATGAGGGCGGTTATCTGGTTGGCGGGGATCTCGATGTTTATGTCCTTGAGCGCGTGGTTGTCGCCGTAGTAGAGGTTGAGGTGGCGGCTCTCTATTATCGTGCGCTCGCCTTCGGAGGCGGCGGTGTTGTAAACAGTCTCGCTCATATATACTCTCCTGCTCTCAGTTTTTCTTGAGTTTCTTGCCCGCGAGCTTCGCGGCGATGTTGATGATAAAGGCGATGATCAGCAGCACTACGGCGACGGCAAAGGCGAGGCCGAAGTCCGCGCGCTCCTTGGCGTAGACGTAGAGGGAAACGGTGAGCGTGGAGCCCGCGGCGCTGAAGAAGTTGGAGAAGAACTTCCCAATGGTGCCGCCTCCGAACTGAGCCATGCTCATGCTCATGCCGGCGGTGAACATCAGTATGGCGCTCTCGCCGACGATGCGGCCGACGGCCAGGATGCAGCCGGTGACGATGCCGTCGATGCTGCTGGGCAGGACGACGGTGCGTATCATGTGCCACTTGCCGCTGCCCAGGGCGAGGGAGCCCTCGCGGTAGCTCTGCGGCACGGTCTTGAGGCTCTCCTGAGTGGTGCGGATGATGGTGGGCAGGGTCATCATGACGAGGGTCAGCGAACCGGCAATAAGGCTGGTGCCGAGGCCGAGCGCCTGGCAGAAAACCATCATGCCCACGAGGGCGAAGATGATGCTGGGCATACCGGCCAGCGTCTCGGTGGCGAACTCTATTATGCTCACGAGCTTCTTGTTGGTGGCGTACTCCGTCAGGTATATGGCGCTGCCCACGCCGAGCGGCAGGATTATGAGCAGAGTCCAGAATACGACATAGACCGTATTTATAATGGCCGGCAGTATGCCTTGAATATCGTTTATTACGCTTTCTTCACTGGAGAGGAACTGCCAGCTCAGGTTCGGAATTCCCCTGTAAAGTATGTATCCGATCAGGAATACCAGCAGCGCGCAGATGAACGCCGCAGCGGCGTAAAGGAGCGCGCGCATAGTGCCGTTCCAGGCACGGCGCCGTGCGGAGAGGGGCGCGGTTATGGATTCATGTTCGTTCATCAGTTGCCCTCCTTATCGCGCTTGAAGAAGAAGTTCAGCGCCGCGTTTATCAGCATTATGAACACGAAAAGCACGAGGCCGATGGAGAACAGCGCCTGACGGTGCAGCCCGCCCGCGTAGCTCATCTCGCCCGCGATGGCGGTGGTGAGGAACTTGACGCTGGAGAGGAGGCTCGGCATATTCGCGACGTTGCCGGCGACCATCAGTATGGCCATGGCCTCGCCGATGGCGCGGCCGACGCCGAGCACGACGGCTGCGGCGATGCCGCTTTTGGCGGCGGGGGCGCTCACGCGGAAGTAGGTCTCCAGCTCGGTCGCGCCGAGGGCGAGGGAGGCCTCCTCGTACTCGCGCGGCACGGCGTTGAGCGCGGTCTCGCTCACGGAGATGATGCTGGGCAGTATCATGATGGCCAGCACGATGATGGCGGCAAAGAGCGTGTCGCCGGCCGGGAGGTTGAAGGTCTCGCGGATGAACGGCAGCAGAACCATCATGCCCACAAGGCCGTACACGACGCTGGGGATGCCGGCGAGCAGGTCGACTACCTCACGGATGACGGCTGCGACCCTGCGCGGCGCGACCTTGGAGAGATATACGGCCATGAGGAAGCCTATGGGCACGCCGATGATTATCGCGCCGCAGGTGCCATAGATGCTGGTGAGTATCATGGGCAGGATGCCGTAGGCCGGGTCTGTCTTGTAGTTGGGGTGCCATTCGGTGCCGGAGAGGAAGTTCCACAGACCGACCTCCCTTATGGCGGGTATGCCGGATACTATGAGGTAAACGGTTATGACAAGCACAAAGCCGATGGCCACCAGGCCGCAGACCAGGAAGATGGCCTTCATGACGTGCTCAAGGGTGTCCTTGAGTCCCTTTTTCGAGTCTATGCGCTCCTCGACCTTTTCTCCGGTGAAGGCGCCCGCGGCGGTGGCGGACTTCTCTGTCTCGGCCTTTGCCTTCATAGCTCTCTTTCCTTTCGTACTGATCTGATTCAAGTTCATTCCCCTTTCGTCGGGGTGGATCTGACAAACGCGCGGGTCGCTCAGGCTTGTGCGCTTGTCAGACACACCCCACAAACAGGGCAATAGGCCCCCAGGAGGTGGGGGCCATTGCCATTAAAGTTTTAGGTCTCAGCCGTTGGCGGGCACGACGCCGGCGGACTCGATGACCGGGGCAGCCTCGGCGCTCATGGCGTAGTCCAGGAAAGCCTGGGCGGCGGGGCTGAGCTCGGTGCCCTCGACGGTCACGATGACGAAGGGACGCTGGATGGCGAAGGTGCCGTCCGCGACGGTCTCCTCGGTGGGAACCACGCCGTTGATGGCGACGGCGGTGACGGTCTCATCGACAGCGGAGAGGCTGGCGTAGCCGATGGCGTTCGGGTTGGAGGCCACGTTGCCGACGACGTCGCCGGTGGAGGCGTACTCGTTCAGGTACACGCACTGATCCTCGATGCCGAGAATCTCCTCAAAGGCTCCGCGGGTGCCGGAAGCGGCGTCGCGGCCGAGGACGGCGATGGGGGCGTCGTTGCCGCCCAGCTCGCTCCAGTTGGTGATCTCGCCGGTGTAGATCTGGGCGACCTGCTCGGTGGTGAGGTCGGTCACGGGGTTCTCGGGGTTGACGATGACGGCGACGCCGTCCTTGGCGATGATGTTCTCAACAGCGCCCTGAGCCTTCTCGTCGTCGGTCAGAGCACGGCTGCTCAGGCCGAGGTCGCAGGTGCCCTCAAGCACGCCGGTGATGCCGGCGCCGGAGCCGCTGCCGGTGTAGCCGATTTCAACGCCGGGCTGGACGCTCTTGAAGCCTTCCTGCAGGCCGAGGATGACGGCCTCCATGGAGGTGGAGCCGTTGGCGGCGACGTTGCCGGAGATCTCGGTAGCAGCGGGCTCGGTAGCAGCAGGCTCGGTGGTGTCGGCAGTCGGATCAGTGGTAGGAGTGCTTTCAGCTTCGCCGCAGGCGGCCAGCAGGCCGATGCAGAGCACGAGGGAGAGCACTATGGCGAGAGTCTTTTTCATCTTTCCATTTTCTCCTTCAACAGAAATTCTTCGTTCCTATGTAAGAAACGTGTTCATGTGTGGGGTCAGCTCCCGCTGACATCCTATAAACTATAGGCGGCGTGTAAAATGGAAAAGCCGCGCCGTGTTAAATCTGTGTAAAGTTGCGCCGTTTTGTGTTTATTTTCGCGGGCGGCGGCAAAAATCCCGGTGAAATCAGCCGCACTTTAAATAGGCGAAGGCAAGCGCACACAAAAAATGCGCAGCCCGGAAAACCGGACTGCGCAGCGCATAAACAATATCGATAAATCAGAAGTCCGCACTCCCGACCGTCCTCGGGTGCGGCAGCACGTCGCGGATGTTGGACACGCCGGTGAGGTACATGATGAGCCTCTCGAAGCCCATGCCGTAGCCCGCGTGGCGGCAGGAGCCGTAGCGGCGCAGATCCAGGTACCACCAGTAGTCGTCGCAGTTGAGACCCAGCTCGTCCATGCGCGCCTCCAGCATGTCGAGGCGCTCCTCGCGCTGGCTGCCGCCTATCAGCTCGCCGATGGCGGGCACGAGGCAGTCGGCGGCGGCGACGGTCTTGCCGTCGTCGTTCATGCGCATGTAGAAGGCCTTGATCTCCTTCGGGTAGTCGGTCACGAACAGCGGGCGCTTGAATATCTCCTCGGTGAGGCAGCGCTCGTGCTCGGTCTGGAGGTCGCAGCCCCAGAACACCTTGTAGTCGAAGCGGTCGTTGTACTTCTCCAGCAGGCTGACGGCCTCGGTGTAAGTCACGCGGCCGAAGTCGGAGCTGACGACGTGGTTGAGCCGCTCGAGCAGACCCTTGTCGACGAAGCTGTTGAAGAACTCCATCTCCTGCGGGCAGCGCTCCAGCACGCGGTTGATGACGTACTTTATCATCGCCTCGGCGTTGTCCATATAGTCCGAGAGGTCGGCGAAGGCCATCTCAGGCTCTATCATCCAGAACTCGGCGGCGTGGCGCTGGGTGTTGGAGTTCTCGGCGCGGAAGGTGGGTCCGAAGGTGTACACGTCGCCGAAGGCCATGGCGAAGTTCTCCGCGTTGAGCTGGCCGGAGACGGTGAGGTTGGCGCGCTTGCCGAAGAAGTCCTTGCTGTAGTCCACGCTGCCGTCCTCGTTGCGCGGCGGGTTGGCCATGTCGAGGGTCGTGACCTCGAACATCTCGCCCGCGCCCTCGCAGTCGCTGGCGGTTATTATGGGCGTGTGCACGTAGACAAAGCCGCGCTGCTGGAAGAACTCGTGTATCGCGGCGGCGGCGACGCTCCTCACGCGGAACACGGCGGAGAAAAGGTTCGTGCGCGGCCTGAGATGCTGTATCGTGCGCAGGAACTCCACGCTGTGGCGCTTTTTCTGCAGCGGGTAGTCGGGCGTGGAAGCGCCCTCGACCTCGACGGAGTGCGCCTTGAGCTCGAAGGGCTGCTTGGCCTCCGGCGTGAGAATGAGCTCGCCGCGGACTATCAGCGCGGCGCCGACGTTCTGGCGGGCGATCTCGTCGTAGTTTTCAAGGCTGGCGCGATCGAGCACGACCTGAAGGTTGCCGTGCGCGGAGCCGTCGTTGAGCGCGACGAAGCCGAAGTTCTTCATATCGCGTATGGTTCTTGCCCAGCCGCAGACGGTTATCTCGCGCCCGGTAAAGCTGGCGGCGTCGGCATAAATGGCGGAAATCCGCTCACGTTTCATGGTAGTATACCCCCTGATGTCCGCGCAATCGTGGACAAACTTTAAATTCTCTTTACAGCGCTCTGATGTGTATTTACATATGCTGTACTCTGGTATTATAATCATTACGCAAGGATATTTCAACGTTTTTTCACTTGTGGAGGAACTTTATTATGTCACGCATCTTCAACGATATAACCGAGCTCATAGGCTCCACCCCGCTCATGAGCCTCAAGCGCTTCGCCCCCGGAGTCAGGCTCGCCGCCAAGCTCGAGCGCACGAACCCCACCGGCAGCGCGAAGGACAGAGCCGCGCTGTCCATGATCCGCGCGGCCGAGGCCGACGGCTCCCTCGCCCCCGGCGGCATGATAATAGAGCCGACCAGCGGCAACACCGGCATCGGCATCGCCGCGCTCGCGGCGGTGATGGGGTACAAGGCCGTCATAGTCATGCCCGACTCCATGAGCGTGGAGCGCATCAAGCTCATAGCCGCCTACGGCGCGGAGATAGTCCTGACCCCCGGCTCCGCCGGCATGGCCGGAGCGGTCGCCAAGGCCGAGGAGCTGCACGCGGCCAACCACGGCAGCATAATAGCCGGCCAGTTTGAAAATCCCGCCAACCCCGCCGCGCACTACGCCGCCACGGGACCGGAGATCTGGCGCGACACCGACGGCGAAGTCGCCGCCTTTGTCGCGGGCGTCGGCACCGGCGGCACCATCAGCGGCGTCGGCCGTTACCTCAAGGAGCAAAACCCCGACGTGCGCATCATCGCCGTGGAGCCGGCGGCCTCGCCGCTGCTCAGCGAGGGACACGCAGGTCCCCACGCCATCCAGGGCATAGGCGCCAACTTTGTGCCCGGGGCGCTCGACACCTCTATATATGACGAGATCATCACCGTGCCCGACGATGCGGCGCTGGACGCCATGCGCGCCCTGGCCACGACCGAGGGTCTGCTCTGCGGCATCAGCTCCGGCGCCGCGGCCTGGGCCGCCAAAGCCGTCGCCGCGCGGAACGAGTTCGCCGGGAAGCTGGTCGTCTGCCTCCTGCCCGACACGGGCGAGCGCTACCTGAGCGTGATGTGAGGTGCCGCGCATGAGGAGTTTGCTGCTTATCATAAACCCCGTCGCCGGACGCGGAACATATAAAAACGGACTCGGCGAGGCGCTGCACGTCCTGCACTCGGCCGGGTACGTGCCCACCGTGCGCTTCACCACTCACGCGGGCGAGGCGGTAGAGCTGGCGGCCGGAAGCGCCGGGTACGACCTCGTCTGCTGCATGGGCGGCGACGGCACGCTCTCCGACGTCGTGGAGGGGCTTATGAGCCTCCCCGCCGAGGCGCGCCCTCCCATAGGCTACTTCCCGCTCGGCACGGCGAACGACGTGGCCACCACGCTGCGCCTGCCCAAAGGCGACAGTCCCGCCTGTGCCCGCCGCATAGCCGGCGGCGAGGAGAAGGCCTGGGACATCGGCGGTCTGGGGAACGGCCGTTACTTCACCTATGTCGCCGCGTTCGGAGCGTTCACCGACGTCAGCTACGAGACGCCGCAGCAGAACAAGCAGGCGCTCGGGCACCTGGCGTACATCCTCGAGGGCATGAACCGCCTCACCCGTCTGCCGCACTGCCGCTGCCGCGTGGAGCTGGACGACGGCACGGTGGAGGAGGACGACTTCATCTTCGGCGGCGTCACGAACTCGCTGTCCGTGGCCGGGCTTGTAAAGCTCGACCCGGAGATTGTGAGCCTGGACGACGGGCTCTTTGAAGTCTCCCTGGTCAAAAACCCCGGCAACCTCTCCGAGCTGAACGCGCTCATGAGCCAGGCCGTCAGCAAGAACCTGAACGGTCCGGCGCTGAAAATACTGCGCTCGTCCAAAGTGCACTTTGAGTTTGAAAAGCCCATGACCTTCACGCGCGACGGCGAACCCGGCGGCACCGTGACCGAGCTGACCATCACGAACAACCGCCGGGCAGTAAAAATTATCTGCTGACAAAAAAGTTGTTGACACATCGCCTCTGGTGTGGTATTATAATAAGGCTCACCAGAGAGCACATATATCGCGGGGTGGAGCAGTCCGGTAGCTCGTCGGGCTCATAACCCGAAGGTCAGTGGGTTCAAATCCCCTCCCCGCAACCACGTCGTCGCGGACTTCGTATCGTTCGCGACGACGATTTTTCTTTCAGAACAATCTTCATCGCTCATTCACTCCGTCGCTCCTCCTTCTCCAAATTGAACCCACTTCGTTGGGCTTCAATTTGGGTTTTTCTTTTTCGCGGACTTCGTATCGTTCGCGACGACGATTTTTCTTTCAGAACAATCGCCATCGCTCATTCACTCCGTCGCTCCTCCTTCTCCAAATTGAACCCGCTGCGTTGGGCTTCAATTTGGGGGTTTTCTTTTTCGCGGACTTCGTATCGTTCGCGACGACGATTTTTCTTTCAGAACAATCGTCATCGCTCATTCACTCCGTCGCTCCTCCTTTCCAAATTGAACCCGCTGCGCTGGGCTTCAATTTGGGTTTTCTTTTGCGGCGCGGACAGCCCCGGCTGGGAGCCGGGGCTGTCGTTTATTTGTTGCCGCGGGGAGCTTCAGAACAGCTCGTCTCCGCTCTTATTCTCCAGTCCGGGATGCAGGTCGAAACGCACCGCGCCGACGCGCGCCTTGCCCTTTACCGCCTCCTGAACCATATATGTGCCTCGGATGCCAAATCCGCCGCACAGCTCTATCGCCGTGCATCCGGCCTCCGCCATCTCTACGGCAGCCGCCACGCCCTGCTCATAGGTTGAAACGCCTATGGCCGTCAGCTCCACACCCGGCGTGGCCACCGTTGAGCGGTGAACCGCCGGGTCGGCGCCCGGGGCTATGAAGATAAAAGCTGCAACCAGCACGTCTTTCCCTCCTTATCTGCGATTCGGTATGTGCACGGCGCGTTTGTCCGCGGCCAGGGCGGCCTCGCGCAGAGCCTCGGAGACGGTGGGGTGGCAGTGTATCGTGTCGACCAGCTCGTCGAGCGTGGCCTCCAGGCGGATGGCCAGCGCGGCCTCCTCTATGAGGTCGGTCGCCCTGTCGGCCAGGATATGCACGCCGAGGATCTCGCCGTACTTCGCCCCGGCCACCACCTTTATCATACCGTTCACCGCGCCGACCACCAGGCTCTTGCCGTTGGCGCTGGTCGGGAAGCGACCCACCTTGCACTCAATGCCCAGCTCGGCGCAGCGCTCCTCGGTCAGACCCACGCAGGCGAACTCGGGGCCGACGTAGGCGCAGCTCGGGCTGGCGTCGGGATTGAAGGTCGAGCTTCCGCCCATAGCGTTCTCCGCCGCGGCCTCGCCCATCGCCATGGCCGCGTGGGCGAGCATCAGCTTGCCGTTGCAGTCGCCTATGGCGTACACGCCGGGGACGTTCGTCTCCAGCTTCTCGTTCGTCTTGATATAGCCGTTCTCGACGGCTATGCCCGCCTTTTCCAGACCCAGCCCCTCGGTGTTCGGGGCGCGGCCGACGCTGACGAGCACCTTCTCGACGGAGATCGTCCGCTCGCCGGCCGGGGTCTTGACCTTGACGTCCGCTCCGGAGGCCGTATCCGTGACGGACACGACGCTCGAGCCGGTCAGGATCTCCATGCCCGCGGCCTCGAGCTGAGCCTGAACCATGCCGGTCAGCTCGGCGTCCATGAGCGGGAGCAGCTTGGGCAGCATCTCCACCACCGTCACCTTCGTCCCGAAGCGCTGGTACACGCTGCCCAGCTCTATGCCGATGACGCCGCCGCCTATGACCAGCATGCTCTCCGGCACGTGGTCGAGCGTGAGCGCGCCGGTGGAGTCGATGCAGGCCTTGGAGTCCTTCACGCCCGGTATCGGCGGCGTTATGGGGTGGGAGCCGGTGGCGATTATGACCTTGCCGGCCGTGAGCGTCTTTCCGCCCACGCTGACGGTCTTATCGCCGGTGAACACGGCGTCGCCGTTCACGACGCTTATCTTGTTCGCGCGCATGAGCGCCGCCACGCCGCCTGTGAGCCGGTCGCTGACGCTCTGGCGGTTGGCCTGAACCTTTGCCCAGTCGACGGCCACGTCGCGGCCTATGATCCCGATATTCTCGGAGTGCGTGGCCAGCTCGTAGACCTCGGCGCTGTGCAGCAGCGCCTTTGTCGGCATACAGCCCCGGTTGAGGCAGGTGCCGCCTATCTTGTCGCGCTCCACCAGCGTGACCTTTGCGCCGAGCTGCGCCGCGCGGATGGCGGCCACATAGCCGCCCGGGCCGCCGCCCAGCACCAGCACGCTGTCCGCCTCGGCTCCGGCGCTCTTTTCTGCCGGTGCCGCAGGCGCGGCGGCCGGAGCCGCGTCGCCCACCTGCTCGCCCGGCTCGCCTATCGCGGCGACCTTCTCCAGGCACTTGGCGCTGCCGCCCTCCGGCACGAATATCTTCAGCAGCGTGCCGGACGCGGTGGCCTTTATGGTGTTCGTGAGCTTGTCGGTCTCCACCTCAAAGAGGTCTTCGCCGTCCTTTACGCTCTCGCCCTCCGCCTTGAGCCACTTGCTGACTGTGCCCTCGGTCATCGTCAGACCCAGCTTGGGCATTACAACTTCCTTCATGTGTCCCTCCTTACGCAAGCAGCAGCGCCGGTTTTTCCATCAGCTTCTTTATGCGCTGCAGGAACTGCGCGGCGACGGAGCCGTCCACGACGCGGTGGTCGGCGGTGAGCGAGAGGTTCATGATGGGGCGCACGCAGATCTCGCCGTCCACGACCACGACCTTGTCCTCCATCGTGTTTACGCCGAGGATCGCGACCTCCGGCTGGTTGATGATGGGCGAGAAGCTCTCTATGCCGTACATACCGAGGTTGGTGATGGTGAAGGTGCCTCCGGTCAGCCTGTCCATCGGCAGGCCGCCCTCGCGCGCGAGCTTCGCCAGCTCCTTGACCTCGGCGGAGATCTCCGTCAGGCTCTTTTTGTCCGCGTCGGGGACGTTGGGGACCACGAGGCCGTTGTCCAGCGCCACGGCGACGCCCATGTTGACGTAGTGCTTATATATTATCTTGTTGTCCTCCACCGAGCAGTTGAGGAGCGGGAACTCTGTCAGCGCGACGGCCACGACCTTGACCAGGATGTCCGTATAGCTGACCTTGATGTCCTCGCTCTTGAGCTGCTCGCGCAGCTTTTTCAGCTCCGTCATGTCCACGCCGAGGTTGAACGTGACGGTCGGGCTGGTCATGTGCGAGTTGAGCATGTTGCGCGCGATGGCCTTGCGCATGCCGTTCATGGGCACGGTCTCCTCGCGCGGCTTCTCCTCCGCCGGAGCCGAAGCGCCCTTCTGCACGGCGGCGAGTATGTCGGCGGCGAGCACGCGGCCGTGCGCGGGCACGTCCTTCAGGTCCACGCCCACGTCGGCGGCGACCTTGGCCGCCAGGGGGCTGGCCTTGACCTTCGGCTCCTCCGGCGCGGCGGCGGGAGCGCTCTCGGCAGGCCGGTAGTTCTTTACGTCCTCCTCGGTGACGCGGCCCTTGGGTCCGGTGCCGGCCACGAGGGCTATGTCTATGCCCAGGCTCTTGGCGAGCTTCTTCGCCGCCGGGGAGGCCAGCACGCGCTCGCCCGCGGCTCTGACCGCCGCTCCGCCCGCGGCCACGGCCGAAGCCACAGCGGCCGCCGCGGCCTCCGTAACCTTCGGCGCTGCGGGAGCTTCGCCGCCCAGCAGCGCGGCGTAGTCCTCGCCGGGCTCGCCTATCACAGCCACCGGCTTGAGGCAGGCCACCGTCTCGCCCTCCGCGGCGACTATCTTGAGCAGTGTGCCGCTATCGGTGGCCTTTATGGTGTTTGTGAGCTTGTCGGTCTCCACTTCAAACAGGTCCTCGCCGTCCTTTACGGCGTCGCCCTCGCCCTTGAGCCACTTGCTGACCGTACCCTCGGTCATCGTCAGACCCAGCTTGGGCATCACTATGACTTTAGCCATTGGCTTACCTCCTCACTTGATTCTATACATACCCAGCTCCGACGCGCGCGCAAGTATCCTGCGCGGCACGACGCGCCAGGGGCCGTCGCGGTTGATCACGAACTTCACCTCGTCGCCCGGCTGGACGCGCACCTCGCGCTCGCCGTCGAGGGCTATCATGCAGCGGCTCTCCGCCGTGAAGGCGTACTCCTCGCCCAGCTCCACGCGCCGCGCGTCCGAGACGCGCACCGGCGTCAGCACGCCGGCCGCGATGGGCGCGAGCACGCCCTCGCCCTCGCTGCCGAGCGTGATGGCCAGGCCGAAATCGTCCGTGTCCTCGACTATCTCGTAGGCGCCGGCCACTGCGGAAAAGCCGATGGTCGCCGGGTGGCAGCGCGTGACCGCTATGCGGCGGATGCGCTCCGGGTCCCAAATGGCCTTGGCTCCGGCGTAGAAATCGTCGGACACCACGGCGTCCACCAGCGCTATGTCGCGCGCCTCGCCGTTCACGTACACGGTTATCTTCTTGTCGTGGATGCAGCACTCGTAGGGGTCGTCCATCAGCGCCGCGGCGGCCGCCGCCATTCCGGCGACGGTGCCCTCCATCATGGCCGGGTAGACGTTGTTCGTGCCCGTGGAGATGCTGAGCATCGGCGTGTCGCCGATGGCCTTGGCCGCAGCCCTCGAGGTGCCGTCGCCGCCGAGCACCACCACGCAGCCCGCGCCGCGCTCCACCATCATGCGCGCCGCGCGCACGGTGTCGTCCATCGTCGCCTCCAGCTCAAAGTCCAGCAGCGACAGCCCGGCGCGGAGCACGCCGTCGTCCTCCAGTGAGTCCTTCACGGCGTAGCCTATCATAAAGGTGTCCGGCATAAACACCGCCTCATCCACGCCCATACCCTGCGCCGCAAGCACGATGCGCTTGCATATGTTCACCTTTTCGTTGTTGTCTATCGTAGTCGCATAGGATACAAGGCGCCGTATATCCTTGCCCGATGCCGGATTAGCGATTATACCGATTGAGGTCAAGGGTGGTTCCTCCTTATACCTATTATCGTTATTCAATTTCTGAGAGATTTCTTTTTGAATGCGTCAAAAAGAAACCCCTCAGACTCCGCGTCGTCGCAATCTGCGTATCCTTCGCTTCC
>OLVZ01001546.1_pt1 | contig 19378 bp, 15 predicted proteins | sample 1673341 | NCBI WGS metagenome assembly OLVZ01 (sample SAMEA3178944, study PRJEB25190) | human gut metagenome | biome: human gut; feature: human-associated habitat; material: faeces | place: Austria | collected 2013 | reverse complement strand
GGCGCGCGGCGGCGCACCGTGGTGCGTAATGGCGCGCAGTGGCGGCCGGCGGACATCTATCTGCGGTAGGAGGGGCGCCGAATACAGAGGGGCTGACGGTGCTTACCCCAACCGACAAATCAGTCTATGAAAATAGCGAAAGCTTCACAAAACCGGGCCATCAGGGAATACGTGTCCAACGTGTGATGATGTGATATTTTTGCATTGGCGGGATGTTGATTAAATTAGGGCGCTTATCTGCTTCCGGACATGATGATTAGACAACAATGAATAGTGTATGAATGGTGAATGATATTGGCTGTTGTTGCTGATGTATGCTGCCTTGATGGGGTAAGATTATCGTGTCTGTAGAAATGGGGTGCGCTATGCGTATGAAAGCAATGAGTATGGTCTTCTGTGCCCTTTTCGTCATCGGAGCATTGGGCGCGACGCCTTCCGCATTCGCTTTAGATGGCCGCGCCGAGGTGAGTAATGCTTTTGCATATTTATTGTCAACCTTGGCTGACGTAGAGAGTGTGCTTTCAGAGAACGTTGAGATTTCCAATTCGATTTTGTCTGTCGAGGGCGCAAAGGGTGGTTTTCGTGCCGCGAAAGCGGACTATAGGTTATCTGACAATGCAAAAAAAACGATAGAGGAGATCAGGCAATATTCTGTAGATCGTGAAGAGAACATGAGCCGATACGGCGATGTAGTACGGTCGACTGAAATTATTCCGGAGTATATGACCGTCGTTTCGTCTGATAGCAAAGATAGTGTTTTTCAGTACTCTGTATTGTATAAGCGAGATTTGCCTCAGCTTTCGGAAGAAGGTGATGAATGGGTCGAGCGAGTCGAATATGATGTTGAATTCGGGGGTGGCGGAATAATCGAGAATATCATTGCTCGCAATCTGAATTACTATCTACAGCAAGAAGACGATTTTGAGAATATTTTGCCGGATAATGCGCTGATGGAGCGTTTGGAAAGATCGACGACATCGGTAAATCGTTCATCAATTGTTTCGTATGCGACAAAATATGCTTACAACTATAATCCAGCTTATATCAGTTATGCGGCTCAGCATGCTGATTGTACCAATTTTGCATCACAGGCAATGTATGCAGGTGGATGGAAGAAAAACTATGAATGGATGGGGAATGATGTGGCCACGACTAATGCTTGGGCGGTCGCTGATGATTTCTACTGGTATGGGTTGGGGCGCAGTCTTACGACTTATGCAAATATGATTCCTGTATCTGGTTCTCCTTATCAGACGATGAGAACCGGAGACTTGATGTTCTTTACATATTCAGGTAGTAGAAAAATTAAACATGCAATGATTATTACAAAGATAATAAATGGTGAAGCGTACCTTACATATCATTCGAACGATAATCTCAATGCTCCGTTTTCGTCAATTGTAACTAAAGTAGAGCCGAACACATCTTTTGTGACGTTGAATGTGACGCCGTGACTCATATGTTTGGTGGAACATTGAGGCGAACGGTTGGGTTTGTGGCGGTGATCGTGGCGGTAGCTTCGGGATGTTCGGGATGCGTCGCGCGTTCGAATGACGCATGCGGATATTTGGCGTCGAATATATCGGTGCGTGATGCAGTGAATACGTTCGTGCGCGGCATCGCCGATCGCGACGTGGAGACAATCTGTTCGGTCGTCACCGGCAGTGAAGGCCAGTCGCCGTCCCGAGAAAGTATCCGTGAAGCCCTTCCGGACGTCGCCGATAATCTGGCGGACATCAGCGGAGGTACGTTCGCGTTTGGGGTGTCGGTGGAGGATGGGTTCGACGAGTTGTATAACGTGGGCCTTTCGTATAACGGGCGAAGACTGGTGATTGCCTGTGAGGGAGATAGCGCGGCGTGCGATTCCGGGCAGCAGTTGACGTTGCTGGTTCGGGCTGATGGATATGCGCGTGCGATTGCGCGGGGAGAGCAGTCGGGCATGGACGCGAGGCGCGTGGTAACGGATGACGGTGCCCCATTCGCGGTGATATGGCGGCCGGAATCGTTGGCGCAGTGCACTCTGGGTGACGGATAGCCGATTCGGGATGGGGTGCCAGTTGTCGCCGGATGAATCATGTGGGTCTGCTGCGTGCTGCGCGATCGGCCGGTGCATGCCGGCGCCAAAGGAAAATCGGCCGGTCACAATGTGGACATGGGGGACGTCCGTGGGTCGGGGAGGACTAGAACAATACCCCAGAAGGGGATGACTTTCCCGCGGGGACACAATCCGCCACGTCGGAAGCCGTCCGCAATCAACGGATTGCCGGACGCATCATGCGCTCGACAGCATCGTCAAGACATCAAAGGAGCGCCAATCATGGCAGCAACTATCTGGTACGAAAAGGACGCCGACCTCGCCGCGTTCGAAGGCAAGAAGGTCGCCATCCTCGGCTACGGCTCGCAGGGCCACGCGCATGCGCTGAACCTGCGCGACTCGGGCGTCGACGTGGTGGTCGGCCTGCGTCCGACCTCGAAGTCGGTCGAGTTCGCCAAGGAGCAGGGCCTGGAGGTCAAGCCGGTCGGCGAGGCCGTCGCCGAGGCCGACGTGGTGATGATCCTGCTGCCCGACCAGTACCAGGCCAAGGTCTATCAGGAGGAGGTCGAGCCGAACCTGAAGCCGGGCGCCGCGCTGGCCTTCGCCCACGGCTTCAACATCCACTACGGCTACATCAAGCCGTCCGAGGATCACCCGGTGTTCATGGTCGCTCCGAAGGGCCCGGGCCACATCGTTCGTCGTGAGTACGCCGCTGGCCGTGGCGTCCCGGTCGTCGTTGCTGTTGAGCAGGACCCGGACGGCAAGACCTGGCCGCTGTGCCTGGCTTACGCCAAGGCTCTGGGCGCTCTGCGTGCAGGCGCCATCAAGACCACCTTCACCGAGGAGACCGAGACCGATCTGTTCGGTGAGCAGGACGTCCTCATGGGCGGCATCAACCACCTGTGCGACCTCGGCTTCGACGTGCTGACCGAGGCTGGCTACCAGCCGGAAATCGCCTACTTCGAGGTGTTCCACGAGCTGAAGATGCTGGTCGACCTCGCTAACGAGGGTGGTCTGAACAAGGCTCGTTGGTCCTGCTCTGACACCGCTCAGTACGGCGACTACACCTCCACCGTCATCACCGAGGAGACCAAGAAGCGCATGCAGTACCAGCTCAAGCGCATTCAGGACGGCTCCTTCGCCAAGGAGTTCATGGATGATCAGGCTGCTGGCGCCCCGAAGTTCAAGAAGCTGCAGGAAGAGTACTCTCACCCGCATCTCGAGACCGTCGGCCCGAAGCTGCGCGCCATGTTCTCCTGGAACAACGCCGAGGCCAAGGACAAGGACGAGGCCGAGTCCTTCAACGGCAAGATCGCTCGTACCCAGGTTCAGTGATTGCCGCCCCTGAAGGGGATTTAAGCTAGCAAACCGCCGTTCCCGCCCATACGGGAGCGGCGGTTTTGTGTTGTTGCGCGCAGCGAATCATTCTCAATAACAACTATGCGCTGATTTCTTGCAGGCAAACGAACACCGAATATGCAAGATCGTTGATATCTCAGCCTTTCCCCATATGTGGGATTGTGCGATTCTGTTCAAAAGGGTGCAGAGTTGTTATCGAGAATCGTTCTCTGCACACGGCTGTCCATACTCCAATAGTGGCCTAGCTCACGTTGTGGACTCCAGCGGGGCTGCGGCGGCGTTCTCGGTAGGATTGATTTCGGTTTGAAGGACACAATCCTCGCAACACAGGACTTATCTGCACACCGTAGATACCCCGGCGCCCAGCGGCGCCACACCCCACTACTGAAAAGGAGTGCCAATAATGGCAGCACAAATCTGGTATGAGAACGACGGCGATCTTTCCGTCCTCGAAGGCAAGAAAGTCGCAATCATCGGCTACGGCTCCCAGGGCCACGCCCACGCGCTGAACCTGCGCGATTCCGGTGTTGACGTGGTCGTCGGCCTGCGTCCGACCTCCAAGTCGGTCGACTTCGCCAAGGAGCAGGGCCTCGAGGTCAAGTCCGTGGCCGAGGCTTCCGCCGAGGCCGACGTGATCATGATCCTGGCCCCCGACCAGTACCAGCGCACCATCTGGGCCAACGACATCGAGCCCAACATCAAGCCGGGTGCTGCTGTTGCGTTCGCTCATGGCTTCAACATTCACTACGGCTACATCAAGCCGTCTGAGGATCACCCGGTGTTCATGGTTGCCCCGAAGGGCCCGGGTCACATCGTTCGTCGTGAGTACGCCGCTGGCCGTGGCGTGCCGGTCGTCGTGGCCGTCGAGCAGGATCCGCGTGGCGATGGTTGGGCTCTGACCCTGGCCTACGCCAAGGCCCTCGGTGCTCTGCGCGCCGGTGCCATCAAGACCACCTTCAAGGAAGAGACTGAGACCGATCTCTTCGGCGAGCAGAACGTGCTCATGGGTGGCGTGAACAAGCTCGTCGAGATGGGCTTCGAAGTCCTGACCGACGCCGGCTACCAGCCGGAAATCGCCTACTTCGAGGTCTGCCACGAGCTCAAGATGCTCGTCGACCTGATGAACGAGGGCGGTCTGAACAAGGCTCGTTGGTCCTGCTCTGACACCGCTCAGTACGGCGACTACGTCAACACCGTCATCAACGAGGACTGCCGCAAGCGCATGGAATACCACCTGCAGCGCATCCAGGACGGCTCCTTCGCCAAGGAGTTCATTGACGACCAGGATGCCGGCGCCCCGCACTTCAAGGAGCTGCAGGAGAAGTACTCCAACGAGCGCATCGAGACCGTCGGCCCGAAGCTGCGCGCCATGTTCTCCTGGAACAAGGATGGCGTCAAGGATGCCGACGAGGCCAATTCCTTCACCGGTAAGATCGCCCGCGCCCAGGTTCAGTGATTTTCGCTGATTAGCGCATACTAAAAGGCCGCCGCTCCGATTCATTCGGAACGGCGGCCTTTCGCTTATTCCAAGGGATTTACTTGATTACCCACGCAGAGGTGTCGGTGGGAAGTTGGCCGTCGGGAGTCAGCGGGCCGGAAGTGAGCACCACAGAGCCTTCGGGCAGTGAGACCAGGGCAGTGCCAAAGTTAGTAACCGAGGTGAACGTGCGTCCCTCAACCGCCGCACGGCGGTACGCCACCACGTCCGCTCCCATATCCACCTGCTCGGCGGTGGTGTCGCGCGTGGCGGTCAGCGACTCCTGACGAATCGCCAACGCCGCATGATACAACGCGAACATCGAGTCCGGATCGGCCTGCTCCACGTCCACCGCATAATCCTTGAACCACAGCGGCTGCGGCAGGTGCGGGTCGGCGGCCGGCGTCACGCCGTCGGCTCGCACGGCGGGGGAGAAGCCGAAGGACGCGCCTGTACCGAACTGGCCGGCTGCGCACAGCGGCACATGGTTTTCGCCGGTACCGTCATCGGCCGGAGCCGGACGGCTGAAATCGGCCAAGGCCGGCTCATCGGCGGCGGTCCACGGCAGCGGCACGCGGCAGCCGTCGCGGCCCTTGTCCATCGTGTTGCGGGTGGTGTGGAAGGCGGTCGGATCCTCCAAGTGATCCCACGGAATATCGGCCACCTCAAACAGGCCCAGTTCCTCGCCCTGATAGATGTATGCGGCACCGGGCAGGCCGAGCTCCATCAGCGCGGCGGCACGGGCACGGCGGGTGCCGAGTTCGCGGTTCTCCGGGTAGGTGGTGCCGTCGCGCAGCAGCCAGTCGTGTGGCAGCTGGTGATACGGCGCGCCCTTGACCTGCGGCAGACCATAGCGGGAGGGGCTGCGCGGCACGTCATGATTGTTCATGACCCACGTGGTGGTGGAGCCGCCGGTTTCGGCCGCCGCCTTGAGCCCGGCGGCGATGGCCTTGCGGAACTCGTCGGCATACCAGTTGGCCTGCGCGAAGTCGAAGTTGAAGGACTGGCCCAGCTCGTCCATCGAAGCGTACAGGTGCTGGTGCTCGGGCACCACCCACGCCTCGGCCACGGCGAAGCGCGGCGGATTGTATTCGTTGAACACCTTGCGCCATTCGCGGTAGATGTCGTGCACCTCGCGGCGGTCGAACAGCGGGTGGCTGAAGTCGTGGTTCAGCACGCCGACCACGCTGTATTCGCGGCCGAGCTCCTCCAGCGGCTTGGATTCAAGGTCTTTGGCCAGGCCGTGCGCTACGTCGATGCGGAAGCCGTCGGTGCCGTGGTCGGACCAGAAGCGCAGGGTCTTTTTGAACTCCTCGTGGATGTCCGGATTCTTCCAGTTGACGTCCGGCTGCGCCTTGTCGAACAGATGCAGGTACCACTGGCCGTCGGGCACGCGCGCCCAGGCCGGGCCGCCGAAGAAGGACTGCCAGTCGTTCGGCGGCAGTTCGCCGTGCTCGCCGCGGCCGTCACGGAAGATATAGCGATCGCGTGCGGGGGAGCCAGGTTCGGAGGCGAGGGCTTCCTTGAAGAACACGTGCTTGTCGGCGGTGTGGTTGGGCACGATGTCCACGATCACTTTGATGCCGGCCTCGTGCGCGGCCTCGGCCATCGCGTCGAAGTCGTCCATGGTGCCTAGGCGCGGGTCGACGTTGCGGTAGTCGATCACGTCGTAGCCGCCGTCCGCCAGATCCGAGGGGTAGAACGGGGAGAGCCAGATCGCGTCGACGCCGAGGTTCTTCAGGTAGTCCATCTTCTCGGTGACGCCGGCGATGTCGCCGAGTCCGTCGCCGTTGACGTCCTTGAAGCTGCGCGGGTAGATCTGGTAGACGACGGCCTGCTTCCACCAGTCGTCATTGAGGTTGTTGGCGGTCATGCCGATTCCTTCCTGTTCCGGGTGCGTTGTGGTTGGGTTGTTCCGGTTGTGCTCGAACTGCTGTGTGAAGACCCAACCGTTGTATTGATGATGACAACGATATCATGTGAATTACGCATGCAAAAGTCGATTTATCGGCGTTTTGCGATGGTAACGTAGTCACGCCTGCGCGGACGCTGCTGTTGCGGCAGGCGGCGCGGTGGTTTCGCGCAGTATCAGCGGAGTGTCCGGCCGTACGAATGCCGGTTCGATTGACTTGCCCGCAATGGCATCCAATACCATGTGCCCGGCGGCCACGCCCATTGCGAACGGGTCCTGATGCAGTGTGGTCAGTCCCACGGCGGCGGACAGGGTGGAATCGTCGAAGCCGATGATGGAGATGTCCTGAGGTACCCGCCGCCCGTATTGACGCAGGCGATACAGCACGGGTGCGGCCATTTCATCATCCTCAAAACAGAAGGCGGTGATGCTGGGGGAGGCGTTCAGTGCGGCGTTCAATGCCGCGTTGCTTTCGCCAAGACCGCGTTGAATGCTCAGAGGCGTTAGTTCGATCCCCGGATGGGCGGTAGTAGCGTCGATGACGCCCTGCAGGCGAGCCTCGGCACTGTAGCGCATATTGGTTTCGGTCGGTGCGCTGCCGACGAATGCGATATGTCGGTGGCCGAGTGCAATCAGGTGCTCGATGGCCGAACGTGTGGCGGCGTAATCGTCAATGCTCACGCCTGCGTCGAACCCATCGGTGGAGGGAATGTTGATGCCGACAATCGGCACGTGCATATGCTTCAGTCGCTCCACTTCAGCCGGCTCAATGTCGAAGGAGCTGACATCACCGCATCCGCATTGCGTCGCACGGGCAAATCCGCAAAGAAGTCATGGCGCTCGGCGGCGTTGCGCATGGGGTAGGGCACAGTGTCGTAGCCGGAGGGGCGCAGCGCCGAGTCAAGGCCGGCGAAGATGTTTGCATTGAACCAGGTGGTGATGGTCTCGCTGGCCAGCAGCGCAATGCGGAACGACTGGCCGGACTTCAGTGCGGCGGCCGAGCGAGAGACGGAGTAGTCGAGCTTTTCGGCCGCGGTCATCACTCGGTCTCGAGTCTCTGGAAGCACTAGATCCGGCTTGGCGAAGGTTCGGGACACCGTGGATACGGAAACGCCGGCCTCGCGGGCCACCGCTTGAATGCTTGCCTTGGTCATATGCCGTCGCTCCTTCGCCGTCGCGAACAATCATTGTCATGACAACGATAACATGCCCATAACAAGTCGTCGTCTTCGGCTATCTCGATTACGAGGGGCTGATTTAGACCAATTTCCCATTGCCGGAATCGATCACCGCTTCTCTCGGCGCATCACGGCGGCTAGGGACTGCACGCGTGGCAGGTCGAAGACCTCGTCGGTATGTACCACGTGGCCTGAGCTGTCCGCCAGCGGCACGCGCCAGTTCGAATACTCTCTGGAAGTGCCCGGCTGATTCTGGGAGCGGCATTCGCCCACGCCGTCCACCAGCGCTGCCTGCAGCAGCAGCGACGGCGTATCGGTGAGCATGGCGTGCATCGCTTCCACGATTTCCTGCACATGGCCTTCCACATCATCCGCCACGGTCTGCGAGATATAGCCGTTCTCCACCAGACGGTTCATCATGGCCGTGCGCTCGGCCATCGCCGAGGCGGCGAATGCCTCCACCGGCTCGCTCAGGAGATGCAGCTCCTCGCGCAGCTTGACGTGTGCGAAGTTCAGGTAGCCGGCGGTGGGTGGCAGATCGTGCGTGGTCACCGAGGCCAATGCCTGTTTGCGATAGTCCTTGGGTGCGCGGTACGGGTCGCCGGCGTTCGGCGAATCGTCCACGCGGTTGAACCATTCCACGTCAGTGCCGAGCACGCCGTGATCGGCCAGAATGCGGCGCACGTAATCCGGTACGGTGCCCAGATCCTCGCCAACCACCATGCCTCCGGCGCGCGTGGCCTCGATGGCCAGTACTCCCAACATCGCCTCGTGGTTGTACGTCACGTATGCGCCGTTGCGGGCACCGAGCCCCTGCGGAATCCACCACAGGCGGAACAAGCCCAGCACATGGTCGATGCGCACCGCGCCCGCGTGCTCGTACATCGAATGCACCATCTCGCGGTACACCTGGTAGCCGGTGGCCTCCAGGTAGCGCGGGTTGAACGGTGGCTGGCCCCAATCCTGGCCCTGCTGGTTATAGAAGTCCGGCGGGCAGCCGACCGTGACGCCACCTGAGGCGAAGCGTTCCGGATTGGCCCAGGCATCCGCGCCGAGCCCGTGCACGCCCACGGCCATGTCCTGCATCAGCCCCAGCGTCATGCCGTGGTCCAGCGCCTCCTGCTGCGCGGCGTTCACCTGCTCGGCAGCGATCCACTGCAGCCAGCGGTTGAACTCGAACAGGTCGTGGTGCTCCTCGACGAGCTGGCGCACGGCCGGGTCGTCGATGGTCTTCTCGAAGAACCAACGGTTCTCGCCCCACGGCGCGCCCCATACCTCGAAGCACAGGCACCATGTGGCGAAGGAATCGAGGTCCGGGCCGGCGGTGGTCTTGAAATGCTCGAATTCGAGCTCGCGCTTGTTGTTGCGGCCCGCTTCGAAGATCAGGCGCAGCGCCGGGCGCTTGGCCTCCCACGCCGCGTTGATGTCCATCGGGGTCGATTCGTCGTTGCGCGCGGCCACCGAATCATGCAGCGCATCCACCTGCGCGCGCACGTCGGCCGGCAGTGTGGCATATTCGGGGATATCCTGCGGCCGGATGTACGTCACGTTGAGGAATCGGCGCGATTCCGGTAGATACGGCGATGGCTCAAGCGGCGGAATCGGCGCGCCGGCGTGAATCGGATTGATGAGCATGAAGTCGGCCTTGGACTTCTCGGCGGCATCTGCCAAAAGACGCTTCAGATCGCCGTAATCGCCGATGCCCCACGATTCGCGGGACCGCACGGAATACATCTGCGTCATCCAGCCCCACCGCTGGTGCTCGGCGACCGCCTCCGGCACGGGAATGCGCGCGGGGGCGGCGATGATGGCCGCCTTGCCCTCGCGCCCGTCAACCGTGACGGTCAGCGTGTGGTAACCCATCGGCAAATCGGGGGCGATGGTCAAGTCCGGCTTGCCGGAATTGAGGTTCGGCAGCAGGGCAAAGTGGCCAAACGCGGTGCCGTCCTCCAGTTCGATGGAGGCGGTGATGTCCGCGTCCGACGAGCAGTTCAGGGTGATGCCGGTCGGTTTGCCGGTGGTGGCGACGATGGTGGAGGGGAGCAAACGTTTGCTGTTTTCCACCTCAAGTTGGGTCATGGAGCGTACGATGGCCTCGTCGCTGGATGCGTCCACGTCGAGGGCCTTGAGTACGGCGACCAAGGCCGCGTCGCTGATTTCGGTGTAGGTGCCGAGCTGGTCGATGAATGAGGTGGCAAGTCCGCAGGCTTTGGCGAGCTTGATGAGCGGGCGGGCGAGTCGTTCCGTGCTTTCCGCGCGCTGCGGGGCACCGGAAGCGGCGTTGTTGGTGGTGTCTGCGATGGTGCCGGTGCTGGTTGCTGCGTCGTTGCCGTATGCGTCGGTCATGATGACTCCTTGCTTGCAAATCGGGTACTGCTAGTCGTTTGCATTGCTGTTCGAGGGCCGCTCTGCGTTGAGGTTCCGGCAACCTGACAGACCAATGTTCGAGCTGTTCTGCCTCTACCGTAACTCATATTGACAACGATTGCAATACATTCGGTGAGTTGGACGAGGCTAGAGGTGTTGGTGTTTGTCGTGATGGCCCGTTGACTATCCCCAGTCGACTTTGCCGACAGCCTCGCCGGCGGAGGTGAGGTCGAACGGGTTTAACCAAACACGACGAACGATTGCGGGGAGAGCGTCAGCTGCCCGCCGCTCACGGCCGGTTCACCAAGACTGAGCAGCACGTCGGCGTCGGAAGAGAGCTCGTCCGGCAGGTATTCCGTGAGGAATGAGGCGATTGAGGCACCTGAATCGGCGTTGAAATAACTGGAATCGCCTTCGTGCTCCATAGGCGTGTCGGTATTGCGCAGCAACAGGTTGTAGCCGTTCGGGTGACCGTCCCGGCGCCAGTCGAGGTAGAGGTCCATGTCGAAGCCGGCCTGCATCGATTCGTTCGGATGGCCTGGACGCCATCGGCGGACCGACCTGGGTGGATTCCGATAAGGCGGCCGTATGGGTGACCAACTGGGACACCGAGCGCAACGGCTCCTCGCTCACCACCCGTGACGGCACCAGCTACCTGCTCGCCAACGCCTTCATGCTCGCCTACGATTACGGCCAGCCGCACATCTTCTCCGGCTACTACTACGCCGGCGTCGACGACGGCGCTCCCGGCGCCACCCGCACCTCCGTGCCGGACATGACCTGTCCGACCGACGGCATCGAAACCGCCGGCACCTGGCACTGCGCGCAACGCTGGACCGCCATCCGCGGCATGATCGGCTTCCGCAACGCCGTGGCCGGCACCTTCACCGCCACCGTGGCCAAGGGCTCGGCCGTCGCCCTATACGCCGGCGCGACGCCCGCAAACTGGGCCGGCACCCGGAAATACGATCCGTCCGATCCCGCCTGGTTCACCGGCGAAACACCGCATAAGGGCGATGACACCGCCGCCAAGTCCGCCGATTCCGCAGCGTCCGCCAAGTCAGGCGACGCCAAGTCCGGAAAGGCAACGTCCGATGCCATCCGCCGCGCCGCAACGCTCGCCGCCATCCTCCTGCCCGTCATCGTCGGCGTCACGTTCATGGCGATAGCTCGCAGGAACGGCAAAGCCCAGTCCGACAACAGCGGCCCGAATAACGACTGATTCGGCCCCGCTCAGCCGCGCACCCGCGGCGCGGCGGTGGAGTCGCGTACCAGCAGTTGCACGGGGAAGATCTCGTGCGGCTGGTCCAGGGTGCGCCCCTCGATAAGGTCCAGGGCCTTGCGCGCGGCGGCGACGGCCATGTCGTACGGCTTCTGGCGCACGGTGGTCAGCCCCACCTCGCCCGAGAACGTGCTGTTGTCGAATCCGGTGACGGACAGGTCGGTCGGAATCGCCATGCCGCATTGGCGCAGGCGGAAGAACAGCGGAATCGCCAGCGAATCCTGATGGAAGCACAGGGCAGTCGGGGCGTCGTCGCGCGCGAGCAGCGCGGTGAGGGCGGCGTCGACCGGATCGTCGCCGGCCTGCATGTCCATCGTCTGGCCGGTCACGCCGTCCAGTTCGCTGCACGCCTCCAGGAATCCGGTGACGCGGTTGTGCGAGCTGAAGCCCATCGTGGCATCGAACGTCTCGTACAAATACAACAGGTTGCGGTGGCCGAGCGTGGTCAGATGGCGCACGATCAGCCGGATGCCGGCCTTGTCGTCGATGCCCACGGAGGCGGTGAACCCCTGCGAGGCCGTGTTGATGCCGATGAGCGGGATCCGCGTGGTGTTGAGTCGCCTGATTTCGGCCGGGGTGATGGCGAACGACGAGACGATGACCGCGTCCGCGTTGCCGCGCACCGGCAGTTCGTCGAAGAACTCCTCGCGCGCGCCCGCGTCGCCGATCGGTTGGATGACCAGATCGTAGCCGGCCGATCGCAGCACTTCGTTGAGGCCTTCGATGATGCGCGAGGTGAACCAGTCGAGCTTGCTGCTGCCCACCAGCAGCGCCACGCGGTGGGAGCGGCCCGATTTGAGGATGCCGGCCATGCGGGATACCGAGAAGTCGAGTTGTTGGGCGGCCTCCATCACCTTGGCGCGCGTTTTGGCGGAGACCATGTCAGGGCGGGAGAACGCGCGGGAGACCGTGGCGGTGGAGACGCCTGCTTGCCTGGCGACGTCCTCGATGCTGGCTTTCATGGCCCCTCCCGGTTTTTCAAAGTTGACGGTGTGACAAACTTCTCTTCATTGTAAATCATTGCAGTACGTTTTACGACAGTCATAGTGCAATGGGTTGCGATATTGCGACACGCCGAAAATATAGACCAATATGGTCTCAATAGCTTTGGAATGTAACAGGTTGCAAATGTAACGGTTTGCATGGCTGAGAAAGCCGGGTTGCCGAACTAGTTCGACACCCGTATACTGAACCGTGTTCACTTAGAGCTTGCGCGGAAGTAAGGGAGATAATGAAGATCAAGAAATCTCTCGCCGCGCTGACTGCAACCGTGAGCATTATGGCACTTGCAACCGGTTGCAGTTCGAGCGGTTCGTCAGGCGTCGTCGACACCCAGGCCGACAAGGGCCTGGCCGTCATGGGCGACACCATCACCTACGACCCCAACCACTTGGTCAACGACGGCCAGCCCATCGAACTGGGCTACTGGTCCTGGGGCGACGAAAGCACTGACCCGGTGATCTCCATGCTCCACGAGTACGAGAAGATCCACCCGAACGTCACCTTCAAGATCTCGCAGGTGGCTTGGAGCGACTACTGGGTCAAGACCCCGCTCTCGCTCAAGGGCAACAAGAACGCCCCCGTGCTGTTCAACGTCCACAACTCCGAGGATGCCCTGCTCCGCCCGCACGCCGTCCGCCTCGACGGCGCCAGCGACTGGCGCATCTTCCACCAGGTGGTGCTGCCGATGAGCCGCAATTCCATCGCCGCGCTCGCCATCTTCACCTTCCTGTGGAACTGGGAGGACTACCTCTGGCCGTTCCTCATGATCACCGATGACGACAAGCAGCTGTTGTCGGTGGGCCTCAAGATGTTCTCCGGCCAGTACGGCACCGATTACGGCGGACTGTTCGCCGCCACCTCCGTGACCATCATCCCGGTGGTCATCGTCTACCTGGTGTTCCAGAAGCAGTTCATCGCCGGCATCGCCACCGGCTCTGGCAAGTAAACCCGGCCGGTTTCGGCCGAATCCGAACCGCGCCGCAGTCTCCCACCAGTCCCGGGGAGCCGCGGCCGCATCACTCGTATCATCGTGAATAACCGTACAGAAGGGGTAACCATGGCACAGTCACCACAACTCAAGCAGTCGTCTCCGACCTCGCCCGATCCGCAGGACTTCCGCCTCGACGCCACGCCGGCCATGCGCGCCGACAATGTGGTGTCCGGCGAGCACTGGCGCATCGGACTCATCACCGATTCGCTCGTGCGATTCGAATGGTCCGATTCCGGCGTATTCGAGAACCGCCCGACCCAGACCGTCCTGAACCGCGATTTCGGTAGCCCAGTCGAACGCCGCGTCACCGAGCGTGACGGCCGCGTCATCATCGACACCGCGGCCCTGACCATCGTCTACGACCAGCAGCCGTTCAGCAAGGAAGGCCTGAGCGTGGTCGTCAAAGGCGTGGCCGACACCCAGTTCAACACCTGGCATTACGGCGACGCCCAGCGCGGCAACCTCAAAGGCACCGCCCGCACGCTGGACGAGGCGGACGGCGCCATCGAGCTTGACAACGGCGTGATCTCGCGCGATGGCTGGGCCGTCATCGACGATTCCGCCGCCAACATCATCATCGAAACCGACACGGTGAACGGCAAGGCGAACCCGTTCGGCACCTGGGTATCCCCGCGCGCCACCGCCGAAACGGACTTGTACTTCTTCGGCTATGGCCACCGCTACATCGAGGCCGTACGCGACTTCTATCGCCTGACCGGCCCCACGCCGCTCCTGCCGCGCTTCGCCATGGGCAACTGGTGGAGCCGCTACTACCGGTACACGCAGGACGGCTATCTGGCCCTGATGGACCGCTTCAAGCGCGAGGGCATCCCGTTCACCACCTCCGTGATCGACATGGACTGGCATCGCGTGGACGACGTGGACCCGAAGTACGGTTCCGGCTGGACCGGCTACTCGTGGAATCGCGAACTGTTCCCCGACCCGCCGGCCTTCCTCGCCGACCTGCACCGGCGCGGCCTGCGCACCACACTGAACGTCCACCCGCGCGACGGCGTGCGCGCGTTCGAGGACGCCTACCCCGAAGTCGCCAAGCGCGTCGGCATCGACCCGGCCACCGAGGAGAACGTGGAATTCGACCTCACCAACCCGGACTTCGTGGACGCCTATTTCGACATGCACCACCGCATGGAGGCCGAAGGTGTCGACTTCTGGTGGCTGGACTGGCAGCAGGGCGGCGTGACCCGCCAGAAGGGTCTCGACCCGCTGTGGATGCTCAACCACATGCACTACCTCGACTCAGGGCGCGGTGGCAACTGGCCGCTCACCTTCTCCCGGTACGCCGGCCCCGGCTCCCACCGCTACCCGGTCGGCTTCTCCGGAGACACGATCGTGACCTGGGAATCGCTCGCCTTCCAGCCGCAGTTCACCGCCACCGCTTCCAACATCGGGTATGGCTGGTGGAGCCACGACATCGGCGGCCACATGTTCGGCTACCGCAACGAAGAGCTGGAGGCCCGCTGGTACCAGCTCGGCGCGTTCAGCCCGATCAACCGACTGCATTCGTCCAACTCGCCGTTCTCCGGCAAGGAGCCGTGGAACTTCAACCGTGACGTGAGCGCCGCGATGGTGGACGCGCTGCGTCTGCGCCACGCGATGATGCCGTACTTGTACACCATGAACTACCGTGCCGCCGAAGCCGGCCGTCCGCTGGTCGAGCCGATGTACTGGCAGAACCCGGATACGCCGGACGCCTACGAGGTGCCGGATGAGTTCCGCTTCGGCACCGAGCTCGTGGTCGCGCCGATCGTCTCCCCGGACGATGCCGCCGCCTGCCGCGGCCGCGCCGACGCCTGGCTGCCGCAGGGGGAGTGGTTCGACTTCTTCGACGGCCGCCGATACGTCTCATCCGACGCCGCTGGCCGCCGACTGGAGGTCTGGCGCTCGCTCGACCGCACGCCGGTGTTCGCCAAGGCCGGCGCGATCGTGCCGTTGCAGGACGTCGCGGAATCCGGCGAAGCGATCAACTCTATCGCCAACCCGCAGGCCCTGCGCGTGCTGGTGTTCCCTGATGCCGACGGCTCGTTCGTCATGCGCGAGGATCGCGGCACGTGGGGCGCCCCCAGCGCCGACACCGCGATAGCGTTCACGTGGGGCGGGGCCGATGCGTCGCCCAGCGCCTTCACCGTCGCGCCGGTTACCGGCGATACGTCCGCCGTACCCGAGTTGCGCGACTGGACGGTCGTGTTCCGCGGCGTCGCGCCGGTTGACGCGGCCAGCGGCGTGCGTGCATGGTCCGGCGAGGCTCCGGTCGAGGCGACGGTGGCGTACGACGAGGCGACCATGAGCCTGACCGTGTCCGTCACCGGCATCAGCTCGGCTGCCAGTCTGCGCATCGAGATTCCCGGCGGTCTGCGCATCGCCGACAATCCGGTCGAATCGGACGCGATGGACCTACTGCTGCACGCCCAGATGCTCTACCGCACCAAGGAGCTCGCGCTGCAGGCGGTCCACAAGCTCGGCATCGGCGCGATCGGCGCCCTGCGCACCATGAACCGTGGTCCGCGCTACGCCAACGATTTCTGGATCACCGACATGCCCGATGCGGTGGCCGGCGCGCTCGAAGAAATTTTGCTGCGCAGCTGAGCCCGGTTGCAGTTTTCTGCAACATCCGGGTGCGCCCCGGTATGCGGCGATAAGTTCGGCATGGTTGCCGAAGAGCGTGGCATACCGGGTGCAGTGCGTGGGATGGCCTTCGCGATTGCACTCATCGTGCGGTCAGTGGAAAGGAACTTTTCATGCACAAGGTGAAACAGCACAAGGGCGTCGCGGTGGCCGCCGCGGTCTGCGCGGTCGCGATGGCGGCCTCGCTCGCGACCCACGCCGGCGCGGCCGGGGACCGGCGTTATTGACTGGCTGGCGTTATCGAGTGATTGGCGGTATCAATTAGCCGGCGTTATTGATGAGCCGGTGTTGTCGATTAGCCAGCGTTATCGACCGGCACTGAAGCATGCAGTACCCACTGCCCGCGTTTCTCCCGCACATCCCAATCCCCGTGCGCATGCAGCACACGCTCCCGATAGTACGCAAGCCCGGAATGCCGCCCCCTCAAACGTCGCGTCACCTTGACGCGGACGGTCCGTCACATCAATGGTGACGCGGTCCTGAGCGGCGGAAACCAGCACCACGTAACGCTGCGTCGAATCGGCATACCTGGCGATATTGCCAAACAATTCCCGCAGAAAATCGGCGACAAACACTGTGTCTGAGTTATTCAGCGCATCGATGCCCCCAGCGACAATAACGTCGCCGACACACCCCATGCGCCGCAATCGCGCGCCGCCGCTGGCAAGTCTGATGGCAAGGCTGATGGCGCGCCCCAGTCACCCCTTGCAGTTTTCTGTATAAGTGGATTTTGGCTCCAAACGCACCACTCCGTCATCGCCGTCAGTCACTCCCACAAAAAACTTGAGCCAAACATACTCAACTTTTTGTGTTGAAATTGGGAATAGAACTTGCCAAATGGAAGTTGAGTGATGTAGGCTCAAGTTTGGAAGGTCCAAGAGACGACCAATCGGAACTTGGGCAAAGAACGTAAGAACAAACGAGTAATTAAGGAGCACACATTATGGCACGTGCAGTTGGTATCGATCTGGGAACCACGAATTCCTGCATCGCAACTCTTGAAGGTGGCGAGCCCACCGTTATCGTCAACGCTGAAGGCGCGCGCACCACGCCGTCTGTGGTGGCCTTCTCCAAGTCCGGCGAGATCCTCGTCGGCGAAGTGGCCAAGCGTCAGGCCGTGACCAACGTTGACCGCACTATTTCTTCCGTCAAGCGCCACATGGGCTCCGACTGGACCGTCGACATCGACGGCAAGAAGTGGACCCCGCAGGAGATTTCCGCGCAGATCCTGATGAAGCTGAAGAGGGATGCTGAGGCCTACCTCGGCGAGCCCGTCACCGACGCCGTCATCACCTGCCCGGCATACTTCAACGATGCCCAGCGTCAGGCCACCAAGGACGCCGGCAAGATCGCCGGCCTGAACGTCCTGCGTATCATCAACGAGCCGACCGCAGCCGCTCTGGCCTACGGCCTTGAGAAGGGCAAGGAAGACGAGCGCATCCTGGTCTTCGACCTCGGCGGCGGCACCTTCGATGTCTCCCTGCTGGAGATTGGCAAGGATGACGACGGCTTCTCCACCATTCAGGTTCAGGCCACCAACGGCGACAACCACCTCGGTGGTGACGACTGGGATCAGAAGATCATCGATTGGCTGGTTTCCGAAGTCAAGAACAAGTACGGCGTCGACCTGTCCAAGGACAAGATCGCGCTGCAGCGTCTGAAGGAAGCCGCTGAGCAGGCGAAGAAGGAGCTCTCCTCCTCCACCTCCACCAGCATCTCCATGCAGTACCTGGCCATGACCCCTGACGGCACCCCGGTGCACCTGGATGAGACTCTGACCCGTGCGCACTTCGAGGAAATGACCTCCGACCTGCTGGGTCGCTGCCGCACGCCGTTCAACAACGTGCTGCACGACGCCGGCATCTCCGTGAGCGACATCGACCACGTGGTGCTCGTCGGTGGTTCCACTCGTATGCCCGCCGTCAAGGAACTCGTCAAGGAGCTCACCGGTGGTAAGGAAGCGAACCAGTCCGTGAACCCGGATGAGGTTGTGGCTGTCGGTGCCGCCGTGCAGTCCGGCGTCATCAAGGGCGACCGTAAGGACGTCCTGCTTATCGACGTGACCCCGCTGTCCCTCGGTATCGAGACCAAGGGTGGCATCATGACCAAGCTCATCGATCGCAACACCGCCATCCCGACCAAGCGCTCCGAGGTCTTCTCCACCGCTGAAGACAACCAGCCGTCCGTGCTGATTCAGGTCTACCAGGGTGAGCGTGAGTTCGCTCGCGACAACAAGCCGCTGGGCACCTTCGAGCTGACCGGCATCGCTCCGGCTCCGCGTGGCGTCCCGCAGATCGAGGTCACCTTCGACATCGACGCCAACGGCATCGTGCACGTGTCCGCTAAGGACAAGGGCACCGGCAAGGAGCAGTCCATGACCATCACCGGTGGTTCCGGCCTGCCGAAGGACGAGATCGACCGCATGGTCAAGGAAGCCGAAGCTCATGAGGCTGAGGACAAGAAGCGCAAGGAAGACGCCGAGACCCGCAACCAGGCCGAGGCCTTCGCCTACTCCACCGAGAAGCTCGTCAACGACAACAAGGACAAGCTCTCCGACGACATCGTCAAGGAAGTCACCGACAAGGTCAACGCTCTGAAGGAAGCCCTGAAGGGTGACGACACCGAGAAGGTCAAGACCGCTCAGACCGAGCTGATGACCGCCGCCCAGAAGATCGGCCAGGTCCTCTACGCCCAGCAGGGTGCCGAGGGTGCTGCCGCTGGTGCTGACGGTGCCGGCGCTTCCGCTGGCTCCGCCTCCGGTTCCGACGACGACACCGTCGAGGCCGAGGTCGTGGACGACGATGACGACAAGGACAACAAGTGATGTCCGAGTTCAACAAGGACGACTACCTGAACGACCTGCCGGATCCCTCAGATGCTGAGGCTGCCGCTCAGGCCTCTTCAGGGGCTGACGCCTCCGCCGAGTCCGGCTCTGCGCAGGATTCGGCTGCCCAGGCTCCTTCCAATGAAGGAGCCGACGCGGCTCCTGCCGCAGCTGAGGGAGAGAAGACTGGCGAAGGCCAGTCCGATTCCGCAGACACCCTCACCCCGCTCGGCAAGGCCAAGAAGGAAGCCGCAGACTACCTCGAAGCCCTGCAACGCGAACGTGCGGAGTTCATCAACTACCGCAAT
>OLVZ01001532.1_pt1 | contig 19489 bp, 10 predicted proteins | sample 1673341 | NCBI WGS metagenome assembly OLVZ01 (sample SAMEA3178944, study PRJEB25190) | human gut metagenome | biome: human gut; feature: human-associated habitat; material: faeces | place: Austria | collected 2013 | reverse complement strand
ATCCCATGTTGGAAATTTCTCCGACGCAAAGTACGTCATTTTTTATGAGATTTTGTGCATCTTCTCCATTTAATTCGTTTTGAGTTGCGCATGGAAGTGCAATGTCTGCTTTTACTTCCCACGGGCGTTTGCCTTCTACGAATGTAGCATTCGGATATTGTTCAGCGTAAGGAGCTACAATATCATTACCCGAAGAACGCAACTCGAGCATATAGTCTATCTTTTCGCCGCTGATTCCGTCCGGGTCGTAGATGTATCCATCCGGGCCCGAGATTGTGATAACTTTTGCACCCAACTCGGTAGCTTTCGTAGCTGCTCCCCAGGCTACATTACCAAAACCGGAGATGGCAACAGTCTTACCTTTAATATCTATACCATGAGTTTCCAACATTTGGTGAACGAAGTAGAGGGCACCGAAACCGGTTGCTTCGGGACGGAGGATAGAGCCGCCGAATTCCATACCTTTACCTGTGAACGTACCGGTGTTTTCGCGAGCCAGTTTCTTATACATACCATACATATAACCGACTTCACGTCCTCCTACGCCGATGTCACCCGCCGGAACATCGCGGTCCGGTCCGAGGTTACGCCATAATTCGAGGATGAATGCCTGGCAGAAACGCATGATCTCCGCATCACTTTTTCCGCGAGGAGCAAAGTCGGATCCTCCTTTACCACCGCCCATCGGCAATGTTGTCAAAGCGTTTTTGAAAGTCTGTTCGAATCCTAAGAACTTCAGGATGGACAGGTTGACAGAAGGATGGAAGCGGATGCCGCCCTTGTACGGGCCGATCGCGTTGTTGAATTGCACACGATATCCCAAGTTGACTTGTATTTCCCCTTTGTCGTCTACCCAGGGCACACGGAAGGTGAAAATACGTTCCGGTTCAACCAATCGTTCGATGATTTTAGCTTTCTCGAATTCGGGATGCTGGTTGTACACTTCTTCAATTGAAAGAAGAACTTCTTTTACTGCTTGCAAATACTCCTTTTCGCCCGGATGTTTTGCTTCCAGTGCTGATAAGATTACTTCTGTCTTCATAGTATATAATTTCTTTTTAAGATAACATTCTGTTTGCAAATATAGGGAATAGCCTGGGTTGACAAAATGTTTTGCTTACTTTTTGATAGTTCTTTTTATGTTTTTGAACAATGTTCTTTAAGTGAAAATCCGGATTCCTACGGATGGGATTCCGGTTTCACTTTGTGCCAGGAAATGTGTGGTGCTGTTGGCACAGCCGTTTCCTTGCTGTGAAACGTTTGTGCCATATAGGTGAAATGCTTGTGCCATGCTAAGGAAACGTCTGTGCCATGCTGAGGGAACGGATGTGCCACTTGCTCAAATCTTGTCACATGCTTTCGGTTGATTGTTTTTTTCCTTACATTTGAGGCCGTTAATTCTATCGAATCATTATGAGCGGAATACCGGACTTTAAGAACCTTGTGTTTAAAGACACATCATTTGCCAATCTAATGAATAAGCGTATATATAATGTATTGCTTATCGCTACTAAATACGATGCCTTCATGCTGGAGGACGATGGGCGGGTGGACGAGCAGATATTCAACGAATATACGTCACTAAGCCTTCGTTACCCGCCTCGTTTCACACAGGTGACGACAGAGGAGGAGGCACTGGCTGAGTTGAAAGACCGTAACTTCGAACTGATCATCTGCATGCCGAATATGGATAACCGCGATATCTTTGCGGCGGCGACGGAGATCAAGATTCATTACCCCAATATACCGATCGTAGTCCTCACCCCATTCTCGAAAGAGGTATCCAAGCGGATTGCCAATGAAGATTTGAGTGCGATCGACTATGTGTTCAGCTGGTTGGGAAATGCGGAGCTGTTGCTCGCCATAATCAAGCTGATCGAGGACAAGATGAATGCGCCGGACGATACGGCCAGTGTCGGTGTGCAGATTATCTTGTTGGTGGAAGATTCCGTCCGTTTCTATTCTTCGGCTTTGCCGCATCTGTATAAATTTGTATTGGAACAGAGCCAGATGTTTGCTAAAGAGGCGTTGAACGACCATCAGCGTACACTTCGTATGCGTGGGCGTCCCAAGATCAAGTTGGCGCGTACCTATGAGGAGGCTGTCCGCATCTTCAACCAGTACCGCGATAATATGCTGGGGATCATCTCGGACATGAGCTTCATGCACGACGGAGTGAAAGATCCTTACGCCGGATACAAGTTCGGGCAATATGTGCGGAAGACCGGCCTGATCATCCCTTTTGTCTTGGAATCGTCGGAGGCAAGCAACAAAGTGTATGCGAAAGAACTGGGAGCTTCCTTTATCGACAAAAATTCCAAGAGTTACCCGCAGGATCTGAGGAAGAAGATCATGCAGCGTTTTGGTTTCGGCGATTTCGTCATCCTGAATCCACAGACGAAGGAGGAGATCATGCGCATCAAGGACTTGAAGGATTTGCAAAAGAAGGTCTTTCAGATACCGGACGATTCGCTGGTTTATCATCTGAGTCGTAACCATTTTTCCCGCTTCTTCTATTCCCGTGCCATGTTTCCGCCGGCAGAGGTGTTGAAGCGTGTGGATGTGAGCGACTACAAGGATATGGATGAGGCGCGCAAGTTGATTTTCGACTTGATCGTGCAGTACCGTCGGATGAAGAATTCCGGTGTTGTTGCAGTCTATCAGAAGGAGCGCTTCGACGAATATAGTAACTTTGCCCGTATAGGCGACGGTTCGCTGGGAGGAAAGGGCAGGGGCCTGGCGTTTATTGGGGCGATGGTAAAGCGTTATCCCAAGTTGGAACACGATCACTTTGCTGTGACCATTCCGAAGACGGTCGTGATCTGTACAGACATCTTCGACGAATTTATGGAGACAAACGAACTGTATCCGGTCGTACTGAGTGAAGTGGATGACGAAACGATCCTGAAATATTTCCTGCGTGCCAGCCTTCCCGCCCGTCTGATTGAAGACCTGATGGCGTTTTTCGATGTTGTCAAAAGTCCGATTGCCGTCCGTTCGTCTAGTCTTCTGGAAGATTCCCATTATCAACCGTTCGCTGGGATTTATTCTACTTACATGGTACCCAAGCTGGAAGATAAATATGATATGCTCCGTACGTTAAGCGACGCGATCAAAGCAGTCTACGCTTCTGTCTTTTATCGTGACAGCAAGGCATATATGACGGCGACATCGAACCTTATCGACCAGGAAAAGATGGCGATCGTTCTACAGGAAGTAGTAGGGAACCGGTATAATGACCGTTTCTATCCTACTATCTCTGGTGTCGCACGTTCGTTGAATTTCTACCCGATTGGAAATGAAAAGGCGGAAGACGGAATTGCCAATATTGCTTTGGGGCTTGGAAAATATATCGTAGACGGAGGGCAGACTTTACGTTTCTCTCCTCGTCATCCGCACAATATTTTGCAGATGAGTACGATGGACTTTGCGCTCCGTGAGACTCAAACTCGTTTTTATGCACTTGACTTGAAGAATCTGGCAGATCAGTTTTCTGTGGATGATTCGTTTAATTTGCTTCGTCTAAATCTGAAAGACGCGGATGCGGACGGTTCTCTGAAGTTTATTGTTTCGACATACGATCCTTATGATCAGGTTATTCGTGACGGTTACTATCCTGGCGGGCGTAAGATATTGTCTTTTGTGAATGTTCTTCAACATGAGGTTTTTCCGTTGGCCGATACGCTCGATCAGATACTGCATGTCGGACAGGATGAGATGGGGCGGCCTATCGAGATTGAGTTTGCGGTAAATATAGATCCGCAGAATCCCGGTTTCGCTACATTCTATCTGTTGCAAGTTCGCCCGATCGTGGATAACAAGGAGGTAATGGAAGAAGACCTGACGCTTGTGGAACAAGAGGATACAATACTTACATCGACAAGCGTTTTGGGACATGGCATTGTGACGGATGTGCAGGATATTATATATGTAAAGACCGGTGCTTTCTGTTCCTCCAACAACCAGTCGATAGCCTATGATATCGAGAAGATGAACCGCCAGTTCACTGGAGAAGAAAAGAATTATGTTTTGGTTGGTCCTGGTCGTTGGGGAAGTAGTGACTCCTGGCTGGGCATTCCGGTGAAATGGCCTCATATCAGCAATGCACGTGTTATAGTGGAATGCGGGCTGGAGAATTATCGTGTCGATCCGAGCCAGGGAACGCATTTTTTCCAAAATCTGACTTCGTTTGGTGTCGGTTACTTTACGATCAACCCGTTTAAGGGTGATGGCTGGTTTGATGAGGGATATCTGAATTCCTTACCAGCGGTGGAGGAAACCGAATACCTTCGCCATGTCCGTTTCGATAAACCGGTCGTAATCAAGATGGACGGCAAGAAGAGTTTGGGAGTGGTGTTGAAACCAGAAAAGTAAAATGATAAATAAAGAGAACGTAAATGTGTTAAAACTCCTTTGTCATGATCTTTTAGGCACGGATTACATAGATAAATTTATTTTTTTCATGTAATCCATGCCTAAGTTATATCTATTGTATTTCTACACACCTTCGTCTTGGTTTCAAAACATAGGTGTTTTGAGGAAGAAACATGCATGATTCGTTTTCAAAACATAGGTGTTTTGAAAACGGTCGGATTATGTCCTGATTTAGTCTTTCTTTTTGATGAAATCCGAAGGATAGTTTACCGTGTTGATCACCTCTCCGTCTTTTAGGCGAATCCAGGTTCTGAAATTGGTTGATCCTTCAGTCATCTCGATAACGCGGGCACCGTTGCTCAGGTTGTTGTACACCGTGTCGCCACCGGTGTAACGGCCGTAGGCAAGCAGGATGCCTTTCCAGAAAACAGCATAGTCGTCATCATGATCGTGTCCGACAAATACACCTAAGATATCCCCCATTTCCTTCATCGAGGCAAACATGCCGGAGTTCAGTTGCGGAGCGCAGGCTTTTTCTTTTCGGGTTCCGACCAGGATGGCCGTTTCATCTGATGCGGCCTGGTTGTATTCCGGCAGGGCGATGTGGAAGAATGCCAGCGAGGGCAGGGGAGTGCCGCCGTTTTGCTTTGTGTATTTCGCGCTGTTTTCGCGGTACCATCGGATCTGGTCAAACTTGATGTAATCATAGCCGCCTATTCCCTTGATCTGTGAATATGAGTGAGAGTCCATACAATACAGGATGGCTGCGTCTTTCTTTCCATCGGACGATTTCAAGGGAAGAATAAAGTTGGTCACTCCTGTGACTCCTGCCACGGAATCGGTCAGGTTGTAAGGTATTGTCTGTATGATATCGAATAGCTGAGTACGGGTAAGTCCCTGTTCGTCATCGTGATTGCCGAATGTCACTCCGAAGGGTATTTGGCGGTTGGTCGCTAAGTCCAGGATTGTGCGCATCCCTTCCTCTGCCGGTTGACCGTAGATGACATCACCTGTGAATAGCACTAAGTCCGGTTTTTCCGCATCCAGCACTTCGTTGATGCGTTCGAGAGAAACGGCTGACTTGGGATTCCCGTGAATGTAATGTACGTCCGTGAACTGTACGATTTTGAACTTGCCGTCTTTATTGAATTTCAAGACGGGTTTCTGTGTGTAGCCTGGTTGCAGGCATCCGAGCACAAGTGAAAGAATAATAAGAAGTTGTTTCATCTTTAGATGGTTTTTGTTTATGAATGGTTTATTCGATCGTGATGTCGAATTGATCGTATGAATCTGTTCTCCAAGCCTTTTCGGATGTCAGGGGAGAAAGTGCGAACAGGGGGGAGAATGTTTTGATCTTAATCGTCTTTCCATCCGGCATAAACTCCATGATGCGGAGCCAGCAGTCTCCCCCGTTGCCATGCCATTGACCGTCGGCGGTCTGGGCGTTGAACATCATTTGGGCTACGTTCTTGCCTGTGCTGTTTTTGTCAGTCCTGAAGCTGACATTGCCCTTGTAGTCTGCTATCTCGCATTCATGTCCGCATATCACCATGCAGATGTTGGAGGAAGGATAGACCAGTTTCTGCCAGATGGCTTCTCCGTAATTGGCGGGTGATATTTTGTAGCTTTCCTTGATGTGACGCTTGGCTTCCGGCGACATATAGGAGTGTGTCAGCAGGATCACTTTATGATTTTTGTATTTGGCTTTACCGGCAACTTTGACCGCCCATTCGATCGCCTCGTCACGCGGAGCAAATTCGAGTGATATGACCAATAGTTTTCCCCATGTGTCTGTCTCGAACTCATAAGCTGCATTTTCAAGAGTCGGAATACCTTGATAGTTCAGGCCTGTCTCGACCAATGACTTTTTCCAGCAGCTATTCCGCTCGGAAGGGAAATAATCAGGAAGGTGGCAGAGGCGGTTTTCTGCTTTCTCATATCCGTAATCGTGATTCCCGGTACAAACGACATAAGATATTTTGTCGTCGAGCCGTTCAAATGCCCTGGATGCGGCCTGCCATTGTTCTTCGCTTGTCTGATTTCCGTTTATGCCGTCTGGAATCCGTATCTCGTTCTGTTCAACCAAATCACCGGTACACAGAACTCCTTTGATATTCAAAGGTTCGATGCTGTTGGCAATCCAAGCTGTCTGTAGCTCGAATAGCGGTTGGTTAGCATCGAACTTGTTATAACTCTGCGGATCAGGCAGCAGGATCATGGAAAAAGAATGCTTGTCGGATAGTTGAGGCCGGACAGGGTAGATCTGGGCGGATATACAAAAAATATTGAGATGAATAATCGTTAAGATAAAAAAAAGTTTTTTGTTCATGATATATATATATAAATTAAAAATGAGACACCGAATATAATGAATGTTTTTATATTCGGTGCTCTCTTCTATATGAATAAATTATTTCAGAAGCCACATAATACTGTTGACATCGTCAACTCCTCCCCATTGGCGATCCAAAGCTTTATACAATGATTCTTTGTTGTAGTTGGTTTCAGATTCTGGATACATGTAACGCATTGGAATTTTATCTTTTGCATTATTTAGGTTTGTTTCTGGATTGATTGGGAATTCCGGGTATCCGTTTCTGCGATATTCGTAGTAATCATCTGTGGCCATATGGAAGTATCTGGCCAGAAAAGCTTGCATCCAGATTTGCTTCAGACGATCTGTTACAGACCCGTTTGTGTTATAGGCTACATATTCGCCTTTCAGGTATGATGTAATATAATCATCTGTAATCTCTACTCCGTTGTTGTATTCAGCAGGGACAGTGGTACGGACAAACAGGAAAGAAGCTCGAATGCCTTCCTCATAATATTGTTTTGCAGAGCCGGTGATCCATCCTCTTTCAACCGCTTCTGCGAGAAGGAAATTCATATCTGCATATCCTAAACGGATGCAAGGTACTCCGACATAACTCAAACGGTATACGTCATTGGGACGGGAGTGCATACGTTTTGCGATTTTTTCTTTTTCAATGTCGTATACGCCAGCGGCATCCACTGCAGGATAGGCATTCCAGTCATTTGGCTTTAAAAGTTTTTCTCCTGCTGGCAGGTATAATTCGTTTGTCAACCCTTCTGCCGGAGCCAGATAATAAAATAATCGGTAATCTTTGAATCTTTTTAAAGGATCAATTAGTGTGTGTGTGCCGGCATAATAGTCGATACTACGAGTTTCCGTTACGTGATAGGGATTTTTTTGACCATCTTTGTCAGAGTAGATGACCTGTAGGTTATCTTCATTGCTTTTAAATAGATTATTTTCTGAAACAACTTTGGAGAACGTTTCTTTTATTTGCAACTCCTGTGTATCGTCTGCCCGTTTGGATAGAGACATTAGGACTTTTAAACGTAAAACATTTGTCGCTTTTCTCCATTTTTTCGGATCTCCCTGGTAGAAAGGATCTCCGGAAAAAGCTTGTTTGGATTTTGCAAAATATTCGTCGGCAAGAGCAAGGTCTTCAAGAATGCCTTTAAATACGTCTTTTTGTTCATCATATTGGGGATAACGATGTTCTTCGATGTTCAGAGCTTCCGAATAAGGGATATCTCCCATATCCATCGTTGTACGATAGAAATACCAGCCTTTCAGAAAATAATATAAACCTGTATGAGCATCCAAATCATCTTCAGAGGATAGTTCAACCATTTTCCAGGCATTTGTTAAAGTTTGGATGTTATCAAAACTGCCTTTTCCAAAACGGTTATATTGTCCATCGTCGATTTGTTCTCCCCAAAACATCCGTTTGACCAGAAATTCATTTCTCCAGTTACTTGCCGATTTGGTCATGTCAAGAATGACTTTGGAGGCAAGCATGGAAGCGTTTACTTTAGTTGTTGTATCCGGATTGGTGTTCAGATCGTCAAAAGTAGATGTGCATCCTGATAATGAAAATATTCCTATCAGAAAGCAAGCGATTGCTTTATATTTCAGTTCCATAATTGAATTGTTTTATCAGATTAGAAATTAACTTTTAAATTGAATCCCATATAGCGTTGGGATGGGGAATTTAAGCTTTCTGTACCAGAAGAGTCTCCTCCTTTATCTGGGTCTGCATATTTGTATTCTTTAGCCCAAAGGAACAGATTTTGACCGGTGAAACCAATAGAAGCACTTTTCATTTTCATCTTTTGGCACAATGTGGATGGCAGATCATATGTGAGTGAAAGATTTCGGAGCTTGAAGAACGTTTCTTTCAGTATATTCTGGCGACATGCATTGTGATGTGAATCATGATATTTACTGATATAAGATTCATATGAGACAACAACATCATTAGGAGCAAACACGCGTGTATCTTCTATGATATTGCCATCTGGATCGCGAGTTACACTTCCTGAAACAACTTTTACCCCTTGTCCGATATAGGTTTTATTTCCGTTTACGACTTCTTCATAACGCCATTGTGTATCAGTGTCAATGCCAGCTCCTGTATTCCATAACATTTGATGAGTTTTAGAGTAAGATAAACCGCCGACACGACCATCAAGCGTAAAGCTGAGTGTGAAGTTTTTGTATTTGAATGTGTTTGTGATACCCCAAACTAAATCAGGAGTAGTATTTCCGATCTTTGTTTGAAAGTTTTGTTTAACTGGCATACCTCCATTATGAATGATATTTCCTTCTGGATCACGTTCCCAATCGTAAACGGCAAGCCAATCCCAGCTAGCTCCTTCTTTGACCCATGGTTTTTTAGTCGAATAATCTGGGTCTATCGTTTTGTAGGTATATTGGTCGTGTGACCAGTTTGTTAGGATGTCCCAACTAAAATCTTTGGTCTGAATAGGTGTTCCTCCAATGGTAATTTCGAATCCGGAGCGAAGACGCGTTTCTTTAAAATTGGTTTGAATACTATTGAAGCCAGTTGCGCTGCTGACTCCTCCTTCGATAATAAAATCGGATTCCATTTTACGATAATAAGAAAAGTCAAGGAATAAACGGTTCTTAAACATGTTAGTGGCTGTTCCGACTTCCCATACTTCCGATTTCTTTGGACGTACTTGTCCACCGATCTTACTGGATGGATAAGACGCTGTTGAAAGTCCGTCCCATACATTTGTACTGACAGAATATACGTTGTTATTGGCATATATCTTGGCATCCTCTTTGGCTGTTGTCCATGAAGCCCGAACTTTTAGGAAATCCCACCAAGTTGGTAATTTGACAATCTCGGATAAAACAATACTTCCTGAAACGGATGGATAGAAGTAAGAACGCTGGTCAGAAGAAAGGGTCGAAGACCAATCATTCCTTCCGGTTACGTCCAGAAAATAAGTGCTTGCCCATGAAAGGGATGCTTTGCCGTAGACGCTATTAACTCGTTTTTGTTGTAGTTCGCTGGTTGCTTCGATTGGATCGATAGAGGCATTTAAGGAGTAGAATTCTGGAATAGAAAGCCCTCCTTTTGTTTTACTACTCATAAAGTCATAGCGTGTATAATAAATGTTTCCACCGCCTAGCAGATTCATGTTGAACTTACCCCAAGTTTTATCTGCCATTAACATAGCGTCTGTGTTTATGCTCATATCCGTACCACGGCTTACTCCAAAGAATCCTTTTTTATCCCAGGCCTGATTAGCAGAGATCGGATTTTTCCATTCATTCCGTTTTGTATACACATCGACCCCTGAACGAACCATTGCTTTTAACCAGGGAGTGATCTCATAGCTTGCATTCAAAGCGGCATTGACAACATCGATGTCGTAAGCGTCTGTAATTTCATAAGCCTTGAACCATGGATTGTCATACCAACTGTCATCATACCAGTTCTGTTGCATACCTTCTTTTCCTTTTACCCAGTAATTGCGATAATCGCGTACGTCATATTCGGAACCTCCCCAGATTACCATGTCGTATATGTAGCTACCGCTATATCCGGATCCGTGGTCATTGGTGGAAACGCGTTTATTGTAGGCTGCCGAAGCGTCCATTTTAAAGTTTTTCCAAGTCATTTCTCCTCCGACAGAGAATGTGATTTTGTTCAAATTCTGATTGGGGTATTGTCCTTTATTGTATACTTCTGTGATGGAGGCTCGGAATGAACCGTATTTACCTTTTTGAGAAATGTTGACATTATTGTTTGTAACCATGCTGAATTGCAGGAAGTTTTTGAAGTTATCTTTTCCTTTTGATACCAATTCCTGTTCACGCCATTCATAATTGAACGGATCCCAAAGAATAGCAGTGCGTCCTATATCCAGTTTATCTCCCCAGACATAGTCATTGTTGTATTTACCTCCGAAACCACGGCTATAAGAATGTTGAGTTTCAGGGAATGCGAGGTATCCGGAAAAAAACATTGTATTACTATTGATATTGATGTTCAAGCCTTCTTCATTGGCCCCCTTTTTCGTAGTTATCATTATGGCTCCACTTGTTCCGCGAGCACCATACAATGCAGAGGCTGTTGCACCTTTTAATACATCGATAGATTCAATGTCGTCGGATGCAATTTCGTCTAACGTGATGTTTCCATAGGGAACACCGTCTACAATGATTAGTGGAGTTTCTCCACGTAGTTTGATTTTAGGTGTTTCATTGAATTCCGTACTATTTTGAATATTCAAACCAGCCACTTTTCCCGTTAAGGATGTTGTCACATCTACTGTTTTTGCTAAAGGCAGATTATCTCCTTTCACTTTTTGAACAGCATATCCCAGAGCTTTTTCTTCTCGTTTGATTCCTAAGGCTGTAACAACAACTTCATCTAATTTGCGTGAATCTTCGAGTAGGGTAATATTGAATATTTCTTTATGTCCGACGGCAATATTTTTGGTTACGTATCCGATAAAGGAAATGACCAATGTCGCATTATCTGGTACTTCTAAACTGAATTTTCCATCGATATCGGAAATTGTTCCGTTCGTTGTCCCTCTTTGAATGACATTGGCGCCGGGAACAGGTTCGCCTTTTCCATCGGTGACAACTCCGGTGATCTTTCTGCTTTTCTGTTGGGCAACTAGTACCTCTTTGGGGGAGAGAATAATACTTTTATCTAAAACTTTATAGCTGATATTGGTTCCGGAGAACAATTGTTCCAATACATTAAAAACATTTTTTTGTTTACTTTTTATACTAACGATACGTGAGGTATTAACTTGTTTGTTATTGTAGAAGAAATGAAAGTCTGATTGTTTTTCAATTTCATCCAGTACCTCCTGTACAGATTTGTTGTTCACATCTATGTTTAAAAGAACATTTTGACTGTAGCTATCGGACGCGTAGGCTAATCCGACACAGATAAATAACATTATTACGGATAGTTTCATACATAATGGTATTTTCTTCAGGAGCATGAACCTAACATTCATCTTCCTGAAATGTTGGAAGCTAAAATAATTTGTCATAGATTTGTAAATGATTTAGAGTTATAAAAAAGTTGCTTATACTTGTCGCCAAACAAGTTTGCGATGGATTTTCATACGGGGAAATACGCCAATATTTTCCCGTATGTTTTGTTTTCAAGGGGGATTATTTTCTTTCATGAGATTTGATAAATAAGGTTACACTTAATATAATTCAACGATCGTTTTTTCTTTAATATTTCCTTCTTGCCCAGTTTGAGGGTCTATGAAGCGATATTGAATACCGGAAGCCAAACGGAAATGTTCGAGGATTAGTTGTAAGTGCTGTCCATCGAAAGGTCCTGTGAAGGAGTTGTTATATAACTTGTCGTTTTTTACGATGAACTCGACATTGAAACGTTTGCTTAACACTTTCAATGCTTCGTTAAATGGTGTGTTCCGGAATACGACCAAGCCGTCTTTCCAGGAAGTTTGTGTCGGAATATATGGTTTGTCGACTTTAACTTTTTTAGTATATTGGTTATAAGTGAATTCTTCATTCGGTTTCATTAAAAATGATTTATGCTTCTGATTATCGTCTAAAAATGAAAGTCGAATGGAGCCAGATACCAAGGTGGTCCTTACGCTGCTGTCGGCTGCATAGGCTTCCATATTGAATTCGGTACCGAGTACTTCTGCTTTGATATCAAATGGGGTGCTGACAGTGAAACGTTTACTTTTGTCTTTATGGACGGAAAAGTAGGCTTCACCGTTCAGCACAACATCACGTGTGTTACCTGTAAAACGCGTCGGGTGCTTCAGATAGGAACGTGAGTTTAACCATACTTTTGTTCCGTCCGGTAAATTGACTGCAGCGACCATTCCTGGATTAGTTCTGATTTCTATATATTCGATCGGATCTTTTTTTAATGCGAAATATATAGTGGAAATGATAAGCGGAAGGATGAGGATTGCCGCAATACGTTGTATCCAGGCGGATAGAGAAATTTTCCGGTGGGAATGTATCTTGCTTTTTACTTTTTTCAGGGCTGTACCTGAATCTGTTTGCCGGATACAAGTCAATGTCTCAGTTGCCAGGCATATAGATTGTATGTCCCGGGCTATTTTTTTGTTTTCTTCTGATGCAGAGATCCAATCTTCTACTTCTTGTTGCAGAGGTATGGAGAGGGTTCCGGTGAAATAACCCAAAAGTATCGATTCGTTTATTTGTTTATGTTTGTCCATAATTGTCCTTTTATAAATATGACTGACGAAAAATGAAATCTCCTAAATGAAAAGTGATTTTTTTTCATGTATTTGTAATTGTTCGTTGGATTAGAAAATATTATATTTGCAAATAAGTATAAATATTTCCGATTAAAACTTATAGAACAGTGATTTGTATGTCTTGTAATATTTCTGATATAGTGGCAGACGAAACTCTTTTTCAGGAAATCCAAAGGGGAGATGAAAAAGCGTTCGATGTCCTTTTTTTGAAGTATTACCCTTCCTTGTGTGCTTATGCCCAACGGTTTGTCGAGTATGACGACGGGCAGGAAATTGTACAGGATGTGATGGTTTGGCTGTGGGAGAATCGGGAGATGCATACGTTTGAGATCTCTCCGAAGAGCTATCTGTTTAAAGCTGTGAAGAACCGTTGTTTGACGTTGATCAGCCGAAATGAAATAAAACAGAAGATTATTAATACATTGTACGACAATCAACAATTAGAATATGAAGATCCTGATTTTTATATCGTGGAGGAACTGAGTCGTAAGATAGAAGAGGCGTTGCAACGGCTTCCCGACAGTTACCGGGAAGCATTCGAGTTAAATCGTTTCCAGCATATGACGTATGGTGAAATAGCGACGTGTCTGGAAGTTTCTTCCAAGACTGTCGATTATCGTATTCAGCAGGCATTGAAGTTGCTTCGTGTAGAGTTAAAGGATTATTTACCGATATTACTTGCCATTCTTTAAAACAATTGTTGTATAGAACAAACTTTTTTGTGATTCCAGTTCATTAGAAAATTGGACAATAACCTCTGCCTTCCCGTATTTTCTATTTCGATTAAGATATCAGATCGTTTTAGTTTGATATTTTGATACTGCTTTTTTCTGTTTTGCTGATAAACGAAAATGTGATATAGGCAGAAAATGAAAGTATGTTGTTTGGGGAGAGATAGAAAGGGGAGAAACGCTTACATTTGAGAAAAGCTTAACCCCTTGAGAATTGCTTGTGGCAAAAGAGATTGGTGGAGGTTCGGATATTTGAAAAGAAATTCAGGGCTTTATGGGCATGAGGACGGTCGTCATAGGAACGGAGACCGTCCTCGTTGCCGTGAGGTGCCGAGATCTTTATATATGAAGACGGTCGTCGGGCCAATGAAAACCGTCTTTGTTGGAAAAACTGTGCACCTTGCGGCAGGAAGTTCTTTTAGAAAGATAAAAAGCCGGATTGCGAAGCGATTTACGAAAGGAGCATATCTTTGTTAAATAAACGATATTATACAATAAGTGTTTTCATCCATTTTTCGGCCACCTGCAATGTTTTTGGTTTGCCGACATCTATCAGATGAAGGTCTTCGTCAGCGTAGGCGTGGATGTTGGCCTTGGCGCAGATGGAGAGGTAGAAGTTGATGATCGAAAACTTACCGGTCCATTCTTCCATCCAGTCGAATATTTTAGGAGACAGTACATGTATCCCGCTGAAGGCATATTCGTTATATTGGTTCGGATCGAAATCGGGGTAGAACGACTTTACTTCGCCCGTCTCGCGGTTGCGCCAACCACATAGCTTATTTTCCTTATTGAAAAGCAGATAGCGGGAGGTGTTGCGTTTGCTGACCAATAATGTCGCCAACGGATTTGTCTCTATATGATGATTGTAAAGCGCACGGAGGTCGATGTCGGACAGGATGTCGACATTGTGTATCAGAAACGGCTCATTGCCTTGTAAAAAGGCGGCGGCGTGTTTGATTCCCCCACCGGTATCGAGCAGATAATCCCGCTCGTCGGAGATATGGATCTGGATACCGAAATTATTGTTGGCTGCCAGGAAGTTGATGATCTGGTCTCCCAAATGATGAACGTTGATGGCTATCTGGTGAAAGCCGGCATCTTTCAATTTGAGGATTACATGTTCGAGCATAGGTTTCCCATTGATAGGAAGTAATGCTTTTGGAGTACTGTCGGTCAGCGGTTTGAGGCGTGTTCCCAAACCGGCAGCGAAAATCATAGCTTTCATAATATTGAGTTAAAGAGTTGTTCAATGTTTTGTTCCCTGTGTACGAGGTCTACCCGGACACCGAACTTAGAATGAATATGTTCCGCCATATGCTGGGCGGAGTAGACCGAACGGTGCTGGCCCCCCGTGCAACCGAAACAGATCATCAGATTGGTAAATCCTCGGTCCATGTAACGTTTGACAGAAGCATCCACAATTTCATAAGCATGATCTAGGAAACGAGTGATCTCTCCGTCTTCTTCGAGGAAACGGATTACCGGTTCGTCCAATCCGGTAAAATGATTGTAACGTTCGTATTTACCAGGGTTATTGATGGCGCGGCAGTCAAAGACAAATCCACCGCCATTGCCACTCGGATCGTTGGGAATTCCTTTTTTATAGGCAAAACTGACGATCTTGACTTTGAGCGTATGCTTCTGGATGTCGTCATAAAACTGAGACAGGTTTGTCAGCTCCCGTAGTACGGTACATAAATAGGGATACTCCGGATAATCTTCTTTCAAAAGTTGCCGGAGGTTGTCGATAGCGAAGGGGACACTTTGGATAAAATGCGGTTTCTTTTCGAAATATCCCCGGAAACCGTAGGCTCCCAAGACCTGTAAAGTCCTGAAAAGAACGAAATGGCGTAATTGCCGGAAGAAATGCTTTTCGTCTATGTCCATATACCCGCGTAGTGCTTGCAGATAGTCGGCTATCAATTCCTGTCTCAACTCAGCGGGATATTTGGCTTTCGCCTGCCAGAGGAAAGAGGCGACATCATAGTAGATCGGGCCTTTGCGTCCTCCTTGGAAATCAATAAACCAGGGTTCGCCATTTTTTACCATCACGTTGCGCGACTGGAAATCCCGGTACATGAATGTCGGTGTATGGTCTTGCAGAAGGACATCGCTCATTTTCTGGAAATCATCTTCCAAAAGGTTTTCCTGGAATTCCATTCCGGTAGCTTTCAAGAAACAGTATTTGAAATAGTTCAGGTCCCAAAGGATCGAACGCCTATTGAATTCGGGTAGAGGATAGCATTGGCTGAAGTCGAACCCCTCCGCACCTTTAAACTGCAGAGTCGGCAGAAGTGTGATCGTCTTGTGTAGCAAAGACTTTTCCGTCTCGTCGAAGAAACAACTTTTCCGTCCTTTCTCAATTGCTTGAAAGAGCAAGGTGTCGCCCAGGTCTTCCTGAAGATAGAACGATTTATCAACCGACCAGCAATAAACCTGGGGAACGGGCAATCCCTTTTCCCGGAAATGCGCGGCCATATAAATAAAGGCATTGTTTTCCTCTATGGAAGTTCCGCTAACTCCGATCAGGGAAACGGAACCTGACAATCTGAAATACCGGCGGTTAGAGCCGGAAGAGGATAGTTCGGTTATATCAGTTGCCGGTGAACCGGTATGTGTCTGGTAAAGTTGTTTTAATTCTTCAGTAATCATGTTTTTCTATTTTCGGCACTAAAGTAGCAAACAATTGACAATTGGCAATTGAGAATTGACAATTTTGTTGGGAAATAAGAGAGGCGGACGTACCGTTTTACCGGAACGCCCGCCTTCTTTATGACCATTAATCTCTAATTGTCTCTCTTTTTAATTGTCAATTGATTAAAGAATGCCTTGTGCCATCATCGCTTTGGCTACCTTCATGAAGCCCGCAACATTTGCACCTTTCACGTAGTTTGTGTAGCCGTCGGCTTGTTTGCCGTATTTTACGCATTGTTCGTGGATATTCTGCATGATGCTTTTCAGTTTGGCATCAACCTCTTCACTGCTCCAGCTCAGTTTCTGAGCGTTCTGCGTCATTTCCAGACCGGAAACAGATACACCGCCGGCATTGGCTGCCTTACCCGGAGCGTACAGGATCTTAGCTTCCAGGAATGCGTCGATAGCTTCAGGAGTAGAAGGCATGTTGGCTCCTTCCGATACGGCGATACAACCGTTGGCGAGCAATGTCTTGGCATCTTCTCCGTTCAGTTCGTTCTGAGTCGCACTCGGCATTGCAATGTCGCATTTTTCTCCCCAAGGACGAGCACCTGCCACATACTTGCAACCATATTGTTCTGCATATTCACGGATACGGCCGCGATAGAGGTTCTTCAGTTCCATGATGTAATCCAGCTTAGCACGGTCGATACCGTCCGGATCGTAGATGTAACCGTCCGAGTCGGACATCGTCACGACTTTAGCGCCGAGGCTGATCAGCTTTTCAACGGTATATTGGGCTACGTTACCTGAACCTGAAACGCAAACGGTCTTTCCCTTGATGTCGATTCCCCTTGTATTCAGCATTTCCAGCAGGAAGTAAACATTTCCGTAACCGGTAGCTTCGGGACGGATAAGCGAACCGCCGAATTCCAGACCTTTTCCGGTAAACGTGCCGGTATATTCGTGTGTGAGTTTCTTATACATTCCGAACATGTAGCCTACTTCGCGTCCGCCTACGCCTATGTCGCCTGCAGGAACGTCGGTATCAGGACCGATATTGCGCCACAGCTCGGTCATGAAAGCCTGGCAGAAACGCATAATCTCGCCATTGCTCTTGCCGCGGGGGCTGAAATCCGAACCACCCTTTGCACCACCCATAGGAAGCGTGGTAAGAGAGTTCTTGAAAGTCTGCTCGAACGCAAGGAACTTCAGGATACCGAGGTTTACTGAAGAGTGGAAACGCAAACCGCCTTTGTACGGGCCTATTGCGTTGTTGTGCTGAACGCGGTAACCTGTGTTGGTCTGCACTTTGCCCTTGTCGTCAACCCAAGTTACACGGAACGTGTAAATACGATCGGGAATGCAGAGACGCTCTATAAGGTTGGATTTCTCAAACTCGGGATGTTCGTTGTATTCATCCTCAATGGTGGCTAAAACCTGCGATACGGCCTGGATGTATTCAGGCTCGTTCGGATAACGACGTTTTAAAGTGTCGAGTACTTCGTTAGTTTTCATCTTGATTGTTTTATTGCATTAAACTCTTCCGGTTGCAAAAGTATAAAAAAGTTTATAATTCGAGCGAATTAATTGAAAAAAATCGCTATTTCCCCGCTTAAAAAATAAAAAGTCATCATTTTCCGGCCTTACAACGGGCTTTTATTTACAAATACGGGACGTGTCACCGAGAGTTTTTGAACAAAGCACGTATTTTTACACCAAATCATAAACAAATTTCCAAAATATCGCTAAATATCCTGAAAAATGAAAAGCAAAGCGGTTTACAAACCGCTTTGCTTAGTAAAAAAGCGCCGACTGCAGGCTAAAATGCCGCAATTTGTGGTTTTTAAATCACCGGCAAGGCGTTTTCAGAAAACCACCCTGCGTGCGTATGGCGGCTGCGCGGTATTGTCCACCTTCTGTTCCATAAGATGATATAACGGAGAGAGTATTACATCAGTCCCTTCCACCAGGAACATGTTGCCTCCCAAAGATTCGAAAGCCGAAGTGCGTGCAAATCCCTCGGGACAGGCATCCTGCGCCGCAAGCAACAGAGGGCCGCAAAAAACTTTGAAGCTGCCGCTTTCGTTATTCTCGCTGTTAAGCGTTCTTTCTATGCGCGGTTTCATGTCGAAAGCCACCTGAATGCGGTCGCCAGCCTTTAATTTCATGGTTATCGAGGCCATTCCCTCCGCAACGGATGTTTCCAAGGGTTTCTTCCCGTTCAGCGTTACCTTGAAGCCCTCCATCCACGACGCATGTGCGAGGGAGAGCGTCACATCACGCTTTGGCGCAGAAATCACACGTATATCCACGCGGTTGTCGAAAGGATAACTCGTTGTTTCCTGAATGCAGAGCACCTCTTTCCTGCCGAAAGGCACGGTAATCTCGGCATTGTGGTAAAAAGGCAGCGCCACTTCGTTGCCACGTCGGAATGCGGCATACTCCACGGCACGCCCCAGTCCCTCGCCTCCGCGCATTGTGCAGCACCACCAGGCTTCGTTGTCGCTTACGGCAACACACGGCTGCCCGAATCCCTTGCCCGGGCATTTGTCTGTACCGAAGCCGCCGTTCGCCCGCTGGCCGTGGCAAATGGCATTATAATAAATCATCTCAGCGTCGTCGCGATACGCTGCCTTGCCCGTAAGTTGCCACAGCTGTGCTGCCACGATGTACGAGTCTACTATGGCACAAGGCTCAGTCCAGGTTTCGTAACGGCGGAACCAGTTGTAATTGGCATAGTTCTCGGTCATGCCGTATTGGCGGTAGTATTGCCAGCGTTTCTCTACCTCGCCGAGCAGTTCCTTGTTGCCCGTAATGCCGGCATACCTTATCAATCCGCGCAACGCGGTAAGCGTGGCATGCGTCTGCGCCTTTATGCCCACCACATCCACCTTCAGGAACAAGTCGACAAGCTCATCTATTACCGGCTTCAGCTTCTTGTTGCGCGTCACCTCGTAAGCCTGGATAAGCCCGTCCATTCCTATGAACACACATCCCACGTCGGTCGACAGCCTCCACCGTCCTATCGTCTCGCCCAAGCTGCCCGAAGCGCCGCCTTTAGTATCGCTCCGGCCGGCGGGGTCGATAGGATATTGCAGCATGAGGTCCCTGCCCTCAACGAAAAGATTTTCGGATATGCTCCGTATTATTGGCAGCAC
>OLVZ01001525.1_pt1 | contig 19544 bp, 10 predicted proteins | sample 1673341 | NCBI WGS metagenome assembly OLVZ01 (sample SAMEA3178944, study PRJEB25190) | human gut metagenome | biome: human gut; feature: human-associated habitat; material: faeces | place: Austria | collected 2013 | reverse complement strand
TACATTTGTTTATTCGATTATTTTATATGCTTTTTCAAAAGCTAAAGAAGGCAATACACTGGTTTCCAATCATATGATAAAACACCATGTTTTAGAAGTGATAGAGAATTGATCATGCGCAGTATGGACCTGCTTCGCGGGAAAAACCCGAATCCATTTACTAACTATGTGAAGAAAGACTGCTATATTTGCCTTGTAACAATCGTTGCTGGGCAAATTATCGTATATACAGAAGCATATGAACATACAAAAATTAAAATTACTATTAGCAACAGCCTGTCTGGCTCCCCTGCCACTCACCGCCCAAATCACGGAAAGAGAACGGCCGGCAGAATGGAAACACCTCATTACAGGCGGACGCTACATGGACCGTTTCGAAGCAATGCCCGATGGCACGCTCTCCGGAGAGACGTGGGGAGCGGACAGCGTACGCCCCCGGTATATCGACAACGGTATCGAACATCCCGACATCTCGTTCTGGGGAGGCAATATCCTCCAAACGCCGGACCGGAAATACCATCTGTTCGTATGCGGATGGCCGGAAAGCGCACCCAAAGGGCATATGGAATGGCCCAATTCAACCGTTTATCATGCAACCGGCGATCATCTGCATGGGCCTTTCACCATCCAAGACACAATCGGGAAAGGGCATAACCCGGAGGCTTTCGTCCTCAACGACGGCCGGATCGTCGTATATGTCATCGACGGATATTATATAGCCGACCAGGTCAACGGCCCCTGGCAATACGGAAAGTTTACGTTCAATCCCCGCGACCGGAAGATCATCGAAGGACTGAGCAACCTCAGCTTTGCCAAAAGGCAGGATGGTTCTTATCTGATGGTTTGCCGGGGAGGAGGCATCTGGATCAGCAAAGACGGCATCGCCCCTTACGAACAGATCACGGACAAGCGGGTTTATCCGCCTGTCAAAGGAGAGTTCGAGGACCCGGTCATCTGGCGGGACTCCCTGCAATATCACCTGATCGTGAATGACTGGCTGGGACGTATCGCCTTCTACCAACGTTCCAAAGACGGCATCCACTGGGTGACGGAACAAGGGGAAGCTTATGTGCCCGACATCTCCTTCCATCGGGACGGGCATGTCGAGCATTGGTTCAAATACGAACGTCCTAAAGTATTCCAGGACAAACAAGGACGTGTAGAGCAGATGAACTTTGCCGTCATCGACACCGTCAAATGGGACGATCATGGCAATGACAACCACAGTTCGAAGAATATCTGTATCCCGATGAACAAGGGGATGTTATTGTCCGTCCTGAACCGAACACCGATAACAGCCTCCACTGAAATCATCCAGGTCAAGATCCTAGCGGAAGAAGGCTTCGACCCGCTCCGGGAGATCGATGTGCCGTCCCTGCGGTTCGGTTCATACAACGAAGTGAACTTCGGCAGAGGGTGTAAAGTGGTCAAAACCGAAGCATCCGGAAAAGACCTTATCCTGACATTCGACGGTAAGGGAAGCGGCATCACACCGGATGAATTCGCTCCGAAGATGATCGGAAAGGATAAAAACGGAAAACTGTTGTTCGGATATGCGAACCTGCCTTATGTCGATTACAAGCCGGCTCTATTATCCTGCCGACGTCCCGTTTACCGGGAAGGCCGGAACGAAGTCGAACTGGAAATCCAGAACTTCGGACTATCGGTATCAGGAGAAATGACAGTCGAAATCAAGCAAGCCGGGGCAGGAATGGGCCGTCATACGGTCAAGCCCCTGCAACCGTATGAAAAAGCAAGCCTCACCTTTACCCCTGAAAAGGGGAAATGGACGGATAAGGCGGATTACCAGGTAGTCTTCCTCCGGGATGGGCAAATAGTAGAAACAAACAATTTCAATATCTCCAAATAATCATTTATAAACATGAAACACACCTTTATCCTCCTGCTCGGAGCCATGCTGTCCCTACAGGGGCAAGCCCAGGACAAGCAGATACCATTTCAGAACACGATCAAGGTCGAAGCAGGCGACAGCCATGCGGACATCATCGCGAAAGCGGCCCATGTCGTGCCTTCGCCCAACCAGTTGGCGGCATTGCAAAACGAGTTTATCGCCTTCATCCATTTCGGGCCGAACAGTTTTACCCGCCTGGAATGGGGAAGCGGAAAGGAAGACCCGAAAGTCTTCGACCTGAAAGAGCTCGACACGGACCAGTGGTGCGAGGCCATGAAAGCAGCCGGCATGAAGATGGTGATTCTGACGGTCAAGCACCATGACGGGTTCGTCCTGTGGCAAAGCCGTTACACAAAACACGGCATCATGTCCACCGGTTTCCGCGACGGCAAAGGCGACATCCTGAAAGACCTGTCCGAATCCTGCCGCAAATACGGATTGAAGTTAGGCGTCTATCTGTCACCGGCAGACCTGTACCATATCGAAAACCCGGAAGGGTTGTACGGCAACCTCAGCCCATACACCAAACGGACCATCCCGCGGGAAGTCCCCGGACGGCCTTTTGCCAACAAGACCCGTTTCGAATTCGTAGTGGACGACTACAACGAATACTTCCTCAACCAACTCTTCGAGATCCTGACCGAATACGGCCCGATCCACGAAGTATGGTTCGACGGGGCACACCCCAAGCGGAAAGGCGGACAGACCTACAACTACCCCGCCTGGAAGAAACTGATCAAGGCGCTTGCTCCCAACGCCGTCATATTCGGACGGGAAGATGTCCGGTGGTGCGGTAACGAAGCCGGCGGCACACGGTCGACCGAATGGAACGTGATCCCCTACCAGGCAAATCCGGACACGATGTCGAACTTTGCCGATATGACCGACAAAGACCTCGGAAGCCGTGAACAGCTCTATAAAGCCCGCTACCTGCATTACCAGCAGGCCGAAACCAACACTTCCATCCGCGAAGGCTGGTTCTACCGGGACGACACGCACCAGAAAGTACGAAGCACCGACGATGTGTTCGACATCTATGAACGCGCCGTAGGAGGCAACTCCACCTTCCTGTTGAACATCCCGCCCAACCGGGACGGCAAATTCTCTCCGACAGATGTAGCCGTGCTGAAGGAAACCGGCCAGCGAATCCGGGAAACCTACGGGACCGACCTGTTCCGTCAGGCAAAAGGCCCGAAAGAGGTGCTCGACCAAAATGCAGACACCTATGTGACGGCCGATAAGGACGGGGCGGGAATCGTCATCTCCACTCCCCAACCTGTCACCCTCAACCGTCTGGTTCTCCAGGAAGCGATTGCCACCAACGGGGAACGGGTGGAAAGACACGCCGTGGATGCCTGGATCGACGGAGGATGGAAAGAGATCGCCTATGCCACCAACATCGGCTACAAGCGAATCCTGCGCTTCCCGGATGTCACGACGGACAAGATACGGGTCCGCATACTCGAATCCCGCCTGACACCCGCCATCTGCACCATCTCCGCCCATCACTACAAAGCCCGTCCGCCCCGGTTGAGCGCACAGAGAAGCATGGACGGCCTGGTTACCATCGAACCGATGGCACAGGAATTCGGCTGGAAAGCGCACGGCGAGAACATTGCCGAGAACCTGAACGCAGGTTTCAAGATCTACTATACGACAGACGGAACGGAACCATCGGCAGGCTCTACCGAATATAAAGCACCTTTCCTGATGGGAAACAGCGAACTGAAAGCGGTAGCCATCCTGAACGGAGAAAAGGGAGCTATCTTGCAGGAACGGTTCGGGCTGGTCAAGAAGGGATGGAAGATAGCCGACAAGACCGCGCAATCCCTCGCCATCGACCTCGGCAGCCAGCAAACGGTAAGCGGCTTTGCCTTCACCCCGCAAAAACAAGGCGGTAAGGGCACGGTAGCCGGTATCATCCGGATCAGCAACGACGGAAAGAACTGGAAAGAGGTGGAACGCTTCGAATTCGGCAACCTGATCAACGACCCGTCCAAACGCTACCATCATTTCAAGCAAACGGTAAAAGCCCGCTACGTCCAAGTGGAAGCAGCGGAAATCGCCGCCCATACGGAGGCTGCCGCCCTTGCTGGAATAGACATCTTCTAAGGCTCGTCTACAAACAGTATATACCTTGTAAGGTAAAGTCATATACGTTATAAAGTAAAAGAAAAAAGGTTATAGGGAATTTTATTTTACCCTATAACCTTTTTTCTTTTATTCGTTCCTGTGCTAGCCCGGAAGAGCAAAGACAGAACTACATCGCAAAAGGTGTAGCTTTCACATACGCCTTATATCCTTTGATCATGCCGGGGAATCCTTCTTCTGCACGGGGCAAGTAGCGGAACCCGGATATCGTCTGCTCTTCCTTCAAATCGATCACGACCTGGTGCGGATATTTGTCTCCCTGCTTCGTGCTCCAATAGGTAGATTCCTGCAAGTCATAGATCTTATCGGCAGTGAAGTTACCCCACTGCGTGCTTTCGCTGTCCGCATAAGAGATGTTCCAATGCTGGCGGGGGAGCGGTTTGCCGTCTTCGTCCAACAGATAGAACTCGGCCATAGCGGCATTGTCCTTGCCATCCTGTGCATCCAATGCTTCGAGGCAGAAATAGCGGCCCTTGACAGTCCGGCCAAACTTCACTTCCTGCCAGCCGTTTCCGGGTTCCAGAGCACCGTTGGCAACCGGTTTCTCACCTTTCAGGTTCAGCGTCTGCCCCTCTTCACGGTGGGTAGCCGGGGCTTCAGCCCGCAACATATCCAAGATCGGTTCCTTCCGGCCTTCCACTACAGCCTTTTCCGGGCCTAACAGGTCGAGGATGATGATCTCGTTCTTTCCCTTCTTCAACCAGCATCCGGGCATAAACAAAGTCTGCTGAGGTCCGATCTCCCAGAAGCGGCCCATCGCCTTTCCGTTTACCCAAACCATGCCTTTTCCCCAGGTCTGCATGTCGAGGAACACGTCTCCGACTTCATCCAGCTCGAAAGTAGTCCGGTAATAAGCCGGTCCGTCGAGTTTGTCTCCCGCTGCATACTTCTTGTCCTGTACGAAAGCGTAATCGACCGGGAAGCTGTAAACCTGCCAGTCTTCCAGTTCCTGTCTGCCGGTGTCGCTGATCAGTTCCACCTTATCCGTAATCCCCTTACGGTCGTGGATGGCAACATCGAAGTTGACACGTCCCATCGCCTCCACCAGGATATCCAGGCGCGTTCCTGCTGCCAAAGCCGGCAGAACCACCGTGTTTTCACCTCTGCGACGATCCAGACGGCCCAACAGTTTGCCATCGGCAAAGACCTGTGCCCAGTCATGCACCTCATCGATCAACAGGGTCGTTCCTTCCTTTACGGCAGGCAGAGTCGTCCGGTAAAGGATCGTTCCCCAACCTTGATCGAACTGCTCCATCGGTTTAATCTCTTTCGAAGCCTGGGGAGCAGGCAGATTGTCGAACAGCGGAGCCACTTCGCCGACAGTGAACGCCGGAATCTCGATCAAAGGATAAGCTGCCGGGACATCGGGTATGACCTGACCGGAATCGGCATATTGTGTCAGCAGTTCACGCAACTTGTAGTATTTGGGAGTCGCCCACCCCGCCTCGCTGATCGGGGCGTCATAATCGTAGGAGCTGCACATGGCGGAATAGGCCGGGCTGTTCGCACCGCCCCAATGTCCGAAAGTCGTCCCCCCATGCGCCATATAGAGCGAGAAGGAGATATGGCGGTCCAGCATGTCTTTGATACCGGAAACCATCACCCCGGCATCGCGCGTCTCGTGCTTGCGTCCCCAATGGTCGAACCATCCGCTCCAGAACTCGCTGCACATCAACGGAGCATCGGGACGTGCCTCTTTCAACTTCTTGAACTGGGCATCGATATTGGCTCCTGTCCCGAAGTTGATCGTCCAGACTAAGTCATCCAAACCGTTCAACTGGAAAGTAGAGCTCCAGTCACACTGGAACAACGGGACATCGGTAAAGCCTGCCGCCTTCACCGCATCGCGGATATTGGCGATATACGCCTTGTCGGTAGCATATGCCCCATACTCGTTCTCGACCTGTACCATGATGATATTCCCGCCCCGGGTCACCTGCAAGTCGGCCAACTGCTTGCCGATCTCGTTCATGAACAGCTTCGTCCGTTCGAGGAAATAGGGATCGTTGGTACGGAGCTTGATATCCTCCTTCTTCAACAGCCACCAGGGCAGTCCGCCCATCTCCCACTCAGAGCAGACATAAGGGCCGGGACGCAACATGATATACATGCCTTCTTTCTGGGCCAGCCGGCAAAAAGCGGCGATATCGTTCTGCCCCTTGAAGTCGAACTCGCCCGGTTTCTGCTCATGGATATTCCAGAACGCATAGATACAGATCGTATTCATGCCGAGCGCCTTGCACATCTGAATACGATGTTGCCAGTATTCGGCGGGGATACGGGTGTAATGTATCTCCGCCGCCTTAATCACAAATGGTTTGCCATCCAGCAGGAAGGTTCCCTTCCCGATAGAAAAATCGTGCTTCTCCCCTTGTCTGGGATTGCATCCTGAGAACAGGAGGATAACGCAGCAGGTTATCAATCCTGCTAAAATCTTGTTTACGTGTTTCATATAAGTTAATTGTATTGTACTGTCACTGTTTTATCTTTCTCTGTTTCCAGAATCAGAACTCCTTCCTTCTCCAGTTTATCTCCCTTGTTGCCCGTTACGGAAGCGACTTTGCATCCTTCAGGGATAGCCAGACGCAACGTCCCGCCCTGTTCGGGCAAGATACGGACTTGCCGCACCTGCCCCGCCACCTTTTCGGCCGAGACAAGGAAAGCCCCCATGGCACGCAGTTTGTCGAAAGATACATCCTGCCAGGCAACCGGTACAGCCGGGAACACCCGGATAACGCCCGTATGGCTCTGGAGCAGCATCTCCTGGATACCGGCGGCAAAGGCGAAGTTTCCTTCCAAAGTAAACGGACGGTAGGTGAATTTCGACTTTCCGCTTTTCGTCTGGTCGCCGTTTGTATGGAACGTATTCGGGAGGCAAACGCATCAGCAGCCCCTTCCCCGTCGAAGGCACGAGCTTTCATATTCCCGAACCAGCTATAGGAATAGCCGCACCAGTAATCAGGCCCGAAATCTTGTAGCTTCTTCAAGGTCGCTTTTATAATCTCCTGGGATTTCTCGCCCTGGCTCCAATCAACAAGGCCGAGCGGATGGATCGACATGGCGTGGGAGAAATGACGGTGTGACTGGTCGTAAGGGAAACCTTTTGCAAAGGTCAAAGCCCCGTCTTCATCCAGGTTCAGATCGGGCAGTTGAGCACCGATCGCTTTCCAGTGGGCGGCCTCGTCTGCCAGCTCCAATTCGGAAGCCAGCTCGGAAGCGGCATTGAAAGCGAAGTGCATCAAGGAAAGGTCATAGTTTGTCATATCCTTGAACCACGCATTGATCGAGTTGTCGAAAATTTCCGGGCTGGAACTCAGCGGCAACCGGCGTACTCCGTCGGCATCGACTGTGGAGATCTGTTCGAGATAAGTCGCCACGTCCTTCAGAAACGGGTAGGCCCGCTCTTTCAGGAAAATGCGGTCGGCCGAATACTTCCAGTGCAGATAGAAATGCTGTCCCAGCCATGCGCTGACCGTCGGCGACATGGAGTACTGTACCCATCCTCCCATCGGCTCGCCGGTCAGGGTGCAAACGCCGGGAACATTCATCCCGTCCGTCCCGAAATACTCGCGGGTATATTTTTTATACACATCACGCTGTTCCCAGAGGGTATTCAGATAGCCCATCCCCTCCTGCAAATGGTTGCCGGTATAGGCAGGCCAATAACTCAACTGTGTGTTCAGGTCATGATGGTAGTCTCCTTTCCAGGGCGGCAACATCCCGTTATCGGCCGTCCATACCGCCTGGAGGGAAATCGGATAAGAGTCTTCGCGGGCAGCCGCCCCGAACTTGTACATCTCGTTGTCGTACTGTTTCTGCAGGAGCGTATCCGGCAGCGAGACGGACGACTGTGTCCAATAGCCTTTCCAGAAGTTCATATGCGAGCGGTAGTCTGCCTCCACGCCACGCTCCATCGCCTCTGCCGTTTCCTGGTCGGCCCGGTCGGCGACCAAAGAAGAGGTCAGGCTCCATACGCCGCTGAGCGTGCCGCCTTTCTGCTGCCAACGGACGACCACATCGTACGAAAAGCCTCCCCACCCTTCCTGATGGAAAGTGGTCGTACCGGCTTCCTTCTGTATCGTCCCCTGTTTATATCCGAGGCGTCCCAGGGCCGGACCGGCATGCGAGTTGTCGCCTGCGACCTCGTCCGGATTGCTGTAGCGGGGTGCAATGATCTCCGGCGAAACTGTATCCGGCAGGTTCTCGAAGACAAACCATCCGACTGGCTCGCTGGCATGCACGAACGTCTGCAACTTCGTCCCGTTCTCCCAAAGCACCTCACAAAGGGCATTATTGAGGAAAAGATGTACGGAAAAAACCTTTCCGATATTCAACGGGAACTCCAAAGCCGCCCCCGGTATCTTAGACGGGGCAGGCAAAGCATTATAGGGGTGGTCGAACTTCTTCTGCACCGGCAGATAATCCCCTTTCCTCACCTGCTCACAGACCCAGGCAAAACGATTGTTCGGTCCTGCAATACTATCCATCGGGCGCAAGTCCCAGAGATCCGTCCGATCCAGCGAAAAACGTAGCACAGAATCGCGTTGCCAGACTAATGTTCCTACTGTGGCATTTCCCAACGGAATTCCTTCATCCCAAGTCTTGGCCAAGTGACCAAACTGCAAGTCACTGCTTGTCGGTGTGACAGGCAGTGACTCCTTTTCGCAACAGGCAGCCAATAGGCATGCGCTTATGCAAGTTAGCCAAAATTCCTTTTTCATTCGTATTAAATCGATATTATTCTTTCTTTGTCTCCTGCAAAGATACGGTTTATTGATTTAATAACTGCTTGACAGCTTCGTCCGAACGAGTTTCCGTCTCCTGGATTTTTTATAGTCGAACAAAGCATCGAGTTCGTAAAGTTGCAGGGTAACAGTCGGGGCAAAACGGTCGGAAGCGACATAGTTGCGGGCTGATGTCAGCAATTGCTGCATGGCCGGGCGTTTCTCTATATCCTTAACCGGATCGACCACAAGGACAAACAGCTTGCCGCTTGCCGCAATCTCTCCGCTTTCGCTTTCGAGCTGCCAAGTCAACTGCCCTTTACGGATCGCTTCGGGACCGAAATGATAGATGCCATCTTCGCAGTAAAGGTCTCCGCATTTGTGTAAGCACGCTTCTGAAGGCGCGCCAGCAGGACGATCGGAGCACATGATTCACGGTATTTCTCAGGGGTTACCAACCCTTTGCTTTCCCAGAAGGCATCCAAGATACCGACTACTTCTCCCGCCTCTTCAGCAAGATCATGGGGATGCCGCCGCTGGAGTACAAGAAGATGAAGAAAGGATGATTACCAATAATACTCATCCATAATCTCCTGCATCCGGGGCGTTGCGGCATCGGTATCGCCAACCTCGCGACGGAGTTTCAGCAGCTCGCGCTTCATCTTTTCGATTTCACCGGCATAGGCGGGGGAATTGTAGACGTTATGGTCTTCGTGGGGGTCGGACAGCAGATCGTAGAACTCCCACGACGGCGTGACGAGAGCCTTATCCGATCCGGTCGCATTCAGCGGATCGCCGTAGAGGAACATCAGTTTGTAGCGATGGTTGCGGATGCCCATGTGGGCGGGACGGATCTTGTGGTGCGTCCAGTAGCGGTAGTACATGGACTGCCGCCAGTCGCGCGGAGTCTCGCCCTTCAGATTGTCGCGGAAGCTGCGGCCTTCGCTGCACGACGGGGCGTCCACCCCGGCATAGTCGGCCAGCGTAGCGGCAAAATCAATATTGAGGATGATGTCGGAATTGCGCGTCCCGGCCGGGATCTCCTTCGGGTAGCGGATAACGAACGGCATGCGAAGCGGCTCCTCGTACATCATGCGCTTGTCGAAAAAGCCATGCTCGCCGAGGAAATAACCCTGGTCGGAGACATAGACTACGATCGTATTCTCAGACAGCCCCTCTTCATCGAGGAAACGCAGCAGGCGGCCGATATTGTCATCGATGGCCGCTCCGCAACGCAAGTAGTCGCGAATCAACTTCTGATAGATTTTCCGGCGCGCATCTTCCTTGTCCATTCCTTCTATGGAGAAAGGCAGTTCCGGATACTTGCACCACCAGGAATCCGGGTCTTTCGAGGCGATCCCCCATCGGCGGGCCATATCTTCCAACGGTTGTCCGGGGAACGTACGCCCGGATTCTTCCGGTCCGAACTCCATCATGTTTGCCGGTTCGGGGAACGTGACTCCGTCATAAATATGTTTCAACCGTTCGGGGAAATCCCACGGTTCGTGCGTCGCCTTGAAATGGCAACACATCATGAAGGGCCGGTCCTTATCGCGCGAACAGATCCACCGGATCGTCTTGTCGGTCACCAGGTCGGTCGAGAAGCCCTTCTCCACCTTGCCGCTTTTCCCTTTATCATCGTCTATCCAGCCCTCCGCGGTCTTGAAAAGCGGGTCCCAATATTCCCCCTGGTCATGAAAAACCGAAAAGGTGTCGAAACCCGACGGCTGCGTCTTGAGATGCCATTTGCCGAAAAGGGCAGTCTGATACCCTCCCTCCTGCATGCGTTTCGCAATATTGTCCAAAGCCGGATCGAGCCTGTCTTCAAGCGTATAGACCCCGTTATGATGGCTATAGGCGCCTGTCATGATAGCCGCGCGGCTGGGCACGGAGATCGAGTTCGTGCAAAAGCAGTTGTCAAGCACGCACCCCTCGGCCGCCAGGCGGCGGATATTCTCGTTCTTCACGTATTCGCTCAGTATTCCTCCATAGATTCCCCACGCCTGCGAGGTATGATCGTCGGAAAGGATGAAAAGGATGTTCGGGCGTCCAGAGTCGGCTTCCGGCTTTTCGTCTGCCATCGCAGGAGAGGCAGACGCCAAAAAGCCGGTCGTGATGATTAGTTGATCGAATGTTTTCATGACATTTTTTGTTTTTCTTTCCTACAAAAGTAATGAATTTAAATAAATACCAACAACATTATCTTGCAAATGAAACCCCTCGTTTCATGCAACATGACAAGGAACCTTATCGATTTCCGAAAAAATCATATCTATAATTAATTATTCATTTGCTTTCAATATGGCGGAGTTTCTTGTCTTCTCTATTTCTATTTGCTTAAATGTATGCTTTTTACCCCAGTTGAACCGATAACTCACATTCACATAAAATACATGATCGTTTATTTTCGGACCATAATTCCGGGAATATGAGCTATAGATATCCGAAGTATACTCTCTCTTTTTTACAAAAGTAGAAAATGGATTACGTGTTCCTAATTCAAAATTCCAATTATTAAGATTATATCCTACGTTAAAATTGTAGATAAGTGGAGTACGATAGAAAACTCCGACATCATCATAATTCTTTTGGGGAGTTATGAGTTGTCCGGAAGCCATGAAATTTTTATATATAAACAACAATTTAGCTGAAGCATAAAAACAATTGACATCTAATTTTCTCCATGCATGTATAACTCGTTTTTTATAATATCCGGCCAAATCGAATGTCAATTTTCCAGGTATGACTTTTAGCTTCATTCTTGGACCTGTCACTAAATCAAATCCGGATTTAGCTATGGCATAATCATGTATAAACAAATTCCGGCTTTCATCATAAGATACTCGTTCATAAGGGACATCTGTCGTCACTTCAAACGAAGTATGATAAGTAAGATTGAAAACAGGCGTATTTAAAGAATAAGTCAAACCCGTCAAATAAAATTTCAATACCTTTACCTCTGGATTACCTCTGCGTATCTGATATTTATCAATTCTTTGCTCTGTTAAAGAACGATATTGCAACCCAAGATCACCCGATTCAAGAGCCGTGGTAAAACGTATCGAATTATTCTCATTAATCATATAAGTCATAAAAAGTCCGGGACTGAAAAAATGTTGTAAAGAAGATTCTTTCTTATTATCGATATAAGTCAACTGATCGGCCCATTGAACAGTCATTTTCAATTTATTTTTTAACCGAAAAGCATATCCTAATGTCAACCTCCCTTCTCCCTTTGTTTGGTAATCATCCGAAAGCTGTCCATCGATTTCATATTGAGTATGGGCATAAGTATGGTCATAGTTCAACAGGACAAAGAGAACATCGCTTTTTCGTACAGTTTTCCTATACATCAGTTGAGGAATTACCCTATAATTATTTTCTTTTGCATGTGTATTATAAGCTAAAGTAATTTTGTCATTTTGTAAAGCCTCATACTGTCTGTCATACTTATTCTGATTGTAATTTCCACTTAAACGGAAACGTATATACTGTTCGTGTTTTAGACTCCCGGTATATTCTATCCTCAAAGCAGGATTAAAATTATGAGAAGAAGAATTGTCATCCACTTTATACCGGACCGGGTCATTGCTGTACGTTTGCATACTTAAATCATCCTCATCCGATTTTTCCTGATTCAAGACTAAAGTTGTATAAAGTTGATTGTGCTTATCATGGTAAAGATAATTAAAATAGCTATTTATACTATTACTATTTTGAGGAGAGGGTAAACTTGAAGCTTCATTCACGATCGTTTCCTTTGTCGATTTTAAATAAGTCGAAGTTTCATAGCCACGTTTAGGAGTATAATTATTATAGCTATCTGAAACTGAAACAATAAACTCGGACTTTTTGTTAAAAATCTGTCCTGTAGCTCCATAACTACCGTTTCCTTTATTCAAATGCTGTTGCCCATTCATAGCGACCATCCCTCCTCTATCATGATGTTCTAAAATATAGTCGACAACAGAATTCGCATTCGGATATTCAGGATGATGTTGATCATAAAAATCAATACGGAGAATATCTTTGGGATTCAGGTTTCGGATCTCATCGCTCGAAGCTTCCCGTCCATTGATGAGGAGCAATGTTTCTCCTTGAATAGTCGATACCTTTTTTGTAAACGGATCGACATCCAATGTCGGTATCATCATTAATGCCAATGCTTTATAACCATCCGATGCATGACGTAACTGTTCTTTGGAAGGAAAATACAAGACCTTATCAGTAGTACGCGTTATTTGTCGACCAGTGACAACAACCTCATCCAGCTTATTACTTTCTTCTATCAAAACAATATCACCTAACTGCAATTCACCCAAATCGCCCTTTGTATGAAGGACATGTTCCTTATAACCAATATAATTTATAACCAATTTATATCCAGAAGGAGAAACAGGTGCTGTTATTGAAAAATTACCGGTACTATCACTGATATCTCCCTTTACAAACACTGAATCGTGTATGAAACAGCGAACTGTTGCAGAAGAGACCGCATTTTTATGTTCATCTACAAGACGCCCCTTCAAACAAATATTTTGAGCCTCTAATAATGTATTCAATAAACATAAAACAATTATGAATAATGCTTTCATTGTATCCTACAAAATTTTAAAACCGCCTTGACCATGCTTAGCTCTTAATCATAAAAGAACCTTCACATAATCAGGACAGCATGTTATTCCATTCTGAAGTCAGAAAAAATAAACATACAATACTACTAATAAAAATAAACAAATTTTTATTCATAACTCTTACCTTTCTAAATTCTAATGCAAATTTCAGACATAAAACACAAAAAAAACCGGATTAGAAAAAATAAGTTCAGTATAGAATAAAAAACAAATAATTTGCTAATTTTCAGACATATAAATCTGATCTCATACATTAAAAATTCACTTTTACTTTCAAAAACCGGATTCGACCAGACAAAAAACCGGATTTTACCATAATAATTTTTCGAGAAATCGGTCTAAACTTTGCTTTTCAGACACATTAAAGTATTTTTCTTTTATCTCGGCTTTCTGTTTTGTGATCGTATCTGGTGCTAAGTTTAGTATAGTCGCAATTTTACCAGTTTTTACCCCCAGTTTAACCAGACAACAGATTAACAATTCTCGCTCATCCAATTTATACTGTATGAACAAATATTCTACAAATCCAGGAAATACCGGAGAAAAATGCTCATAAAACATATCCTTATTAAAGTTTAAAGGATACAATTGTTGTCTATTATCGGATAGATTAAGCAAAAATTCATCTTGATGAATCAATTTTTGTATCCATGCTTCATACATCCTGGATTTTTGTTTGAGTTCACCGGCTACCTCTTGTTCTTTTCGCAATTGTTCTTCTTGCTGAAGCCGCAGTGACTCCCAATCCAGGCTCAGTTGTTTTTGCGCCTTTACATTTGCATCCAGTTCTTGGCTTAGTACACTTCTTTGTCTTTCCAATTCTTCTTTCTCTTTTATTGAAAGAAGAATACGTTGCTCTAATTTTCCATTTTTTTCTAATATAGACTGCAATTGTGTATCTTTCTGTCTAAGTAGTATATCCTTATTGCTTATTAATTCCTCTTTTTGCTTAAGAATCGTCTCTTTCTCTTTGAGAAGTTTAGATTGTTCGATATTAGCCTCTTCCTGTTGCTGTTTGTATATTTCCAGTTGAGATAAATTATCATTTTCCAATGTCTGGATTGTCTCAGTCAAGGAGTCTATTAACAGATGGTTCTCTTCCAATTGCTTCTGGATAGTCTGCAAAGCGATGTCTTTTTTCTCCATCTCCTGCTTATCGCTCAGCAAAAGACTTTCATTTTTCTGCAATAGCTTCTGTATTTCTTTATTTCTCAATTTATGTTTACTGATTATTTGGAACATGATCACATAGACTATCCCTATTGCAAGACAAGCACAAAGAAAGCAGATAAGCAGGAAATCTTGCCTGCTACGAGCTGTATGCATTTGCTGGTTTTGCTTGCTGATTAAACGCTCTTTATTATATAAAGCTTCTACTTTCGCCAATTTTTGAGGTTGATATACCTGTTCGATTGAATCCCGGAGTAAAAGGTAACGTTCATTATATGTACAAGCTTTCTTATAATCCTGCTTTTTTACATATAAAGTATATATTAGCCAGTTAGCACCACACTCCACATATAAATCAGTGCTCGCAAGAGCCATCTCTGCAAATAACAATGCAGAATCCAACTTATGTAGATTTCCATATAATTTTCCGATAGAATAATAGCAAGAATAGATTGTATTTCTCTTTTCTGAATAGTTCAAAGAAGCTTTCTTGTATGCCAAAGCCTTTTCATATAGTTTTTTTCTGTATATATATTGCCCAAAGAGGACAATAAATAAGCGGTATAAGATGTAATACCTCCCTGTCTAGCAAGCTTTAAAGCACCATCTAAATAGTGATAAGCACTATCAAGTTGTCCAGACTCACGCATACATTCTCCAATATTTTGCATTGTATTAATTATTCCAATCGTATCCCTACATATTTTATAATTTCGATAACTTTTCTGATAGCAAACTAAACTTTCTTTAAATTTTCTATTTTTCCAGTATAAAGTCCCTAAATGATTATTGATACGCGCCTCCAAATCTCGATCAGATGTTTCTCGTACCAATTCCTTTGCCTTTAAGTAAGCAGTTAAGGCTTCTTCCGAAGCGCTCAGTTCTGAAAGAACCCTGCCTTGACAATAATAAGCTTCGGACAGTCGGTTTATATCTTTTTTCTTTTCGAAGTATTGTATTGCGACATTGATCAAGGAATCCGAAGTATGTTCGATATAGTTCTTATCACGAGCCTCTGTTATTAACAAGCACCAAGTGGCATAATCGCGCTCCGGCATCTTTTCTGGGGCTGCAACCTGTTCCAACAAAAATAAAGCGCTATCCGGATGTTCGGACATTACTTTCTCGGCTTGCTCCAATATAGGGTGTTGCTGACTTACCTGATGACAAGAAAAGAAAATGATAAAAGCAAGTAAGGTTGCCTTGAGTATTTGTGTTTTCATAAACTTAGCAATTAAGTAATCACAAAATTAAAGATAAAATTCTATTTATTAAGGCTAACCTGACACAAAGTTATCATTCTTCTTTCACTACTTCAGACAATAGATATCCTTTTACCTCACGGGAGTAAAAAACAATCCGGCAAACAGTATGATTCTTCCTGAATGTGTTGTACATTTGTAGCCATCTACTATCCAGTGGATTGAGCGGGAGAAACAACGTAGGCATCCTCATCTTGACCTGTTCGGCGATGAACGCCGTAAGTGTGAGAAGGAGCGTATGGATGCGGAAAGGCTTTTCCATACTTTCCGTTTACAGCCAAAAAAACAGCCATCGGCAAAAAAGATGCCAAAACAAGGCATAAAAGTACCTCCAACATGGCGGATAAACATCCACGCATCCCCGTAAAGACCTCACACAGACCCGGGTCTGCACCTCTCCCGCACCCGGGTCTCCATGATGGGTACACCCGGGTCTCAAGCGGCTTTGCAAGCTGTTTTTGACAAAAGAAAAGCCTGTCTTGATGAAAAAAGAAGCCGTTTTAACAGGTTTCGCACCTGTTCCCGAACGGTCCCTGTTTTTATCGTACAATTGACACACAAGAAGTTATCGTTTTTTACCATGATGGTTATGACAGATGAATGATAGTTCAAAATGGCAACTATCATGCCATAACATATTGGTTTAAACCAATATACGAACGGATATGATAGTATGATGGTTGGTTTTGCAAAACATTTATATGAAATGGCTGCTGCCGTTCTTATTGCTGAATTGTGATGTGGATGTCTGCAAGATTGATAAAACAGAAAAAGCACACTTGTCATACAAACAGAGTGCCGGAAAGGAGGTTTCACTCCATCCTTCCCGGCACTTTTTTAATATAATATATTCAGGTAAACTTCCTTTGGTCGCTTTCTGATCAAGCCAAAAGGAATCCGCCCCCACTATTATTTCACCAATTTCAATTCCTCGATCAACCGCGGGCATTTCCCCCACTTGTCGATCATGTAGAGCACATAGCGTATGTCGACGCTGATCGTGCGCTGCAAATCCGGTTCGAAGGCGATATCGCCGCTCATCGCTTCCCAGTTGCCGTCGAAGGCGAGGCCGATCAGGCGGGCGTTCTTGTCGAACACCGGGCTGCCGGAGTTACCGCCTGTGATGTCGTTGTTCGAGAGGAAGCAAAGCTGCAATTCGCCGTCCTTGTTGGCATACTGGCCGAAGTCCTTGCTACGGATCAAGTTGAGGATTTCGGGTTGCACCCAGAACTCGTCGCTTTCGGGGTTTTCCTTTTCGAAGATCCCCTTCTGGGTCGTATAGTAATCATACCAGGCAGCATCGTACGGACGGTAGCCGCCAATGGAACCGTAGCTCACACGCATCGTAAAGTTGGCGTCCGAAGCGAAAGCCTTCTCCGGGTGCATCTCTTTCAGGCCGGCAAAATAGAGGCGTTCGCCCTTAGCGATATCGTAATAAGAATCACCCGTGAGCTGTTGCAATTCGAAAAGGGAGATGAGGACGGACAGGCTCAACTCGGCAGCCGGGTCCTTCTTCAGCTTCGCATATTTCTTCGGGTCCTTCAGCATGGAGGCGATATTGTCGTAAGACAGGATGGATGTCTTCTTGAATACATCGGCGGCATACTTTTCATAATCGCCTTTATACTTTTTGTCCACCTTCTTGTAGATATCCGGAAGATTCTCTGCCGGAACCCGTTCCTTTACGATCTTCATCATAGCCGCCAGCACCTTCCGGTCAAGGCTTGCGTCATAATCCTTGAAGAAAGACTTGATATTGTCTTCGAGGAAAATATCGATTTCTTCAGGGGTAGAACCTTTCACATCCACGCTCTGGATCATGCGCGCCAGCTTCACGATCTCGGCGCCGCTCAGGAACGCTTCGCCCAGGTAGGTGGAGATCTTCTTATATTCACTGGAAGAAGTATATCCCTTTTCCAGAAGACTCAACACGTCGCCGTACACCTCTTTACGCTTTGCATCCTGTGCCACCCAGGCGGCAAAAGCGGCTTCCTCTTCGCGTTTACGGTCGATCACTTTCAGGTTGGCCAGCCCCTTGTTCATACCGATCGAGTTTTTCCAGTAGTTGGAGCTGCCGGCATATTTGGAAGCATATTTGATGCGCACCTCGTCGCTCTTCAACATCGCGTCTTTCCAAATCGCCTGCTTGATGCCACGCACTTCGATGCGAGGCTTGTTGCTATCCTCGATACGCTGCTGCACACCCCATGAACAGAGGTAGCGGTCCGTGCTGCCGGGGAAACCGATCGTCATCGCATAATCCTTGTCCTGATAACCTTGCAATGACACTTCAGCCACGTATTTAGGCTGGTATGGCTTATTATCCTTGCTGTAGGCAGCCGGCTTGTTGTCGGCCCCGGCATATACGCGGAACACGGAGAAGTCGCCCGTATGGCGCGGCCACATCCAGTTGTCCGTATCGCCGCCGAATTTTCCGACCGAACTGGGCGGAGCGAATACCATGCGGACATCATTGAAGACATCATAGACGATCAGGAAATACTTATTATTATTGTAGAAAGGCACGACATCGGCAGCCTGGAACTCCGTGTTTCCTACAGAATCGGCCATCGCCTGCCCGATCGAGTCGGCTGCGGCCAGACGCAGGTGCTCTTCCTTAATCGAAGCTATCTGTGAATTAATGCGATCGCTCACATCCACCGTCTCACGCAGGTAGCGGACCGTCAGGCCCGGAACCGGCAACTCTTCTTCCTTACTCTGGGAAACGAAACCGTCTTTCAGGTAGTCGTGTTCCACACTGCTTAACTGCTGGATCGAACCGAAACCACAATGGTGGTTGGTGAAAATCAGTCCTTCATTAGAGACGGTGATACCGCTACATCCTCCTCCGAAGATCACCACGGCATTGGCTACACACGGGTCAGTTTCACTGTACAATTGTTCGTAAGACGGAGTAAATCCCAACTCCTTCATCCTCTCCAGGTTTTGTTTATTCAACTCTTTCAGTACCCACATGCCCTCATCGGCAAACACTTGGCCTGAAGCAACGAGAAGCAGTAACACTGCCCACAACTTCTTCATACGATTCATTCTTTGTTCGTTATTCAATAATTAATTTGATTTTCTTTTGTTCTACACGCGCGGCAAGCCATTTCTTGATCTTTTCCTGTTCCGCCTCACGTACTTTTTCTTTGCTTTTCAGGTAGACTAACAAGACGGTATCGGGTTTAATGCTATCCATATCCATCAGATAGGTATGCGCACAAGAGACTTCCTTGATATAAGGGAAAAGGACTTTCATTTCCGGCATCAGCTCGGACGTAAGATGATTGTAACTGTGATATTTGTTCAGGTCGCGTTTCAGCGAATCGATCTGGAGGGACTGCGCCCGAAGAACCTCTTCGCTATTCTTATACAAGTCCTGCATCAGCAGGCTTTTCAACTCGTTAATGTCGGTGGCTTCCTGCCCGAAACCCTGCTGCACGACAAGGCCCACGTTTTTCAAGCCGTATTTCGGCATCTTGGCACGGGCGTTCGCAATCATCGTCTCCGGCACGGTCTCGCCGATCAGGACTACTTTCACCTCTTTCTTGTCGCTGGTATCGGTCACCGTCTTGCTCAATATCTGCGTGTTCGGGAAACTCAACTCATCCGCGACAAACGTCCGCACCCGGTCATTGAAGTAACTGGCCCGGATCAGGTTGTAGCTCAGGAAAAGGCTCGGCACGAT
>OLVZ01001519.1_pt1 | contig 19587 bp, 16 predicted proteins | sample 1673341 | NCBI WGS metagenome assembly OLVZ01 (sample SAMEA3178944, study PRJEB25190) | human gut metagenome | biome: human gut; feature: human-associated habitat; material: faeces | place: Austria | collected 2013 | reverse complement strand
TTTGGACAGCCCTTTGAGAATAAGGCTATCCTGATTTCAGGAGGAAACTTAAACAGCAACCTTCTCAAGAATCTCCTGCTTCTATAAGCGGGAGAGGTTCAAAATAGCAGATATTGACAGAAACCACTTAAAACTTTACAATGTAACAATAAAGATTTACAGGAACAAATTAAAATTGTAAAGGAAGTGTTATCTGCTCATGTTAAAAAATGGTGCACAAGTCGGATTGCTGTTGTTCGGCATGTTTTTCGGGGCGGGGAACCTTATTTTCCCGCCCTCTTTGGGTTTTCAGGCAGGCTCGTCGTTCACGCCGGCCGTCCTGGGGTTCCTCTTGTCCGGTATCGGTATGCCTGTCATTGCCGTCATCATGGGGACTTTCAACCCCGGCGGTTTCCGGGCGGAAATGAACCATAAGATTTCGCCGCTCTTTTCGCTGGTCATCCTGACGCTCATGTATCTGGCCATCGGGCCCCTCATGGCCATCCCGCGGACGGCGGCGACGTCCTTTTCTATCGGTATCCTGCCCATCACGGGCGATGGCATGCTGCCGCTGGCCATCTTCACGACGCTCTATTTCATCTGCGCCTGGTGGCTGTCGATTACGCCGTCGAAACTCCTGGACCGCGTCGGTAAGGTATTGACGCCTATCTTTGCTATCATGATCGTCCTGCTCATCATCGTCGGCATGGTCGCCTATACGACGCCGTCTACAGCAGCTCCTATGGGGAAATACGCCGCTTCGGCTTTCGGCAACGGCTTCGTCGAAGGCTATAACACCGTCGACACCCTGGCCTCCTTTGCCTTTTGCATCATCGCCCTGGGTGCCATGAAGCGGATCCACTTCGCGTCGGAAAAGGAACACGTTGCCAGCGTCTGGATGGCCGGTGCTGCCGTCGCCGTCCTCATGGGCGGGCTCTATCTGGGACTGGCCCTCTTGGGCAATCATTTTCCTATTCCCCAGTCGGTCTATGAAGACGCCAGTGTCAATCTCGGCGCCTATGTGTTATCCCAGACGTCATTCCAGATTTTCGGGACTGTCGGCATGGCCTTTTTGGCTGTTATGGTCACGCTGACCTGCTTCACGACGACCGTCGGCCTCATCGCCGCCGTTTCGACCTTCTTTGCCGAAGAGTTCCCAGTCCTGTCGTATAAGAAATACGTCACTCTCATCTGCCTGGTCAGCCTGGTCCTGGCCAATCTCGGCCTGAACCAGATCATCCAGGTCACGCTGCCCCTTTTGTTGTTCGTCTATCCCATTGCCATTTCCGTCGTCATGCTGACTATCATCAATAAATTCGTCGGCTTGTCGAAACTGGGCATGCGCTGTACTGTCACCGCTGCCGGCCTGGTATCGGCCATCGACATTGCGGCTCAGTTCTTCCATCTCGACGGGGCGGCTGCCTTCATCCAGGGCCTGCCCTTAGGCGACAGCGGCCTGGGCTGGCTCGTACCGGTCCTGATCTGCCTGGTCCTGTCCCTGGTCCTGCCCGGGAAAATCAGCGGCGAAAGTGCGTTAGATGAAAGTTTGTAATATAAGCGTTCATAGTTTGCAGAAAAAAAGAGGCTGTCTTTGTACGACGGCCTCTTTTCGTGTATAATGAAATTATAACGATATTAAGTATCAAATATAGCTAAATGAGATACAGGGAGGGAAAGTTATTATGGAAAATGCTGTCATAGGGATCCTTATCCCCTTTGCCGGGACGTCTTTGGGAGCGGCCTGCGTCTATGCCATGAAACAGGAATTGGATCGTCAGGTCCAACGAGGGCTGACCGGTTTTGCGTCGGGCGTCATGATTGCTGCCTCTATTTGGAGCCTCTTGATACCGGCTATGGAAGAAGCGGCGCCGTTAGGGAAGTTCGCCTTTGTGCCGGCTGTGGCCGGATTCTGGCTGGGCATCTTCCTGCTCCTGGCCCTGGACCGGCTGGTGCCGCATCTGCACATGTACAGTGAAAAAGCTGAAGGACCGCACAGCCACTTGCAGCGGACGACGATGCTCGTCCTGGCCGTGACGCTGCACAACATCCCTGAAGGGATGGCCGTCGGCGTCGTCTATGCCGGGCTTTTAGCCGGGCAGACGGGCATCAGCGCCGCCGGGGCCCTGGCCTTGTCTCTGGGCATCGCCTTGCAGAATCTGCCCGAAGGGGCCATCATCTCCATGCCCCTCAAGGCAGCCGGCGTCGGAAAGTACAAAGCCTTTCTCGGCGGCGTCATGTCGGGCATCGTCGAACCCATCGGTGCGGCCCTGACCATTGCCATGACGGCCTTCATCGTACCGGTCCTGCCCTATCTCCTCAGCCTGGCTGCCGGTGCCATGTGCTATGTCGTCGTCGAAGAACTCATCCCGGAAATGTCGGCCGGCGAACACTCTGACATCGGCGTCCTGTCTTTTGCCTTGGGATTTACCCTGATGATGGCTTTGGACGTGGTTTTGTCGTGAGATTTTTTCAGGAGGAAAGGGAGGTATTCAGGTGAAAGTACGCATTACGGATGAACTGGCCCAGCAAATCGTCGATTCGGCCAGGGCTGTTGTCGGCTGGAATATCAACTTCATCGACCGTCATGGGCGTATCATGGTTAGTACGGATAGCGGACGTATCGGAACGTACCATAAAGCCGGTCACGTTGCGGCCCGGACCGGGCAGGTCCAGACTGTTCAGGAAGACCGGCTTGAGGACGGCGTCAGCCGAGGGGTCAATTATCCTATCATCATGGATCATCAGGTCCTGGGCGTCATCGGGATTACCGGGAATCCGGCTGTCGTCGGTCAGTACGGTTTCTTGCTGACGAAAATTTGTGAAGTCTTCCTCAAGGAATACCGCCTGAGTCAGGAGGCCTTCAGCGAAGAAGCGCATCGCAGCCGCCAGGTCATGGCCTTGATTTATCGCGATGAAGATACGGTGCAGCAACTGGCTGAAGATCAGCCTGAATTGGCGGGAAGCTGCTATACGGCCGTCGTCTTCCGTTGGCATGATGGTTTCCGGCAGGCTGGAGCGTTTCGCCAGAAAATGGCCGGCTTCTGTCAGAAGTTTGGGGTTTCCTTATATACTTATGTTTATCCGAATACTTTCGTTGTCCTCGTTCCCAGCAGGGGCTATGCAGAATGGGACAGAAAACTGCCTCAGTGGAAAGAATGGTTCTATCCGGAAATCCTGGCCGGTATCGGGACGGAAGAAGCTTTCCACCGTATCTACGAATCGTACCGTTTTGCCAAAATGGCTTTGCAGGCAGCCGGGGACCGGCAGGTCTTTTGCGTCCACGCCGATGATATGAAATTGGCCTTTTTGCTGCAAAGTCTGGATGGTGCCGTGCGTCGCCGCTACTGTCAGGATATTTGTCACCTTTTGACGGACAGCGATATCCATTTACTCCAGGTCTATTATCAGCAGGATTTGTCCATCCAGGAGACGGCACGGATTCTCTGCATCCACAAGAATACCCTGCAATACCGGCTGAAGCGGATTGCTGGGAAGACCGGCCTCGACCCACGGGTATTCTGTGATGCCGTGCCCCTTTACATTGCCACTCTTCCTTGGTTTAGAAAATAAAAATAATGACAATATATTGTGTCTCATAACATGGAAAGGGATGACCTCTTTTGCTACACTATAGGCATAGAGAAACACAGTCTTACGAATTTGCAGATAGAGGAGAGATCATCATGAAAGTCGTTGTAGCCATTGATTCCTTGAAAAATAGCCTGACTTCCGTCGAAGCCGGCCGGGCCATTGAGGCTGGCGTCCGTAAAGCCTATGGCGGCCATCCTGTCCAGGTCATCGTCAAACCCTTGGCCGATGGTGGCGAAGGAACCGTCGAAGCCCTCGTCGACGGATTGAACGGCCAGCTCCGCTATGTCGGCGTCCAGGGGCCTTTAGGTGAAGCTGTTTCCTGTCCTTACGGCTATCTGCCGGGGATGGAAACGGCTGTCATTGAAATGGCTGGTGCAGCCGGCGGTATGGGATTCGCCTTCCTGGCTTATCTGAACGGCCGCCTGCGTTCAGGTATCCAGATTGTCCTCGATTCCATCCGATTGGCCGATGCCGTCAAGGATGCCGATTACGTCATTACCGGCGAAGGCCGCCTCGACGCCCAGACGGCTATGGGCAAGGCACCGATTGGTGTAGCGAAACTGGCTAAACAATACGGTGCCAAAGTCATCGCCCTGGCAGGCTGCACGACCGCCGACGCTGCTGAATGCAACCGGCAGGGCATTGATGCTTTCTTTTCTATCGTCGATAAGGCCATGCCGCTGGAAGAAGCCATGAATAAAGAAACGGCCCTGCGCAATATGACCAATACGGCCCAGCAGGTCTTCAACCTCATCCGCGCCGTCAGCTGAACGAGAATCATCCGATTACATTAAATAGAAGCAAGGAGAATAGATATGCTGAAAAAAACAAAGATCGTCTGCACTTTAGGCCCCAGTTCCAATACCCCGGAAATTATCGAAAAGATGATTAAAGCCGGCATGAACGTTGCCCGCTTTAATTTCTCCCATGGTTCTCATGAAGAACATAAACGGCGCATCGACATGGTCCGCGCTGTCTCTCAGAAACTGGGTATCCCGGTTGCACTGCTCCTCGACACGAAAGGCCCGGAAATCCGTTTGGGCAAATTTAAAAATGGTTCGATCATGATGGAAGCCGGCAAAGACTTTACCTTGACGGCCCGTGACGTAGAAGGCGATGAAACTATTGCCTCCATGAACTATAAAGAATTACCGCAGGACGTCAAAGCCGGCGACCACATCCTCTTGTCGGACGGCCTGGTCAACTTGGAAGTGGTCAGCGTCGAAGGCCAAGACATCCATACGAAAATCCTCAACAGCGGCAAGATGAGCGACCGCAAACGCGTTGCCGTACCGGGCATTGCCATCAACCTGCCGGCTGTTTCCGATACAGACGCCGACGATATCGAATTCGGCTGCCGCATGAACATGGACTGGATTGCCGCTTCCTTCATCCAGCGCGGCAAAGACGTCCTGACGATCCGCAAGATTTTGGAAAAACACGACAGCCATATGAAGATCATTTCCAAAATCGAATGTCAGGCTGCGGTCAACAACATTGACGACATCATCAAGATGAGCGACGGCATCATGGTCGCCCGCGGTGACCTCGGCGTCGAAGTCCCGGCAGAAGAAGTGCCGATGCTCCAGAAAGTCCTCATCCATAAATGCCAGGCCGCAGGCAAACCGGTCATTACGGCTACGCAGATGCTGGAATCTATGTGCAACAACCCGCGTCCGACCCGTGCCGAAACGAGCGACGTCGCCAATGCCATCCTCGATGGTACCGATGCCATCATGCTCAGCGGCGAAACGGCTGGCGGCCTCTATCCGGTAGAAGCGGTAGAAACCATGGCCCGCGTCGCAACCTTTACGGAAAGCAACTTCACGCCGAAGTCCTATGAAGACGTCGACGCTGAATCGGCCACGACGACAGAATCCATCGGCAAAGCCGTCGTCAAGATTGCCCAAGACCTCCACGCTGCAGCCATCATCGCTTCGACTGAACGCGGCGGCACAGCTCAGATGATTTCTAAATTCCGTCCGGCCTGCCCGATTGTAGCCGTATCGCCGCATGAAGCCATCGTCCGCCGCCTGCAGCTCAACTGGGGCGTCCAGGCTGTCACCGGTAAAGAAGCCAGCGACACCGATGCCGTCGTCGACAATGCCATCTTTGCAGCCCTCGACAACGACCTCATCAAAGCCGGCGACCTCGTCGTCCTCACGGCAGGTGTCCCCGTTGCCAAAGCCGGTTCGACCAATATGATCCGCGTCCAGGTTGTCGGTGACGTCCTCCTCCGCGGTACCGGTATCGGCCGTAACTCGGCTATCGGCAAAGTCTGCATCGCCGAATCGAAAGAAGACCTGGAAAAGAACTTCACCGACGGCTGCATCCTCGTAGTCCGTTCGGCCCGCGCTGATTTCGTCGACTACATGAAACGGGCCAGCGCCATCGTCTCCGAAGAAGCCGGCCTCACCAGCGAATCGGCTATCGTCGCCATCACCCTCGGCATCCCGACCGTCGTCGGCGCTGCCCATGCTGCCGATACCCTGGAAAACGGCGAAGTCGTCACCGTAGACGCCAGCCGCGGCACTATCTTCCGCGGCGAAGCCAACGCACGGTAGGCCTCGCTAAATTTTTTACCATTTGCTAACCACTAACAACTAGCCACAACGGACCGCCCTTTGGGACGGCCCCTACGATAAAAGGGCTTGTCGCATATGCGACAAGCCTTTTTTTTACACTCCCATGAATTCCAACATCTGGATCATGCCGGGCACAAAGGTATCGACGTCCAGCGATTCCTGAAGGGTATGCTCCCCGTAGCTGCGGCAGAAACCGAAGGAAATGGCCGGGATACCCTGGCCCATGGGAATGTTGGCATCGGTGCTGCCGGCAATGCACGGCGTCGGCAGGCCGTGGCGCCGCCGGATGGCCGTGATGCGGTCTGCCAGGGGATTGGTGTCCAGGCGGCTGCAGGGCCGTTCGCCGAGCAGCTGGGTTTTGATGTGGACCGTTTCCCCTTCAGTATGGGCCAGGAGGCTTTGAAAAGTTTGGTCCAGCTTGTCCAGTTCATCAGCATTTTCCGAGCGCAAGTCGACAGTGAACACGGCCTTTGCCGCAATGGAATTGACCGTCGTGCCGCCCGTGATGGTGCCGACATTGTACGTCGTCTTTGGCTGGGATGGCACGGACAGTGCATAGAGCTGGCTGATGATGCGGGCCGCTTCGGCAATGGCATTGGACTGGCCGAAATGCATCCAGCTGTGGCCGCCGGCGGCTTCGACGGTGACGGCATAGCGGCGGGAGCCGACAGCTGTCGTCACAAAAGTATCGAAAGTACAATCGACGGCGACCACTTCGGCAATGCGGCCGTGCCAATCGGCCATGACCTGCCGCATTCCCTTGAGATTGCCCAAGCCCTCTTCGCCGACGTCGAAGGCAAAGAGCAGACCTTGCGGCGGCGTGAGCTGTAAATCGTGGAACATTTTGATGATAAATAATAGACCGGCGATACTGGCGCTGTTGTCGCTGCACGACGGCGCTGACAAAATGTGACCTGTCTGGCGGATGTGGATTTCCTGCAAATCCTGGAATACCGTATCTATATGAGCGGTGTAAAGGGCGACCTTTTCACCGCTTTTTACATGGCAGGGATAGACCACATTTCCTGCGGCATCACGATACGCCCCGGCGGCGCCCCATTGATGCAAAAGATTCAATATCCATTCGCCCTTGGCCTGTTCATGTCCGGTCGGTGAAGGAATAGAAATAATATCACAAAGCCATTCCATAAAATCACGGCCGTGATTCCGTACGTATTGCTCAATCTTTTCATTCATGATGATGACTCCTCTCTCAGCATGGTAACCTTATTATAGCATGAAGGAAAAAGCAGGTCGCAGTTCGCAGGCCGCAGGCCGCCTCGGACTCAGATGCGGCTTCGCCGCGACAGACTCAAACTGACAACGACGCTTCGGGAAGCCCTTAGCGCGTAGCGGTACGCCTTGACAGGACGTCCCCTACGGCATCGCAACCAGGCGATGAAAAATTACGCGGCTATATGCCGCGGTCGTAGGGGCCGTCCTGGAAGGCGGCCTGCGAACTGCCAACTGCGACCAGCGGTCTGCGGGCCGTCAGGCCCCAAAATTCGATGAACGACGAACGACCTACGATGAACGACCTTTCCCTCGGCCGATAGGCCCCAACATTAACGTTTCTTTAAATTTTTTGGATTTGGTTCAAAAACGATTAAAGAATGATTAGAATTTCTAGCTAGCCCTGTTTTGTGGTGTATGATGGAATGAGAAGCCGTTCTATTGCGGAGCGGGAATGATTATTATACAATAAAAATGAATCTGGAGGTGTGACATCATGTCCGATTCGGCACAACAGGCCAAAGCGCAAAAGAAAGCGTATGACGAGGCGTGCAAGCGGGTCCTTTCGGAACGGGAAATCATGGCCCATATCCTCAAGGCCTGCACGGAAGAATTCAAGGATTGTAGTTTGCAGGATATTGCGCGGCGCTATATAGAGAACGCAGTTCGCTACGGTCCTGCGGACCATAAAAAATGCACGGCTTTTGACCTTGTGCGTAGGGGCCGTCCCAGACAGGGCGGCCCGCTGCGATGTTTAATCATAACCTTTCTTGGATAATGGCAGGTTTTTACGAACCACTAGTCACAAACAACGAGCCACTTTATTACGTTCACATCAACCTGGAAGCGCAAAATGATTTCAATCCGGGTTATCCGCTACTAAAGCGGGCCGTTTACTATTGCGGCCGTATGATTTCCAGCCAGTATGGCACGGTTTTTGTGAAGTCTCATTATGAAAAAATCCAGAAGATCTACTCCATCTGGATTTGTACGATTCCAACGAAAAAATGGGAGTACAATATTTCAAGATATCGGCTCACGGAAGAACATTTAATGGGTCATGCACAGGCCGAGCGGAGCCATTACGATTTAGTCAATATCGTCTTGGTCTGTCTGGGCAGCAAGAGTTATAAGCAGCTAAAAGGTATTTTGCGATTGCTAAATATGCTGCTCTTGGATAACATCAGCTCCCAAGAAAAGCAGGAATTATTGGCGAAAGAGTTTAACGTAACAATGACACCGCATTTGGAGAAAGGAGTGGCAGCAATGTGTAACCTGAGTGAAGGTATTGAAAAACGTGGAGAAAAACGTGGTTGGGATTTGGGTAAACAAGAGGATGTATTGGAAATGCTGAAAGATGGTGTACCCTTTGAAAAAATTGCTCAGTATACCAAGTTATCCTTGCAAGTCATTGCCGATATTGCCAAGCAAAATAAATTGATTTAATTTATAGTTTGTAGTCATGACGAAAATGGAACGCTGGCTGGCGTACTTTGCTAACCAGCTCATACCATCGTAGGGGTCGCCCGTGTGTCAAGAATAACATCGTTTACATTTTGTGCAAGGACATCCTTTACACTTTATGCAAGCACATCGTTTACAAATTTCTTCTTATTGAAGCTTTAATTTTCCTTCTAAACGAGGATCGTTGTGAATCAGATAAGCCCGTTTCATCAGGAATACTTGCTTATTTACGTCAATCTTCCCGATGATGAATTGCCTAAAGTACAAGGTTAAAATGGAGTTTCCATCCAACTTTGTCTCCCGGACAGCGACAATTTTGTTGCCTAATGCTTCACTGAGAAAGTAGCCTTGTCCTCCGTAGGTGAGATAGCCGGAACTTTTGATGCGCCTTAATTCAAGGCCTTCACCGTAGTCCCAGGAACGAATCCTGCGGGGATATTTCCTTAGGCTGGATGTGTACTGCGATGCCGGAGTTTCTAACGTAAGCGATGTATGCGGCCGTCTGTTGTTGTAAAAATCCCGAAAAGCATCGAAATGGGATTGGGCATCCCGCAGATTCTTGTACAACTGACCTTGTATGCCTCCCTTCCGGAACGTCTGATTCATCCGTTCCTGCTTGCCCTGTGTCTGAGGATGTTTAATCCTTCCATGAATTACCAGGACGCCCCGTTCCATCATCCATACTTCATACTTGGTGAATCCGGTGCTTTGGACCGTTCCCCATGGATTGCCATTGTCGCACAGAATTACCTTTGGCATACCATATTCCAGAAATATTTTTCTCATTACCGGTATCGTATCGCCGAAGGTTTCCCCGTATTGAGCATGGCAGCTTAGGTTGAACCGGGAATGGTCATCCATCACCATCAAAGGATGGCAGCGTCTTTGGTTTTTCAAGGCGAAGTGACCGATGAAATCGGTTTGCCACATGTCGTTAGGAGCTTCTTTTTCGAAATGTGTATAAGGTGTAGCTGCCTGACTGGCGTCCGGTGTGATCAAGCCGTACCGATGAAAGATATTGTTAATGGTACGGACACAGGGAACGTTTGGAATACCTTGTCGTTTCAAAAGGGTATGGACAACTAAGGCACACGCGTCATAATTTTCTTTTCGTGTCTTGATGACCAGTGCTTCCATTTCAGGGGATGTGCGATTGGCACGGTGGTGAGGTTCTCGTGAAAGTTCTTCACAAGAAGAATTTTCACGATACCTCTTAATCCACTTGTCTCCTGTAGGACGACTGATTCCATATTCAAGACAAAGGGCTTTTTTGCTCTTCTCATGAGCAAGTACCCGTTCAACGAATTCTTTGCGTAACATAGCTTTGGTGACATTCCTTTCTTCCCATGGCATAAGAATCAACTCCTTCTTATGCCTAAAAGTATCACTTTTTTCAGTAGGGGGAAGACCCCTATTTATGTAAACTATGTTATTGCACATAACACCGTGGGCGACCCGTCAGCATGATAGGGCTCGTCTTGTTCATGCGTGTGGACTAGAAGGAGGGGAACTGATTATGAGCGATGAAGCCATCCATAAAGCCGTAGATGCCGCCCGGACCTTCCTGCAGAATGACGCCGAACGCTTGGCTTACATCAACCGCGAACTCGCCATCCTTGATTATAACTCGGATCATCGCGATGCCTTTGAAGAAGGAAAAGCCGAGGGCCGTAAAGAGGGAGAGGCTAAAGGCCGTAAAGAGGGAGAGGCCAAAGGTCGTAAAGAAGGCGAAGAGAGACTTGGAATGTTGATGAATCTTTTATTTAAAGAAACTCGTTATGACGATGCGAACAAAGCGGCTGCTGATGCTGATTTTCGTGAAAAACTTTTTAAGGAATACGGGATTTAGTTGATGATAAAGAGACCATGCATGGAGCAGCGGCTATCATGTATGGTCTTTTTCGGATTCAGATGCGGCGTTCCGCCGCGACAGATTCATGAAATGAACGCAGTTCGCAGACGGCAGTTCGCAGGTCGCAAAAAATACGGCCTGTGGCCGAATTGTAGGGGCCGACCTTTAACCTCTCAGACCGCCTTTGGCGGCCAGCTCCCCTATAAAGGGAGCCTTGTGAGTCCCGTTGTGAGATTTCATTACAGCCCATTCGAGTATGATGGCAGGCTTTTACGAGCCACGAATCACGAACCACGAGCCACTAATTTCTCTTTTGGTTGTAAATGCAACAGAAATATTCCTTTCTTTTTGGTATACTTTACATGTACTCGATAAGAGCTGCGAATTTTGAATCACCCATTCATTTATATGTCTATAATATAGGAGGTTTTCCCCATGACAAAAGAAAAACAGATGTTTTGTTTCCAGTGTGAACAGACCGCTATGGGTACTGGCTGTACCGGTTGTGCCGGTGTTTGTGGCAAATCGGCTGTTGAAGCTGGCTTGCAGGATGTTTTGACCGGCGCTCTCGTCGGCTTGGCCCGCACCTGTCAGAATGCCGCTCCGACGGCTAAGACGTACCGCACTATCCTCGAAGGTATGTTCACGACCATTACCAACGTCAACTTCAATACGACGACGACCCAGGCTATGATCGATAAAGTCCATGCTGAAGCCGCTGCTCTTTCGTCCACTCCCGCAGCTGACTACGACATGAACCAGATGTGGAACGCTGACGAAGATATCCGTTCCCTCAAATCGCTCATCCTCTTCGGTATGCGCGGCATGGCTGCTTATGCTTACCACGCTCTCATGCTCGGCAAATCGAGTGAAGAAGTCGATTCCTTCTTCGTTAAAGGCTTGTCGGCCATCGGCGAAGACTGGGGCATGGATGAACTTCTCCCGATTGTCATGGAAACAGGTAAAGTCAACTTGACCTGCATGGCCCTCCTCGACGAAGCCAACACGACGACTTATGGTACACCGGTTCCGACGACGGTTCCTTTGACCGTTGAAAAAGGCCCGTTCATCGTCGTTACCGGCCACGACCTGAAAGATTTGGAACTCCTCCTCAAACAGACAGAAGGCAAAGGCATCAACATTTACACTCATGGTGAAATGCTCCCGGCCCATGCTTATCCGGAATTGAAAAAATACAAACACCTCAAAGGCAACTTCGGCACGGCTTGGCAGAACCAGCAGAAAGAATTTGATGGCGTTCCCGGTGCTTTCCTGTTCACGACGAACTGCCTCATGCCGCCTCGCAAATCCTACATCGACCGCGTCTTCACGACGGAAGTCGTTTCCTTTGACGGCGTAACTCACATCGGCGAAGACAAAGACTTCACACCGGTCATCGAAAAAGCGCTGGAACTCGGCGGCTACAGCGAAGACCAGCACTTCACCGGCATCAACGGCGGCAGCACGGTAACGACAGGTTTCGGTCATGGTACCGTTCTCTCCGTAGCTGACAAAGTCATCGATGCTGTCAAAGCCGGCGCTATCAAACACTTCTTCCTCGTCGGCGGTTGCGACGGCGCTCGTCCGGGCCGTAACTACTACACGGAATTTGTTAAACAGACCCCGGCTGATACGGTTGTCCTCACCTTGGCTTGCGGCAAATACCGCTTCAATGACCTCGACCTCGGCACCATCGGCGGCTTGCCGCGCATCATGGATATGGGCCAGTGCAACGACGCTTACAGCGCTATCCAGGTAGCTGTCGCTTTGGCAAAAGCCTTCGATTGCGGCGTCAACGATTTGCCGCTTTCTATGGTTCTCTCCTGGTACGAACAGAAGGCTGTCTGCATCCTCTTGACCCTCCTCTCCTTGGGTATCAAGAACATCTACCTCGGCCCGACACTGCCGGCTTTCCTTTCCAAGAATGTCCTCAACTACTTGGTAGAAAACTTCAACATCACTCCGACCAGCACGCCGGAAGCTGACCTCAAAAAGATTTTGGGATAAGAGGCCGTAGTTTATAGTTTGTAGTACGGAGTTTGTAGTTTGTAGAAGAGAGATTTAAACTCAAAAGAGGCTGTCCAATGCGACAGCCTCTTTTTTTTCGCCTGTATGCGATTTCGTAGGGGACGTCCTGTCAAGGCGTCCAGCCTCTGCTGTCCGTTTTGGCGACCGTCTTGCGCCTTCCGTTGGTCGGCACCCGATGGGTCAAAAAGGCTTAGGACGGCCCCTACGGAGGCCCCGATTGGGGCGATTTTTACGAGCCGAGGGTTACTCGAGGCGATGTCGTTATTCTGAGTCTGTTGCCGCGTAGCGGCATCTGAGTCCGAGGCGGCCTGCGGGCGCTTTAGCGCCCTAACTACTTGCGGAATTGCCTATTCTACGGTAATATAAACGTATACAATACCTTATTATATACACAGGAGGCTGTTACTATGGCAGACAATAAAACATACGCTGTGTTCCAGACGAACCGCGGCGATTTTACGGTAGAACTTTTTGCAGACAAGGCACCGATTACGGTCGAAAATTTTGTGAATTTGGCAAAATCCGGTTTTTATGATGGCACGATTTTCCATCGCATCATTGCCGATTTCATGATCCAAGGCGGCGACCCGACGGGTACGGGATGCGGCGGCTCGAAACAGACGATTCCTGATGAATTCGGTCCGGGCCTCGATTTCAGCGAACCCGGTGTCCTGGCTATGGCCAATGCCGGCCCCAATACGGGCAGTTCCCAGTTCTTCGTGACGGTCGTCCCGACGCCGTGGCTCCAGAACCATCATTCTATTTTCGGCAAGGTCGTCAAGGATTATGACGTCGTCGAAGGCATCAGCAGAGTCAAGACCGATTTTGCCGATAAACCGCTGGAAGATGTTGTCCTGAATACGGTGAAAATCGTCACGGAAGAAGCCTAAGGGCTTCATGTTATATTATACGTATATGGTGCGCTGCGCCGACCAGTCTTTATATACGGGCTGGACGCTGGATGTGCCCCGGCGGGTCGCAGCGCATAATGACGGCAGAGGGGCTAAGTATACCCGTTCCCGTCGCCCTGTAACCCTGGCCTGGTGCCAGGGTTTTCCTACAAAACACGAGGCCATGCATTGGGAATGGCAAATCAAGCAGTGGACGAAAAAGAAGAAGGAGAAGCTCTGCCGGGAACAGCTTTCGCTAACGGATGAGGGAGGATGATAGGGATGAAATTATGGAAAAAATGGCTGACGACTCTCGTTGCCAGCCTGTCTCTCTGCGTGGCGCCTGTCGCCATCGCTTCGGCTGCGTCGACGGCGCAGATCCTGCTCTATGGGGCAGCGACTATGGCTCTGGCCAAACAGCAGCTGCTCCAGATGGACAACAACAATCAGAAGCAGATGTTGGCCAATACGCAGGCCAAGACTGGTGTCGTCGATAATGAAGCCTACAGCGACCGTCTGGAAAATATCCAGCGCAACCTCGTAGCGACGGGCCTCATCAAGCGCAATTACGATGTCTATGCCAACCCGTCGAAAGAGTTGAACGCCTTTGAAACGATTGGCGGCGTCATTTCCGTCAATAAGGGGATGCTCGATGCCCTCAACGACGATGAACTGGCCTTTACCATGTGCCATGAAATGCAGCACGGCGAAAAACGCCATGCCATCAACGGCGTCCTCAAGAGTATCGGTATTTCGACGCTCATCGACGTTTCCCTTGGCGGTAATGCCGACGTCCTCGACATTCTCCTGGGCAGTGTGGCCGTCAATTACATCGACAATGAATTCGTCACTATGGACCAGGAAAAACAGGCCGATGCGACGGGCTTCAATGTCTTCAAGAACACGGCCTACAATGTCGGCGGCGCGGCTTCGTCCATGCAGTACGTTTACGAACAGTACGGCGAACTGTGGCAGGAAGGCTTCAAGCGCGTCATCAGTCCGAATAATCATCCTCAGATGTCGAGCCGTATTGAAAAGCTGGCCGGCCGCATGACCTTGTGGTCGGGCAACCGCGTCCAGGTCGGCGGCAACACGGTCTATGTCAATGCCAAACCCGTCGTCACACCGGCTGCAGCCGGGACGTATTCGTCGCGGCGCCGGGCTTTCCTGGTAGCGGGCAATCTGGCCCGGGCTACGCATGACGTCTACGGAGAAGCGACGAAAGACGACAAGGTCGTTACGGAAGCGATGAACAAGAAGCAGCCGTCGTGGAACGTAGCGTCCCGCGGTAACGATGTCTATGTCAACGACTTGCGCATCATGACCTGTGCTGACGGTGATGATCAGCCGGCTATCGTCAAGAATATCCAGTCGGCCCTGGAAGCCAAGCCGGCCATGTTGAGCAAGAAGGAAATCCAGAAGCAGAATAAAGCCTGGACCCAGAAGTACGGTTATAAGAAAGATAAGAAGGAGAAGAATGCGTAAACAATTAGCTTTTATCACGGCTCTCATGGCCCTGACCCTGGGGGTCGGCATCTTTGCCGGCGCCCGTCAGTCGACGGACTCCCACGGTGTCGACGTGGCCCTGGAAGAAGCGCGGCAGCATGTAAAGGCCGATAGTGATGACATGCCGGCTTTGCGGGAAAAACCGCATGTCACTCTCCATTATCCGGCGACGGATCCGGCTGATGGCCATCCCATCCTGCGCTGGAGCCGTGTCGACGGGGCTGTCATGTATGACGTGCAGATCTTGAAGAAAGAGGAAGAAAAAGGCGATGACGGAAAGGTCAGTACGTCTTACGAGCCTTTCATGGATGACCAGAAGGCTTATACGACGGGACTGGAACTGGATTTGCCCGATACCTTCCTGGGACAGGTCTTTTACTGGCGCGTCCGCGGCCTCGATTTGAAGGGCCGTCCGGTCAGTGAATTTTCGGATATCGAAGAAGCGCATGTCGATATTTTCCAGCCTTTTACGGAAAAGCCGACGCCCTTGTCCTTTTTCAACCAGGGACCGGGACAGACCCTGCTCTATCCGGTCTACGACTGGATAGCCGTACCGGGGGCAGCCAAGTATGAAGTAGAAATCCTCAACGATTTGCCGGAAGATCCGAATGGTACGGCGCCGTCGATTCATCGCATCGACAGTTACACGCCGCAATATGCCCAGCAGTACGACCAGAAGGCCCGCATGGGCGATAAGCCCTTTTACTGGCGCGTCCTGGCTCTGGATGGGGCAGGCAATCCTATCGGCGGTTATTCCGATGCCCTGCCCTTTGAGCTGGACCCGGCAGCGGAACAGGGCGTCGTCGCTATCTTTGGCGACAGTATCAGCCACGGTGGCGGCAGTATTTCCTATTCGCCGACGGATTGGGACTTCAGTTACGCTTCGTATCTCATGTTCCCGACAATCAACCTGGCCCAGAGCGGCGATACGAGCGCCATGGGCGTCGAACGCTTCGACCGCGACGTCCTGCCCTTCAAGCCGTCGTATGTCATTATCCTCATCGGCTCCAACAGCCTCCGCGCCGGCGTGCCGGCCGGTGAAGTCATCAGTGACTTACAGACGTTGAAGGAAAAATGCCTGAGCCATGGCATCAAGCCCGTTTTCCTGACCATTCCGCCGCTCAATCCGGAGAACATCAAGGCTGCCTTCGACCAGGATACGGCCGATGACTGGCGCGGCGCCATTGCCGAAGTCAACGACTACATCGACACGCAGGTCCATATCGACATCACGCCGGGCATGGCCGACAGCCGCGGCGAACTCAAGACCGAACTGGCCCTGGACGGACTCCATCTCGACCCGCCGGGCAAAAAAATGATGGCTGCTGCCATCAATAACGCCTGGGCCAGCATCACCGCCCTGCCCGATAGCGCCTGGGAGTAAGGGAAAGGGCTGACGCCCTTTCCAGTGGTTAGTGGTTCTTTGTTCGTTAATAAGCGGGCCGATATCCCCGTGATTGTAGGGGGCGCCGCGTGGACGCTCCTGCTAGGATTTGGAGTATTTTTTAGCAGACTGATTGGAAAATCGTACATATCCCGTACATATCCCGGAGCGGGCGCCCCACGTCGCCCCTACAGAAAAAGAGGCTGTCGCATATGCGACAGCCTCTTTTTTTACACCTTCTCCAGTAATCGTTTGGCTGTGAACTGGTCGGTGATGAGAACGTTGGCGTAGCCTCCTTTTAGGGCCGCCCGGATGCTGGCGATTTTGCCTTCGCCGCCGGACAGGAGGATGCTGTATTCTTTGTTGCGCAGGTCATCGAGGGCGATACCGACGGTGCGGTCGTTCAGCTCCTGGCTGGAGATATTTCCGTCTTTATCGAAGAAGCGGGAGCAGATATCGCCGACGGCGTGGCTCTTGAGGTAGGCCTTTTCCTGGGCGTCGGCATAGCCCAGACGGAAGAACAAGGCGTTGTCGCGGACGGTGCCGACGCTGAAGATGGCGATGTTGGCGTTGCGGCCCAGTTCCAGGACGCGCTTGATGTGGCGGTCGCGGTAGACCATTTCCTTGACCTCTTTCGAGTCGAAGAGGACCGGCAGCGGCAGGTACTGGGCGATAGTTTCATAGTTCTTGGCGAATTTTTCCAATATTTCATTGGCAAAGGTTTCGCTCGTCGACAAGGTGATGCCCCCTTCGAGCTGGACAATCTGGGCGCCCTTCAGGGGATGGGGGATGAGCTGGTGGGACAGGCTGTGCAGGGTCGTGCCCCAGCCGACGCCGATGATGTCCCCGTCCTGGATGATTTCATTGATATAGGCAGCGCCGCGCTGGCCTATATATTTCTTGACCTCTTCTTCGTCTTCGATAGGGGCGTTGGCGATGCAGACATCGCGCAGGCCGTATGCGGCGGCGACTTTTTGGGCCAGCTGGCCCTGGTCTTCGATGGGGTCGAAGATTTCGATGCGCACGAAGCCCATGTCCTTGGCGTACTGTAAAAGCCGCGATACCGACGGACGGGACAGCTGCAGCTCTTTGGCAATCTCGGCCTGGCTGAAGCCCGACTGGTAATACAATTTGGCAGCGCTGATGGCTAGTTTATTCTTATCATGTTGCATAGGAATCCATCCTTAATTATAGATATTTTGAACCTCTCCCGCTTATAGAAGCGGGAGATTCTTGAGAAGGTTGCTTGTTTAAGTTTCCTCCTGAAATCAGGATAGCCTTATTCTCAAAGGGCTGTCCAAAAGCCCCTTACACAGTCCCTCGAAATCGAAGTTCTGCTTACTTTTACGGAGTATGTTGGCGGCGCCGTTGATGTCGGCATTAGCCGTCCTGCCGTTGGCGAAACGGTACAGGCCGCGCTGGACTCGTTTCCCGCTGAACGTTCCTGTATAGGGGGCATCCGGCTGGTATACGGGACTGTGATAAACAAAAAAATGCCGATAGTTATTACAACTATCGACATCTTTCGTCTACATCTCTTCGCTATATAGTTATGACTTCACAATGCAAAAAGTCTGGAATGTTTTCCAGTGTTTAACCAATAATATCATGAATTGGGATTTCATTCCAAAGTTAAGTTCAGTTTTCTTCCTTCTCTTCATCCTCATCGACAATGACGCTGAGGATGTTGGCTTTAGTATCGATGATGCGGCTCAGGGAGCGGTCGTATTTCCGGACGGCCAGAGCCGAGACGATGAGTCCGGCGATGCCGCCGACGACGGCACCGGCAGTATGGCCTATGATGAGATAGCCTAAAAGGGCCGTGATGAGCAGCATGGCGACGGGCAGGATGAAGCAGACAAAGGCACCGGAAATGAGGTGCGAGTCATCGACTTCATAGCGGACGTGGTCGCCTTCGGCAGCGCCGATGGAATTATAGGCCAGAAGCTTGACGTGATCCGCTGCGGCGCAGACACTGCAGGCCACATAAAGCGAATCGCGACTGACCCGTACTTTCGCCAAGCCATTATCCTTGATTTCTTCGACAAAACCTTCACCAAAACGCATATCTTATGCCCCCTTCCGAATTAGTAATCAATAATAATTATTTGTTAATTTGATTATATACACGAAATCCGTATACGTCAAGTCATTATTTGCCACTTACAGCAAACTGGGGATAATCATGGTTAACCTCTGCCTGATAATAACCACTGATTGTACTTGGTGCATTGAACAATGTTGCCAGCAGATATTTCTTGATGTTATGCACTTTTGTGGTATTTGATTTCATACATCCCATTGCATATTCAATATGCGAACTGGTCAGTTTCAGAAATTTACTTCTGACCAGCTCTGCCGGATATTTATTGGATGCCACTACAATTTCATTGTTCCTGCATAACACTGTTTCCAAAATCAGATCAAAGATGCCGTTAAGTAACTCTTTGTCAAACGGATATCTCTCTAACAGAATATCCAGATCAATATTATCTCTGATAAGTTCTGCATATGCTTGTACGTCGGATCCTATCTCATCATTTCCAGATACGATAAGATAAGATTCAGTATTACTTAACTCAGTATTATTTATATTATTCTTATTAGTGTGAATATTTTTCACTTCTGGAAGTGTAATTTCTTCACTTCTAGATATGACATTTTTACACTTCAAGACATGTAAATTCTTCACTTCTGAAACTGTCGATTTTTGCTCAGAAGTGAAATTTCTACACTTCTGAACATCCTGTACCATAAACTGTTTTAGATAAATCATGGTTGGTTTTCCCTGCCCCTGGCGCTTCTTTTCAATCAAACCTATACCAGCATCCGTGTCCAATTCTTTCATTATGGATATTGCTTTTTTGTTACTGCATCCCAGAGCCTCCATGATATCTTCAAGCGAATAATATATGTAAGCTCTCCCTTCATCGTCCATCCACTGATTTTTCATAGATAGCGACATCCTATCCAACATCAGCCCGTACAACACCTTTGCCTCCACTGATATTTTTTTGAAATACTCTTCGGTAAATAATAACTTCGGTATTTTATAAAATGAAAACTGATCCGCTT
>OLVZ01001508.1_pt1 | contig 19693 bp, 13 predicted proteins | sample 1673341 | NCBI WGS metagenome assembly OLVZ01 (sample SAMEA3178944, study PRJEB25190) | human gut metagenome | biome: human gut; feature: human-associated habitat; material: faeces | place: Austria | collected 2013 | reverse complement strand
AAACGAGCAATCGCCCATGCAACCGCGATTGCTCGTGAGCGAGAACCTCACCTCGGAAAGCGCAGGCACGCCACCGGCTTGCGCATACGAGGGATGCGCGTCACGCGCGAAGGGCAGCGCGTAGACGGCATCCATCTCGGACATCGAAAGTGGCTTGGACGGTGGGTTTTGCACGACGAAGACATCGTGCGGATACTCCTCGACGAGGATGTGCGCGGAAAACGGGTTGAGGTTTTCGTGCTGAATCGCAAAACTAGTTGCGTATTTCCGGGAATCCGACTGCATGGCCTCGAAGCTCGGCAGAACGACCGCGTCATCGGGTAGATGGTCGAGCGAGCGCGCCTTGTAGACGGTGCCGTCGATGAAGCTCAGGTCATGGACGGAGAGGCCGCTGGCCAGGGCGTCCGCAATCTCGATGATGGATCGCTCGCCCATGCCGTAGGAGATGAGGTCGGCGCCCGAGTCGAGCAGGATGGAGCGCTTGAGGGAGTCCGACCAGTAATCGTAGTGCGCCAAGCGACGCAGGCTCGCCTCGATGCCGCCGAGGATGATGGGTGTGTGCCTGTACACGCTGCGAATGAGGTTGCTGTAGACCACCACGGCGTGGTTGGGTCGCTTGCCTGCGACACCACCGGGGGTGTAGGCGTCCTCGCGACGGCGGTGTTTAGTTACCGAATAGTGGTTGACCATGGAATCCATATTGCCGGCGGAGACCAAAAACCCCAGGCGCGGCTCACCGAGTATTTGGATGGAGGACGGGTCACGCCAATCGGGCTGCGCGATGAAGCCCACCTTGTAGCCATGCGCTTCGAGTACACGGCAGATGATGGCAGCACCAAAGGAGGGGTGATCCACGTAGGCGTCGCCGTTGACGTACACGAAATCACACTGCTCCCAGCCGCGCGCATCCATGTCGGCGCGCGTAACGGGCAAAAACGCCTCGCGTGTGGGGCGGCTGTTCACCTGATGTGCGCTGTTGTGTTTTGCCACGATGTTTCCTCCGATTTGGATGTTTCGCATGGTGCATGCATCTATCGTATTCTATAGGGAGGCTGGCAGCGCCGTAAGGGGAAAGGTGTCATGGAACGCGCGAAACAGGTTTCCGAGTCTATTGAGCTCGGTATCATTCTCGCCTTGGTGGGCGGCTTTATGGATGTGTATTCCTATATGGGTCGCGGCGGTGTGTTCGCCAACGCGCAAACGGGCAATATCTTGCTCACGGGTGTGCATATCTCGGAGGGCAACTTCGCGCGTGCCGCGACGTTCTTTTTGCCGGTGCTCTCGTTTGCCCTTGGGATTATGGGCAGTGATTTGGTGCACGAGCGTTTTGGCAGCCGCATTCATTGGCGACAGGTTACCGTGCTGCTTGAAGGCATCATCTTGCTCGTGGTGAGCTGCATGAGCGACGATCAGAATTTGGTGGCGAATTGCCTGACGTCGCTTGCCTGCGGTATGCAAGTGGAGAGCTTTAGGAAGATTCACGGTCAGGGCGTGGCCACGACCATGTGCATTGGCAACCTGCGCAGCGCATTGCAAAACGTGGATGATTACATCATCACGCACAATCGCGGGTTTTTGGAAAACGGTCTGTTGTACTTCGGCGTGATCGCCTGCTTTGTGGTGGGTGCGATTTTGGGCAACTGGTGCTTGGATCGCTTTGGGTTGGCGGCTATCCGCGTGTGCTCGCTGCTGTTACTTGCAGCGTTTTTGCTCATGTTCTGGGATCGTGAAGTGCGGAAGACGACCGCGAAGGCGTAATGCGTCGGTAAGCGGTTTGTGAGGGAGCTCATATGTTGGACGACCGTTCAAAGCGGGAAGCTGAACCCTCTTTTGAAGGGGAAGTTCAAGACATTTCCCAGCTCATGGGAGACATGTTTGCCAATGAGGGCAGTGTTCCTTCGAGCGAGCGCAGCGGACAAGTAGCTCCCGCGAATGATACGCCGCCGAATTTCAATGTACCTGCACGGAATACTCGTCCACAGCCATCCCTTCCTTTGTGGAAGAAAGTGCTCGTTGCTGTTCTCCTCATCGTATACGCAGTGGTTTATATTTGGGCACGCGGGGGATACGGGGCGTAGCTGTTCGTTTTTGACAGGCGGATTGCACACCTGGGCATATGGTGACGTCCTGACGGCGCTTTTGCCATGCAAGTGAGCTGGTGATTGCCTGTCAGAATGCGCGTAAGACGGTGCCGCCGCCAAGTACAACCGAGCCTGCGTAGACGACGACTGCCTGACCAGGGGCGATGGCTAGCTCGGGCGCATCGAAGGTGAGCACAATGGCTCCGAGCGCTTCTTTCGACCTGCGTAGCGTTGCCGTGCGGCTCGCATGGTGGTAGCGGATCTTCGCGCTGACAGGCAGGCCTTCGCCGCCCGCCTCATCAAGGAGCTCTTCCATAACGTTGGCGGGCGCGCTCCAAATCCAGTCGTCTGCAATGAGGCCCCGTGCTAGAAGGTCTTCTCGTTCTCCCAGCGTAACGGTATTGGCACGGGTGTCGATGTCCGTGACATAGACCGGATGCGCACAGGCGACCCCTAGCCCTTTTCGCTGCCCGACGGTGTAGCGAATGGCTCCCTCATGCGTGCCGAGTATTTCGCCAGCGGTGTTGATGATGTTGCCTGCGGGGAGTGGGGCTCCCTGGCGCCGTTCGAGATAGCCCGCCACGTCGTTTTTGGGGACGAAACAAATGCCCTGGCTGTCGCGTTTGGCGGCATTTGCAAAGCCCTGCTCGCGCGCGATGCGCCGCACGTCGCGCTCCTTGCGCAGGCCACCTAAAGGCAGCAGCGTGTGCATGAGGCGTTCTTGCGTGAGGGAGTACAGCACGTAACTTTGGTCTTTGGTGGAATCAACCCCGCAGCTGAGCGTGTGAACACGGTCTGCGCCGCCGCTGCGTTGGGCAATCTTTCCGAGCAATTCCGTTTCGGCCGCGCGTGCTGCAAGTTCAGCCGAAGTGCTTGCGCCTGATCGGTTTGCAAGTGTGGAAACCTGAGCATAATGGCCTGTCGCAATATAGGAGCAATCGAGTTCAAGCGCGCGCTCGAGTAGTGCGCCAAACTTGAGATACCGGTTGCAGTCAATGCACGGGTTGGGCGTGCGCCCGTCTTCGTACGTGCGCACAAACTTTTCGATAACCTCGTGGGCGAACGTTTTACGCATGTCAATGGTCTTGTGCGCAAAGCCAAGTGAGTGCGCAACGGCTGCGGCATCATCCGCATCCGATCCGCTACCGCACGTATCGCCGGGTCCCGAGCCATGGAGCAGCATGGTAGCCCCCAAGCAGTCGTATCCCGCTTGCTTGAGCAAGTAGGCGGTGACACTTGAGTCGACGCCGCCGCTCATGGCAACCAAGACGCGCTCTTTCGACATGCTTCCTCCTTTGCTGTGGCGTTGGGCGATACGTTGGGCAGCAACGATTTTACCCGCAAACCCACTATGTGCGCGGAGCGTTGCGCTGCAATAATGTGATTGATGCCAGGTATTTCAGTTGCTGAATGACTTTGCATTACGTATTCCGCGCGAATCTGGCGTCAATCGTTTCTAATTAAGGCCGAAATAGGTGCCGCGAACGGTATGCCTATATGGCGGGAACGGGTGTTTTACGCCGCTTACGTGCGCCGTTGACGATAATACCGACCTGTGGATAGGGAATATGCTAGGCTGCAAGTAACAATCGATCATGAAAGGATGCGTCATGTTGGTTTCCACAAAAGGGCGCTATGCGCTGAGGGTCATGGTCGACTTGGCTGAGCACGACGATGAAGGTCGCATCCCCCTCAAGAATATCGCCGAGCGCCAGGGAATTTCGGAAAAATATCTCGAGAATATCCTGTCGACTCTCGTTCGCAACGGCCTACTCTCAGGCATGCGCGGAAAAGGCGGTGGCTATCGTCTTACGCGCTCGCCCGAGGAGTTCACGGTAGGGGAGATTTTACGCCTGACGGAAGGGTCGCTTTCGCCCGTTGCCTGTCTCGACGGAGCTCATAAGAATTGCCCGCATGCGGAGGCGTGTCGGACCATCGGCATGTGGACCAAGTTGGACGAGATGATTTCAGGCTATCTCGACGGGGTGAGCCTTGCCGATCTTATGGTAGAGCCTGCGGCTTGCGCGACGGAGGAGCAAAAGTAGCTGCCCGTCAAAGAACGAGGATGGTTGCCAGTTGAAAAACAAGACATTGTTGGCTTGGGGCAAGAGTGCTCGCTTGCCACGTGTCTTGCCCTGCGTGCCTAGCCTTCGTCGACGATTGAACCAAGAATCGCGCACATGATGCTCACGATGATGGCGCCCATGAATGCGGAACCGAAGCCGCTGATAGCGATGCCCGCGCCGAGCAGGTTGACCGAGAGCCAGCTGGCGAGTTCGAGCATGAAGCTATTCACCACGAGTTGGAAAATGCCCAGCGTTAAACAGGTGAGCGGCAGCGATATCAGCGTGATGAAGGGCTTGACCAGCGAGTTGACGATGCCGAGGAACAGGCCGACCCCGGCAAAGCAAATCCATGTCTCAGCTATGCCGAACGGTATGATGCCGGGGACGATGAAAGTTGCGATTGCAATGGCAATCGAAGTCAAAAGCCAATTGAGGAGAAAACTCACGGTGAGTCCTTTCTTGAGACATGCGAACCGCGATTGTGTGGTGCGGGCGCATGCATGAAACGGTTTGGAAGCCTATAGCAGGGGTGGCACGAACGGACGTGTTGCAGATGGTCAGGTGTGCGCCCAAGCAGACGCTATGACGCTTGTACCCATGGTGTGTCCAAGTCATGCCGGACAGAAAGCCGGTCTGAGAAATGGCGTCGTTGCGGTGAAATACAAGCGATTTCCCCAGCATGCAAATGCGATATATGCAATTTTAATAATGTGAGCCCCTGCGTACTTTAGTACAGTAGTGTGCTAAACTTTGCTTGCTGATTACGCGAGTGGTCAGCGTTTTTACGCCGATATGCACGGATTTAGGTGTTTGGACGCACGGATGGGATGGGCTGGTGAGCTATTTGAATATTGAAAAGATGCTCGAGCGAGCTGATGTCGAGCAGCTTGTGGATGCGGTCATGTCGCTTGAGGACCGCGACGAGGTCCGCGCATTTCTCGTCGATCTTTGCACGCCGCGCGAGATTTGCGATTTTGCCCAGCGTTTGCAGGTTGCCCGTTACCTCGATGAGGGAGAGCCCTACGTTGAGGTCCAGGCACGCACGGGTGCTTCTTCCACCACGGTGAGCCGCGTTTCCAAGGCGCTTAATGGCGAGCGTGGTGGTTATCGCAGCGTTCTCGTCAAGCTTGAGGGCGCAAAGTAGGACAGCAAGGCTGTTTGAATGGGTATTGGATGGGGTCGTTCCAAGTGGACGGCCCTTTCGTTTTTGGAGATGAATTTCCAGTAATTTACCAAGGCTGGAGATTTTCCAGGCATACGTGGATCGAAGCGGCCAGCGGGGGATCGCAGGCCGCTTTTTTGTGCACCAAATCGTCCATACTTGATTTCGTGTCCGGGCGGGCGTGTAGGATAATCGGTGGGAAAAGTACGTTCGAGCGAGGCGATATGGCGAGTTCTGCATATACAACGAATGCCGGTACGGCACTCAACGCGGGGGAAATCGGGCAAATTGCCAGTTTGCTACACGATTATGGTCGCGTGACATTGCTTGTTCCCAGTTATGCCGAAGGCGAAGTTTGCCGTCGTAATTTGGCAGATGCTGGTGTGGGGACGGGCGTCGATGTGGTGACTCCCAAGGCATGGATTGCCGGTTTGTGGGAGCAATTTGGCGACGGCAGCCAACTGGCAAGCACGTTGCAGCGCCGTCTGCTCATGGCGCAGGTTCTTGCAGATGCCGATGCAGACGAGGAAGCCTCGACCTCATCGTTAAAGAACAATCCCGGATCGGTGAACATGCTTGCCGAGATGGCTCGCGAGTGTTATCCGTATGTCGCATCTGAATCGTCCGGTCAGACCAAGCTCTCCCGTGCCGAGCAACGCTCGATTGAGATGCTGAAACGTTATGGGGCGTTGCTGGACGGCCATAGTCTCATCGAGCCGTCGGCAGCGGCCGAGGTTCTGGGCACGCAGTTCTCCGTGCGTTGTCCTGCGTGTGCGCGTGCGGTAGCGGTTCGTGGGATAACGGAGCTTTCCGAGCACTTATTGCGTTTGCTCGAAGTCGTTGCGCAAAATGGCTCACTTGCCTTCCTGTACAACGATCGGTACAGCGCGCTTATACAGAGCGTGTGCGATCGATTTGATTGCGCAGCCCATATTGTGAAGGAATCGGGCCCTCATGCGCCCGAGCCCTCGTTTGCCGAGGTATGTGGGCCCACGGCTCGCGCAGCGTCGTATACCGAGCTTGTTGTCAAACTTGGTTCAAATTGCCTGTTGGAGGAATGCGTGGCGATTGGCGCGCCCGACCCCATGGCGCTTTTGCGAGAACTCGGCCCCCGTTTGGCTACCCATGGGATTTCCGCTCAAGCGGAGGACTTCGAGCAGTTTGCCCGTACGCGTGCGGGCCAAGCGTTTTTCCAGCTTATCGACCTGCTTGATCGCATGGATACGCAGGAGCGAAGTGCATGGTGGCCCGCGCCCGAAGTGGCAGACTGGGTTCGCTCGCCGTTTTCGGGTGTGGGACCCTTCGTTCGTCATGTTGCGGTGGCGCTCGATACCCAATTGCGCAAGAACCGCGGTCTCACCAAGCAGTCGCTGTTTGCGCAGCTTGATAGCATGCAGAGCCGTGAGCTCAACCGTGAACGCGCTCGCGCGGAGGAACAGGGGCGCGTTCCGTGTCCCGTGGTGGTCAAAGATGTCATCGATGCACTCGATGCCAAGCAGTTCTCTCGGGCCTTGCGCTTGATGTATGAGGCGGCCAAGGGAATGCCCCCTTCCGCGTTTGGAACAGAAGGGCCGGCTGCCCAATGTGGCGAGCTTTTTGCCCTGCAAAGTGCTCGTGAGGTGCTTGAGCAAGCTCGCATCTTGGGTGTATCCGACGAAGCGGCGCTTACGGCGCTGCGTGAACTGAACGTGTCCACGATGCGTGCGTATGGTCCGTTTACGGAACAAGTTAACGCTTCCGACACACCGTGCGGAGCGCCTTGCGTGTCCATCATGCGTATTGATTGCCTTGCCGAACATGAGGATGCCGCTTTTGGCGCGGTGCTGCTTGCCGATGTCGATGCCGAGTCTTATCCGCTCACCGAGCGCGATACGGTGAGCTCCGTACTTGCTGCAAAGCTCGGTTGTACCGGTATCAGTGCCGCCGCGGCGGCATGCCAACGCGATATTGTTGCGCGCTGCTTGCAAGCGGCACGTCATGATGCGGTGCTTTCCTATGTGAGTTTCGACGATGCGGCGGAAAAGCGGTTCCCCGCGCTTGCCTACGCCGAGCTTCGGGATAAGGCGGCGGCGAAGGGACGCCTTGAACTCATTACCGCTCTGCCCGGAGAGCACATGCTCTACGAAAACCTCGATGCCGCAGGCGGGGAGGGCGCGTGCGTGGATGATGCTCCTCGCATGGGCGAGCATGTGCTTGACGATGAACTTGCCGCGTATGTTTTGCTGCGTCAGCGCAGCGTGGGCGGTCGTCTTGTTACGCGTACGCTTTCTGCCTCACAGATTGAGAACTATCTAGCCTGCCCGTATCGCTGGTTTGTGAACAATCGAGTTACCTCGCGCCGTCTGGATGTGGAGTTTGGCCCCATTGAGATCGGAAACTTCTCGCATGATGTCATGCAGCGCTTTTACGAGCGTTTGGTTGAGTGCGGTTTGGGTCGCATTACACCCGAGAATGTCGACCGTTGCCACGAGGAAATGGACATCGCGTTCGACGAAATGTGCGAGGACCATGCAAACGGTCGCTACACCCATGGCAAATATTCGAAGGATGAGCGCCCGCGCGCCGTTCGCAATGGCCTGGTTGCCTTGGACGAACTTGAGCGTGCGCGCATCGATGCTTTGCGTACCCGGTTTCATAGGGTTGTAGACCATGATGCCGTGATGCTTTCCCCGTACGTTCCGACGCTATTCGAGTATTCCTTTGATAAGCAGGGTGTTACCTATGCGGGGCGTCCTTTAGGCGGGCGCATCGACCGCGTGGATTTTGCCCCCAGCGCGGGGAATGGCGAGCGTTTTGTGGTCATCGATTACAAAACGGGTGCCAATGCGGCGGAAATGGCATGCGCCGACCCCACGATGCAGCTAGATGAGAACGAATCGCTGCCGAGCGATTGGCTTCCAGGAAGGGATAAGGACAAATCTCCCAAGGTGCAAACGCTCATGTATGCGAGCGCTTTGGAGCGAGTAACGGATGGACAGGCCCAAGGTGCCGTGTACTACGGCTTGCGTGGCCCTTCCATCGCCGGTGCGGTTTCCAACAATTTGACCGAATGCGAGCCGCCGGCGTTCCCCGACGACAAGCTCACATCGTTTCCGGGAGTCAAAGGCCGCACGCGAGTCAAACACGATGGAACCATGGAGTTCTCGGAGTTGCTTTCGCACGTTGAACATGCCATCTCACTCGAACTCGATCGACTGCAATCTGGAGACGTCGCCCCGCGTCCGACTTCGGATTCCTGCAAGTTCTGCCCGCTGACCAAGTGTGAAAAGAGGCGCTAGATGGGACTCAATCCAAAACAGGAGCGTATCGTCGAGACGCTTGAGGGGCCCCTGTTCGTTTCGGCGGGTGCCGGGTCGGGCAAGACGTTCGTGCTCACACAACGCATCATGCATGCTCTGCGTCCCGGCTCGAAGCCGCGCGATCAATGGGCGGACCCGAACGTGCCCGAGCCGTTTCTCGACAGCATCGACCAGGTGCTCGCCATCACGTTTACCGAGAAAGCCGCCGCTGAGCTAAAAGAGCGCATCCGCGCGGCGCTCATTGAAGAGGGGATGGATGACGAGGCATCCAAAGTAGACAACGCTTGGATTTCGACCATTCATGGCATGTGTTCGCGCATCATTCGCGCCCATGCGCTCGATTTGGGTATCGATCCATCGTTTGAGGTCGCGCTGTATGCGGACGATTTGAAACGTTCGGCAATCGAGCATGTGATTCGCCGAGCGCAGTCCAATGATGCGGCAGGTGAGGGGCCTTACAGCGCTTTGCTTTCGGCGTTTGAGCTCGAGAGCACGGGGATGTCTTTCTGTGCAAACGATCTCATCTCGCTTCTCACCAAGATGCTTTCTGAGGTTTCGGCATCCGTTTATGCGCTTGACGATTTTGAGCAGGTCGTGCCTCGTCCTTCGTACGTCCTGCTCATGGAAGCGTACCGTGAGATAGCCGAGACCCCTGCGTACGCCAACGCTCCCATTGCTCGCACCGCGCTCGATGCGATTGAGACGTATGTTGCCTCCGAACGCGACTTGCCTGCGCTCCGTACGTGCTTTAACGCATGTGGAAAACTGAATAAACGCGCGAAGGGTATGGGTAAGGACGAGAAAGAAGCGGTTGACGCCGTTCGCGCCGAGCGTACCGCTTTCTTTGCCGAGGCGTATTTGGCGCAGCGTCAGGATGCCTGCGAGCAGCTTCTTGAGTTGGCCAAGGAGGTCGAGCGCGAATTCAAGGCGCTCAAGGGTGAAAAGTCCGTTCTCGACAATGACGACTTGCTGTCGCTCGCGTATGACGCGCTTAAAAACGACCCGCAGATTCGAGCGGAGTTTGCCGGGCGATTCAAGATGGTCATGGTTGACGAGTTCCAGGATACTGCCCAACAGCAGGTGGAACTTGTCCGATTGCTCTGTAGCCCTGACGGCCGCGAGCTCTGTACCGTGGGTGACGCCCAGCAGTCGATTTACCGTTTCCGTGGTGCAGACGTTTCGGTATTTCGCAACAAAAAGCGAGAGGTCGAAGACGAAGGCACGGTGTTGAGCCTCGATATCAACTATCGAAGCCATGCGGACATTTTGACCTTTGCCGACAAGGTATTTGAGGGGGGCGAAGAGAACCCGCTGGGACGCGACTTCCTGCATTTGGAATCATGCGGCGAGAAGGATCGCAAGGGTGCTTGCGTGCTGGGCGCATCGACGTCGCGCCGTCAGGCGATATTGGTGGCTGGCGGTACCTCAGATGAGCGCGCCCAACAAAAGGCCACGTCGATTGCGAAGCGCTTTGCGCGTCTGCGCGACGAGGAGGGTTTTACTCCTGGTGACATGGTCATCCTTATGAGAAAACTCACGAATGCCGACATGTATGCGCAAGCGGTGCGCGCGGCCGGGATGCCGTGCGTGGTGTCGGGTGGCACGTCGGTGTTCCGCAATGCGCCTGAGGTTGGCGCCATCAAAGCCCTGCTTGCATTTTTGGCAAATCCCGACGACGGGCAAAATGGTCTGATGCCGTTGCTCACGTCGCCCATGTTCGGCTTGGGTGCAACGGAACTTCTGGCACTCGCCACGCATGTCGATGAGCAGACTCGGATTGTCGACACACGCACCCTGACGGGAGATGTGTTTTTAAACGGTGAGCTGCTTGAATCCTTTGGTGACGTGCTCCTTCTCATGCGCGCCCGTGAGGTTTTGTCGCGAGCCCTCGCCCGTGTTGGATGCGACCCGATGTCCGCGATCGTGCGCGATGCCGTTCACGAATCGGGTTGGTTGTATCGCCTCGAGCAGCGCGGTGGGGCACAGGATCGCGCCGTTGCGGCCAACGTCCTTAAAGCGCTCGGCATTGTGGGGCAGGAGAGTGCGGGTCGCGAATTCGCGCCGCGTCTGGTTGCGCGGGCTTTTGCCGATCATGTGGAACACATCAAGGAGTCGCCCGCAACGCTTAACGGCGGCGGTGAGGACACGGTGCGCATCATGACCGTGCATGCATCCAAGGGCTTGGAGTTCCCCGTCGTTGCCGTGGCGGAGTGTGATGGCATTTCAAACGATAGTGATTTGCTGCAGCTTTGCGAGCAGGGTGACGCCGTTCGATGGACGGCCGTCCCCAATCTTCATGAGGTTGCGGGCGATAAAGACATGCTTGATGAGCCGTCGTTCGATGATGAGACGCTGCCCGCTTCGCTTCCCCAAACCGCTGCGGAAGCACATGCGTATATGAGGTACAGGAGCCGTTCGCTTGACTACGAAGAGGCCGCGCGCTTGCTGTACGTCGCGTTGACACGTGCACGTGAGGTTGCGATTTTGGCGATGGGGGCGAGTGCGGCCTCTGAGATGGTTCGCGGCCACGGTACGTCGCTTGTGGGTGAGGTGCTGAGCAGGATACTGCCGGTCGATGCCGGCAACAACGACCTGCCGGATCTTTCGTCGACCTCGCTTGCATTTTCCAACTCGCATGAGGGGGACTTTGAGTTCACGCTTTTGGGCAAGGATTTGCCTTTCCCCAAGAAGGCCGGCGTCCATCGTTTGTATAGCCTTGAGGAGTTTGGCCCTCACACAGATGATGGGGAAGAGCCCGAGACGGATCAGACGCCGCGTACACGTCAGTTTACGTTGGTTGAGCCCGCTCGTGTGCCTGTGAGCGTGACTCTCGGCGAACGCCCTGCGCGCTTGTCGTACAGTTACTCCTCCGTTTCTAAAGAGCTTCATGCCGAGGCGGGAGACTTTGCACATGCGGAGCGCTTCTATGTTGACGACGAGGCGGAGGGCATTGTTTCCGATGATGCGGGTTCTTTTGCAATAGATGCTAGGGTCGAACCGGGCATTGCGCGCTCTCAAGATGGTGGCGCGAGCGACGCGACGGCGCTTGGCTCGGTGTTCCACGATGCGTGCCAGTGGATGGTCGAGATGGATGCTCCGAATGTGCCTGCGCAGCGCGTGGACGCGTTGTGCCGTTTTTGGGGCTGTGGGCCTGATCAGCGTACACGTATCGACGCGGCCCTTGCTCGCTGGACATCATCGAAAGTTCGCGCCGAGGCGCTTGAGTGGCCGTGCGTGCGGGCGGAGGTTCCGTTCTACAGCCGCGGCATGGACGACCTCGCGGAGCGTTTTGCCCCGTATGCCGAGGGTGCGATCGACCTGCTCTGCATCGACCCCGCTCATCCCGAGCGCGCGCTGGTCATCGACTACAAGACCGGTGGTTCGCCGAGCGAGACGTCTGAGCAATTGCAGGAAAAGCACCATTTGCAAGCGCAGGTCTATGCCGATGTGCTGCATAAGCAGGGATACACGGAGGTGACGCTCAAGTTCGTACGCGTGGAGCAGGTGGACCCCGACGATCCTACACAGCCCCAGGTGGTCACATATGAGATGTAGCGCCGTGGTAACCCGAGCGCACGGACAATTTCCCTTCGGGCGTGGTTCGCTGCGCTCACAAAACGCCCTTCGGGAAGCAGTCCGCGCGCTTAGCTCCAGCAGTGGAATCGCGAGGAGGCGGACATACTCCTGAAAGGTGTTTTGTGGAGCGAAGCGAAGCCACACCTGAAAGGAGTATGTCTGATCCGAAGCGAATTCACGTCTGTTGGGAAATTGTCCGCGCGCCATGAGGCCTACACGATTTATGTCCAGTCGGTCAGGTAGAATCGAACCTGTTCAAAATGCGACCGAGCTGTGGCTCGGAGTTCTCATAGCACATCAGATTGGAGCTCAAGTACATGGCGTTCGTCCACCTGCACAACCATAGCGAGTACTCGATGCTCGACGGTGCCACGCGTATCAAAGATATGGTCAAGCGCGCCGTCGACCTGGGTATGCCCGCCATCGCCCTCACCGATCACGGGTATATGTACGGCATCCCGGAGCTCGGCCTTGCCTGCGATGCCATCAACCACTCCACGCCGGAATACAAGGTGTGGAGCCACGATCGCTCATTCCTGTCCAAGGGCCGTCGCGACGAACTCGAGGTGCCCGATTCGGAAAAAGATCCCCGCGGGTACGCCCAGCACATGAAGGACATCGCGCAGTGGGAGGCCACGGGCAATATCGACGACCTCAAACCCCCGCTGGTCATCAAGCCCATTTTCGGCTGCGAGGTTTATTTCACACCCGACGAGACCCTCGCGCGCGACCGTAAGCCCGAACTGTATCACTTGGTCTTATTCGCACGGAACCAAGAGGGTTACGTCAACCTCATGCAGATCGTCTCCGAGGCTGCCGTCAAGGGTTTCTACTACAAACCGCGCGTGACGCTCGACAACCTGCGCCGGCATCGCGAGGGTATCATCGCGTCTTCGGCGTGCATCGCGGGTATTATCCCCAAGTGCATCGACCGTGGGGAAATCGAGACCGCCATCGAGTGGGCCGAGACCTTCCGCGATACCTTTGAGCCCGGCAATTTCTACATCGAGATTCAGGAACACGGAATCACGACCGACTCCGGCATCACTGACGAGGACCTTTCTAAGCAGCTCATCGCCATCGCGCAGCGCGTCGGCGTGAAGGTCATCGCAACCAACGATTTCCATTACCTCACGCGCGATGACGCCCCCATGCAGGACGTCATGATGTGCATCGGCATGAACTCCAAGGTGGACGACCCCAACCGCATGCGCATGCAGGGCTCCGAGTTCTACATGAAGACCGAGGACGAGATGCGCGCGCTGTTTCCGTACTGCCCCGAGGCGTGCGATAACACCGTTGAGATCGCTGAGAAGTGCGATGTCGAGCTCGATTGGGACAGCATCATCCTGCCCAACTACCCGCTGCTCGACCCAGGCGAGACGCACGAGAGCCAGTTTCGCCGCGAGTGCGAGGAGGGCTTGGCCAAGCGCTATGGTCCCGACTGGGATGGCAAGGAAATCGCCGGCGTGAACATTCGCGAGCGTTTTGAGTTCGAGTACAAGGTCATTTGTGACAAGGGCTTTGCCGCGTACTTCCTCATCGTGGCTGAATACGTGCGCTGGGCCAAGCAAAACGGCATCGGCGTCGGTCCGGGCCGTGGTTCGGCTGCCGGTGCACTCGTTGCATATGCCATGGACATCACCACCTTCGATCCACTTTCGAACGGTCTCATGTTCGAGAGGTTCCTCTCGCCCGAACGTACCGAGATGCCCGATATCGATATGGACTTCGACGATGAGCGAAGGCTCGAGGTTGTCGAGCACGTTCGCCAGCTCTACGGCCCCGAGAAGGTCACGCACGTCATCACCTATTCGACCATCAAGGCCAAGCAGGCCATCAACGACGCGGCTCGCGTGCTGGATTACCCCGTGTACGTGGGCCAGCGCCTGTCCAAGATGGTGTCTTCCGACCCCAAGGTCAAACTCAGGCAAGTGCTTGAAAAGGTTCCCGGCAAGGAGGACCTGTACAGCCCCGACTTTGTGGAGGCCTACCAGAAAGATGAAGACTCGCACCGTATCATCGACACGGCGCTTTCCATTGAGGGCTTGACGCGCGGTGAGGGCGTGCATGCGTGCGCCGTTCTCATCTGCCGCGATCCGGTCAACGAGCACGTTCCTACCAAGCTCGATACCAAGGGCGGCGTGGAGATCACCCAGTACGAAGGCCATACGGTTGCCGACATGGGCCTGCTTAAGATGGACTTCCTGGGTCTGCGCACCCTGACAGTCATTTCAAAGGCAAAAGCCAACATCAAAAAGAACTTCGGCATCGACATCGATGTGGACGCCATTCCGTTTGACGACCCAAAGATCTTCGAGCTTATGAGCGCCGGCCGCACTGCGGGCGTGTTCCAGGTCGAGTCTGCCGGCATGACGGCGACCATCAAGAACATGCGTCCCACCGAATACAAGCATGTCGTCGCTCTTATCGCCCTGTACCGTCCCGGTCCGCTCGGCGCCGGCATGGTCACGAGCTACATCAACCGCATGAACGGCAAGGAAGAGGCCGTTTCCTACGACCCGCGTCTCGACGACATCTTGGGCGAAACCTACGGCACGATGGTCTACCAGGAGCAGGTCATGCTCATCTCGGTTGAGATGTGCGGCTTTTCAAAGGGCGAATCTGACTCCCGTATTCGCAAACCGGTGGCAAAAAAGAAGATCAAGATGCTCACCGAGGAGGTCTTCAACTGGTCAGACGGTGAAGACGAGACCATTTACGACCACTGGATGAACGGTGCGGAGAAGAACGGCTACGCCCGTGCAACCGCGCAGAAGATCTGGGACGACGTTCTCGAGTTCGCATCCTACGCATTCAACAAGTCGCACTCCGCCGGCTACGCCATCCTCGTGATGCAAACCGCCTGGCTCAAGGCTCACTATCCCAACGAGTACATGGCCGCTGTGCTGACGTCGTATACGGGCAAGACCGACAAGATCGTGCACTATGTTTCCGCGTGTCGTCACGATGGCATCGCGGTGCTGCCGCCCGACATCAACGAGTCCGGTACGGAGTTCACGGCTACGGCCGACGGCGTGCGTTTTGGCTTGGCTGGCATCCGAGGCGTGGGCGAGGGCGTTACGCGCGCCATCATCGAGGAGCGCGAGAAGGGTGGTCTCTTTAAGAACCTACATGACTTCGTGGAGCGTGTGGATTCCAGCCAGGCGAATCGCCGTGTGGTCGAGGCGCTCATCAAGGCGGGCGCGTTTGACTCGACGGGCTATCCGCGTCGTCAGCTCATGCATTTCGTCGACCGCGACAACCCCGAGAACATCATCGATGCTGCGACGAAGCGCCAGAAAGACCGCGCCACCGGTCAGACCTCGCTGTTCGACGTGTTCGGCGACGTCGAGGGTTCGGGTTTTGAGATCGTCGTTCCCGAGCCGGACGGCCAGGAGTGGGACCGTCACATGAAGCTCTCCTTTGAGAGAGAAGTGCTGGGCATTTTCGTTTCCGACCATCCGTTGCGACCGTACGAGTACACGCTCGCCAAGTCGCGCGAATACAACCTGTCGCAAATCGATACGGGCTTTGAAACCATGGGGCCTTCGGGCAGCGCCATCAACCGTGAGATTCCCGAGGGGAAGGCATTCTGGTGGGCCGGCATGGTCTCCAGCGTGGGCAAACGCGTGACGAAAAACGGCGATCCCATGGCCATCGTGCAGCTTGAGGACATGGAAGGCGAGGCCACCATCGTGGTCTTCCCCAAGCTCTACAAGCAATGCGAGTCGTATCTGTACGGTGAGACGGATCCCGAGACGGGGGCCGTGCTCTCCGATGCGTTCATCCGCGTGCGCGGAAAGCTCGAGCGTTCGGATCGAGGCGACCAGATCATCGCGCAGGAGATCGAACCCCTGTTGCTCAACGAGGAGACGAGTCGTCCCAAGGTCTTCGAGATTATGGTGCCGAGCTCGCGCTTCTCGCAGGCGAACATGACGCGCCTGGCAACGGTGCTTTCTACCAATCCAGGCGGAGACCGCGTGGAGCTCTTCATTGAGCAGGGTGACGGGCAAACGATGCGAGCCGAGATTCCCACACGTGTGAACGCGCGGTCGATTCCGCTGATGGCGGAGGTGCGCGGCATTGTGGGCGATAAGGGACGTGTGACCGTTATCTAGCTCTTCTCGCATAAAGGGTGGATAATCGGGCATACTATGCCAAGCGTATCTGGTAGATACATCTGAAAGGGATGATTGATATGGCAACGTTTTTCAAGTGCGATGAGTGCGGCAAGTTCCTGGCCGCGGTCGATCCCGACATGGTTGCTCCCGCCGGTTATACCGAGGTTGTGGCGAATTCCGTTGACGCTGCGGTGGAGAAGCACGTGCCCGTAGTCGATTTGCAGCGCGAGGGTCATGTGATCAACGTGACGGTCGGTGAAGTCGAGCATCCCATGGAGCCCGAGCACTACATCGAGTGGATTGCCCTTGAGGCGGCAGGCCGCTTGGAGATTCACTATCTCAAGCCCGGTCAGGTTCCCACCACCTTCTTTGCGGGCGGCGCCAAGACTGGCATCGTTTACGCCTATTGCAACCTGCACGGCCTTTGGAAGGCAGAGTTCTAAGGCATGAAGCTCGCCCTCGCGCAGATTGATGCGCGTCTCGGCGACCTGGATGGCATCTGCGCTCGTTTGGAACAGCAGGTGTTTTTGGCGGGGGAGGCCGGTGCAGATTTGCTGTGCCTGCCTGCCCCGCTCTTTGCAGGTGTCATGCCGGGGACGCTCGTCGACTATCCAAATTTCGAGCACGACTTATTGCATCATTTGCAGCAGGTCGCCACTGCTATCTCGACATCGGGCATTGCGTGTCTGGTGCCCGTTATCTTGCCGCTTGAGGGTGGACCGCTTTTTGAGGCGATGCTGCTCAGGCGTGGGAATGTCGTTCCGCTGCGTCTTACGATGATCGCCCATCACGAGGAGATGCCGATGTCTCCCTGGGCGCCGCCCGTGTTCGAGGTTGCGGGTGCGCGCGTGGCGGTTACCTTTGATTTTTTCCGCGATTGTTCGGATATCCCGCATGGATCCGATTTGGTGGTGTATTTCCCCGTGCAGGGTTACGACGCTTCCAATGAGGCGACGGCCGCCGTGGCATCGGTGAACGATGGCTATTATCGCTCGGAAGTTGAGCACACGGGCCTGTGGATGGCATGCATGGCTCCCGTTGGCGGGTTTGACGACAGCGTCTTTACGGGCGGCTCGTTTGTCATGGACGACTCCGGCAGGGTTATCGCGCAGGCACCGTGCTTTGAAGAGTCGCTGCTCGTGCAGGAAATTCAGCGCGGCGTGCATGTCGACGCGCTGGAGGCACACGAGCTGCCGTCGTATCACAAGGAAACGTGGCTGTGGGAGTCGCTCAGACTGTATGTACGCGATGCGGTTGAAGCAGCGGGTATGAATCGTGCAGTTGTTTCCTTGACGGGGGATTTGCAGAGCAGTTTGCTTGCCGCCTTGGCGGTTGACGCCCTTGGTTCCCGTAACGTGCTCGGCCTGTTCGTCGATTGCGGAGATGCGCAGACCCCCGAAGAGGAAGCGCGCGCCGCTGTTAGCGCTGCCCATGTGCGCGATGTTTCCTCTCGACTGCACATTCGCCTTATCGAGCGCTCTGCACCCGATTTGTCGCGTTTGCTTGATCGAGATGTTCCAGCGGGTTCTTCGTACAAGCTAAATAGACAGGTTGAAGGGCTGTTTTTGGCTGATGCCGCTCAGAAGCAGAAGGCGATTCCGCTTGTTGCCCTCACCAAAACCGACTATGCCCTGCGTGCCAATGCAGCTGTTTCTCTGTGTCGTCGCGCACTCGCGCCGTTTGGCGACGTGTATTTGTCGAGCCTGGAATGGCTCGCCCGCATGCGCAATCAAACGTCTGCGGTGGTGCCCGATGAGCTGGTGAGTTTGGCATCCGTCGAGCGTTCGATGAAGGCGCTTTTGAGCGATGCCGTGGAGCAGCTGCAGTTCGACGAGGTGCTGTTGCAACGTGCCGAACAGGTGCTTTGCAAGGTGAAGCCCGGTGACATTGACACCGCTCTTTTGGAGCACGTGGACAACAATCGCGTGTTGGAAGATCTCTCTTTGTTTGTGGCATCCCCCGAGGCTGCAGCGCTGTTGATGATGCTCATTCGATGCAACGAGTCGGGACGCCGTCTGTTGCCGTCTGTACCCATAGTCTCCGCGCGTTCGTTTACCGAGCGCATGTGGCCCGTTTCGCTTGCCTGGTCCGATCTGGGACGTCATGGTGCCGAACCGCTCCGTGCTCTGGATTTTGCCGAGGCGGAGTATCGCAGGCTCGAAAAACATGGCGAAAAACGCGGACAGCAAGTGCGAAGCGAAGTGATGGGAATGATCGCCTCGGTGCTCGGCTTGTCCCCCGAACAGCAAGCGGAGTTCATGAGCGATGAGGGGCAGCAGCGGATGCGCGATGAGCTTCAAGAGCTTGAGGGAAACATGCGCGAGATGCTGCGTCGTATGGCTGAACAGGGCAGTGACCCCTCTGACGGGTTCGGTCAGACGCCTGGTGCCATGCCTCCCCATGACTTCGGGCAAATGCCCGGGTCAATGCCTCCCGGTGGCTTCAATTTCTTTTCCTTGAATTAACGCGCCTCTCCTCAACGTGCGCATCGCATGGTATAGTAGAACAGATGTTCGAAACGAGTGAGTTGGGGGAGGGACATGGTTATCTTGGGCATCGATCCCGGTTTGGCGAATACCGGCTGGGGGATTGTCGAGGAGCGCCACGGAGAAGTCCGTTGCCGCGCCTATGGTTGCATCGAGACATCGTCCGGATCCGACCTTGCCGCTCGTCTTCGTCGAATAGCCGATGAGCTCGCGAGGGTTGTAGAACGATACCATCCACAGGAAGCAGCTATTGAAGGCATTTATTTTGGTGTGAATGTTCGCTCTGCCATCCCGACCGCGCACGCGCGCGGGGCGGCGCTCGTTGCCTGTTCGTTATGCGGGGTCGAGGTGGGCGAGTACACGCCCATGCAGATCAAGCAAGCGGTAGTTGGAACCGGATCGGCCGACAAAACACAGGTCACGTACATGGTGCGGACACTTTTACACCTCGACCACGATCCCAAACCCGACCATGCCGCCGATGCGCTTGCCTGCGCGGTGTGTCACGCTCATCTTCGCCGCACCTATGCAAGCTCCAACGGAGCCTATGTTCAGCAGAAGGGAAACCCCTACGCATGATTACGCAGATTGCAGGAATATTGCTTGAGGCAACCCCCAGCATGGCAGTTGTCGATGTCAACGGCGTTGGATTCGAGCTGGGTATTTCGAGCTCAACTGCCGCCTTGCTGCCAACGCTCGGCAGTGAAGTGCGTCTGTTCACACGTATGGTGGTGCGAGAGGATTCCATGACGCTTTTTGGGTTTTACTCTAAGGACGAGCGCACCATGTTTGACCGGCTTGTCGCTGTTTCGGGCGTCGGTGCAAAGTTGGCGCTGGCCGTGCAAAGGAGGGCCTTAATGCCGGCGACACGCTGACATTCACTGTCTGGCGCGACGGAA
>OLVZ01001503.1_pt1 | contig 19716 bp, 17 predicted proteins | sample 1673341 | NCBI WGS metagenome assembly OLVZ01 (sample SAMEA3178944, study PRJEB25190) | human gut metagenome | biome: human gut; feature: human-associated habitat; material: faeces | place: Austria | collected 2013 | reverse complement strand
GAATACGGGTGGAACCGCCAACCAGCAGAACCTTGGACAGATCGGAAGCGGACAGACCAGCGTCGCTCATAGCCTGACGAACCGGGCCCATGGTGCGCTCTACGAGGTCTGCGGTCAGCTCGTTGAACTTTGCACGGGTCAGGGTCAGCTCGAGGTGCTTCGGGCCGGTAGCGTCAGCCGTGATGTACGGCTGGTTGATGGAGGTCTGACTCATGCCGGACAGCTCGATCTTCGCCTTCTCAGCAGCTTCCTTCAGGCGCTGCATAGCCATACGGTCGTTCGACAGGTCAATGCCGTTGGACTTCTTGAACTCGTCAACCATCCAGTCGATGATGCGCTGGTCGAAGTCATCGCCGCCGAGGTGGGTATCACCTGCGGTGGACAGAACCTCCAGAACGCCCTCGCCGATATCCAGGATGGATACATCGAACGTACCGCCGCCGAGGTCGTAAACCATGATCTTCTGCTCGGATTCCTTATCTACGCCGTAAGCCAGCGCAGCAGCGGTCGGCTCGTTGATGATACGCAGAACTTCCAGACCTGCGATCTTGCCGGCATCCTTGGTAGCCTGACGCTGCGAGTCGGAGAAGTAAGCCGGAACGGTGATAACCGCCTGATTTACCGGCTGGCCGAGGTATGCTTCTGCGTCAGCCTTCAGCTTCTGCAGGATCATAGCGGAAATCTCCTGCGGGGAGTACGGCTTGCCGTCGATGTTTACGCGGTAGTCGGTGCCCATGTGACGCTTGATGGAAATAATGGTACGGTCAGCGTTGGTTACAGCCTGGCGCTTAGCGACCTGACCGATCATACGCTCGCCGTCCTTGGAAAATGCAACAACAGACGGAGTGGTGCGCGCACCCTCAGCGTTAGGGATGACTACGGCTTCGCCGCCCTCCATAACAGATACACAAGAGTTCGTCGTACCAAGGTCAATACCAATGATCTTACCCATAATAAATACACTCCTTAATAGTTAGGATTTAGTTTACTTTAAAGTTAGGATTTAGTTTACTTTAATTAGTAGTTAGTAATCAGTTTGCAACCTTCACCATCGCATGGCGAATAACCTTATCGCCGATCTGGAAGCCCTGCTGGAAGGTTTCTGCGATGACATTTTCACCGAGGTTTTCATCCTCAACGTGCATAACCGCGTTGTGGAAGTTCGGATCGAATGCGGTGCCTGCGGCAGCGTCGATGACGGTGACGTTAATGCCCTTGAGGCTTTCGGTCAGCTGCGTCATGGTCAGCTCGACACCCTTTTTATATTCGGTGTCGGCGGTCTCTGCCTTGAGCGCCCGCTCGAGGTTATCGTAGGTCGGCAGCAGTGCGGTTACGGCGCGGCTGACTGCATCGGTGTACGCCTGCTCGCGCTCGCGCTGACTGCGCTTGCGGAAGTTGTCGTACTCCGCCGCCATGCGGAGATAACGATCGTTCAGGTCGTTATACTTGGCTTCCCAGTCCGTCGCGGGCTTTGCATCAGCCTTGGCGGTCTCCTCTGCGGGAGCCTCGGTCTTTACCTGCTCCTGCTCTTCCGCCTCCGGCTTTGTCTTTTTGCTCATGTCGTTTTGTGCCTCCGTTTACAGGAAATCAGTGATTTCCGTCTTTTTCATCTAAAAATGTCTCGGCAATCAGCTTGTTCAGCCCTTTTGCGAAGCGGCTGAGCTGTGCGGACAGCTTGGCGTAATCCATGCGGGTCGGACCCACGATGCCGATCGCACCCTGACCGATCTTGCCGATATCGTATTTTGCGTAGATCGCCGAGGTTTCACTCAGCGGGTTTTCACCATTTTCCGGTCCGATGAAGAACTGGATGCCGTCGATCTTGCGGGTGGCCGGCAGCAGGTGCTTGCGGTCGTCCTCCATGTAATCGAGCAGCGTCTGCGCCTTTTTCGTATCGCGGTACTCCGGAAAACGAAGCAGCTTGCTGGCACCGTCGAGGTAAACCTTCTGGTCGCTCAGCTCGGTGATCAGCTCTGCGATGTACTCGGCCACCGGAGCGAGCAGCGCGGTCAATCCCGCGGCGCGGCGCACAATGTCGAATCGCTCGGCGGTGATGCTCGAGAGCGGCAGTCCGGTCAGCGTCTGGTTGAGCACATAGGTGAGCAGTTCGGCCTCATCCTTGGAGACCTCAGCCACCGTGCGGACCATTTTGTTCTTAACCGTACCCGAATCCGTAACTACTACGATTACGAAATTCATCTTATCGACTGCGATGATCTCAAACTGCCGGATGGCGATCTGTGTCATGGCCGGTGTGATAGCAACCGACGCGTAATTCGTCAGACTGGTGAGCAGCTTGCCGGCCTCCTGAATGAGGTGGTCAAGCTCGCGTACCTTGGTAAGCACGCTGTTCTGCAGTGCGTTTCCGTCCTCCGCATTGTCGGCCGGACGCTCCATCAGTTCATCCACATACAGTCGATAGCCCTGCGGTGAGGGGATTCGTCCCGCAGAGGTGTGCGGCTTTTCGAGGTAGCCCATGTCCTCCAGCTCACTCATCTCATTGCGGATGGTGGCGGACGAGAACGGCAGCTCGTGTCCCTCGGTCAATGCCTTGGAGCCGACCGGCTCAGCCGTGCGGATGTAATCGCCGATAATGGCTTTGAGTATTTGCTTTTTACGTTCCGAAAGCTCCACCGAAGCAGACTCCTTTCTTTCGGTTGTTAGCACTCCATCTCCCCGAGTGCTAAACTTAATTTACCACCACATACGGGCAAAGTCAAGTGCTGTTTGTGAACAATTTATGAAAATTTTCATTCTTTTCCTCGTACCTTTTGCACTAAAACGGGGCTGTTCGCGGCATAAAACGAGGTTTTCAGCCACTTTTGAAAATCCAGTTTTTAGCACTCTTCACATATCTTCACGCACTTTCACGCGAAAATGTTGTACTTGTGATGTACTGTGCAGTGTGCTTATCCTCGCATTTTCTTTTGCGCTGTGGCACGGAGAGTGCTAATATCAATGACATTTTGCGATTTTGCCATCTTTTCAGCAGCCAGTTCCTTGTTTGCGTGTCCATAGACGGTCAAAATCTGAGTGGGTGTTTCATGCCCCATCACCGCTTGCAGTTCTTTCAGGCTCATTTTGTCCATATATTCCGTGCAGAACGTGTGTCGGAATCGGTGTGGAAAAACGTGCGTGATTGGATTATTAGGGTGCTGCTTGTTATACTTCTTCTCAGCCCACGCCATTTTTGAAGAAATATTCTCGCCTACCATCGGTTTTCCGTCCTGTGTGAAGAACAGGAAACCGCTATATCCATCTACCACAGGTTCTTCCATCGGTGCATTACGGTTCTCCAGCAGATGTTTGAAGCAATAATAGGCGTTGTCATTCATTCCGATACTGCGGTTGCCCGCTTTAGTCTTTGGCAGGTGGATAAAGTATTTTCCCTCACGCTTTTTCAACTGCTTGTTGATAAAGATTCTCCGATTTTCAAAATCCAAGTCAGATACCGTCAGTCCGCACAGTTCACTTACACGAACGCCTGTGAACAACAGCAGCGCGAACATATCAAAATACTTAGAATACGTTTCATCGTTCCACAGGAAAGTCAGCCAGTTCCGCTGTTCCTCAGCTGTCAACGGTGTGCGTTCCTCTGTATCGTTTTCAAGCACTTTGTTCATTCGGATTTTGAACGGATTACGCACGATAATTTCATCCTCAATCGCCATATTGTAGGCCGCTTTTAACACTGCAATAACACTTGTGATAGTCTTATAGGCTCTGCCGTCCTCGTGCATTTTGCCAATCAGATTTTTCACGCTCGAAACTTTAACGTCCATAATTTTCTGATGAATGACAGGCTCTTGCTCGACCATTTTCAGCCGTGCTCTGTAATTCTTGATTGTAGTATCTCGTCTTCCTGTCAGTTGGGCAATATACTGATCAACCAGTTCATACACCGTGATATTCGCAGAGTTATAATCAACGCCGCTGTCAAGTTTCTTCCACAGCTCTTTCTCTTTCTCACGCAGTTTGTCAAGTGACATTGAAGAAAAACTCTTTCGTTCTTTGGAATACGGGTCGATATAGCTATACTGATAAAGCCCACTCGCCCGTTGACATTCACCTTTTTCAAGACCTCTGCCTTTGTTGTCTTTTCGCTTTCCAGTCAATAGTTTATCTCCTTTCCTGCTGAAAAGCCCCAAGTATGACAGACACAGTATAGCATAGATGGGGCTGAATTGCACTACTTTTCCCAGATTACGCAGAATATGCCTGATTGATATATTCCAAGAACTTTTCGCGCTTAATCATGTACTTATTCCCTACCTTGAATACAAACGGGTTATTTCTCCCCCCTGTCATTCTGCGAATGGTATTCAAGCCAATACCCGTTGCCATTGATGCCTCCTTAATCGTCCACAACACTTTCTCCATGATGGATACAACATTATCATTGCTGTTCTGGTCGTTATTGGTAGTATTCTTATTTTCGTTCATGTGAATCTTCTCCTTTTAATCGGTTGAGTGAAATACATCTACTCGCCCGCTCGTGTGCAGGCGGCAGGTGTGAAAAGTGTAAATTGTGCCCGTTACCGTTATACCAAAAGTGAGGTCATCGTAATTTGTACCAAATTTCTGTTGACACTGCTTAAAGTCCGTGTTATATTGAGAGTGTAGAGAATACCAAATCTAACGAACGTCACTTGCAATACAGGAGGTAACAGAACATGAGTATCTACGGTTATTGCCGCATATCAACGCCCCAGCAGAATATCGAGCGGCAGGAACGCAACATCAAAGCCGCCTATCCCGATGCGGTTCTGGTCAGTGAAGCCTACACCGGCACCAAGATTGAGCGCCCCAAGTGGTCACGACTGCTGGCCAGAGTGGTCAAGGGTGATACCATCGTTTTTGACAGCGTATCCCGCATGAGCCGTGATGCAGCGGACGGTTATGCAGCCTATGAGGACTTGTACAGCCGAGGTGTAACGCTGGTGTTCCTCAAAGAGCCGCACATCAACACAGACACCTATCGCGCGGCTATGAGCGTATCGCTCCCCAAGACAGATACCAAGGTCGATATACTGCTGGATGCAGTTGAACAGTTCATGCTTGCACTCGCCAAAGAGCAGATACAGCTTGCGTTCGACCAGTCAGAGAAAGAGGTCAAAGACCTGCATCAGCGCACGAGTGAGGGCATCAAGACCGCCAAGCTGAACGGCAAGCAGATAGGCCAGCCCAAGGGCGCGAAGCTGACTACCAAAAAGAGCATTGCAGCCAAGCAGATTATCAAGCAGCACGCTAAAGAGTTCGGCGGCAGTTTGTCCGATCCTGAGGTTATCAAGCTGGCTGGTATCAGCCGCAACAGCTATTACAAGTACAAACGAGAACTGACAGAGGGTGAGGGCTAACGCCCTCATTCCCGTTCCGCTCACGCTCCACTGTAAAGTGTATATTACGCGGACAGTCCAGCAGAGAACGGCGGTTCATCCGCGAATGGGTCATCTTTATTGGCTATTTCTGCATTTACCGCCGCTTTCAACTTGCTTTTATTCGGCTTAGGAACATAAGGTGGCAGATTATCTTGTGCATACTGGTAGTTCTCCAGATACTGGTACAGACACCTTTTCAAACGTCGAACGTATTTTTTCAGCTTAGAAAAACTGACCAGATTATCCCGTGTCAGGCGTTCTTCATCAGGGCGTGAACTGTTGTAGTCAGCGATAGCCTGCACCACGTCAATATTGCCGCGTAGTTCACGAATCAGCGCATGAAGCTGTTCAGATGATATGATGCACTCGCGGTTATATTGCAGCCACGTTTTCCAATGCTGAGGTGGCATTCCACGCGATAATACGTCATGCCGCCAGCGTTCGAGTAATACGTTTGTGAGGTGTTCAACCAGCGCGTTATAGTTGTCCGCCTTGCAGGTGTGGGTCAGCAGCGATATAATGCGCTGAATCCCCGCTTGCACTGTACCGCCTGCATCCAGACAGCGCAGTTCCAGCCGTCCATTGATACCACAGTCAGGGTATTGCAGTGTTTTGTGATAGTATGATGCTTCAAACTGGCATTGGTCGGTTGTACTGTACTCGTTAAACTTAACGAACAAATCCTTGATTCTATCCCCATCAAGCGGGATTTGACTTGTTAAACCGTTGTTGGATAGCCCATATTTCAACGCAAAAAGCTGTAACAATACGCTGTTGAGCGCATAAAGTGCCATATAATCGCGGGTATAGTTGTCAAATGCAAAATCTACTCGTTCCACGCGCACTTCCTGATTCTCAGTTAAATCACGAAAAACAGCGGGCATTTTATCAGGGCTGACCAGCATATAACTGTTTCCGTGTGCTCGTACGCTCGGACTGAGTTTATAGTGGCATACACCATCCCATTTCCCATGATATGTGACAATTTTGCGTATTGTATTCAGATAAATGTGGCTCACTTGCAGCGTATGCACGCCGCACTCGTGCTCACCGTCGAAAAGTGTTGCTATTTCCTTGTTTGTTATGCTCATTCGCTTTTATCCTCCGTTAAGTTGTGAATGTAATAGCGGTTTGGCTTGTACCCGCCAAAATTTACGCGCGTAATCAATCCGGCCTGTGCTAACTTTTCAATCAACCGCACTACTTTAGCCAGTTTCCAGCTAAAATCATCGACAATCTCATACATGGTATAGCAGATGTATGGCTTGCCCTCATCGTCATACCAGCCGTTTGCATCTGACAGCGCCAATCGTTCCACCATCGCGCTGTACAGCAACTTAGTATCGGCGGACAGGTGATTGTATCGCGGGTCACTCAATAACACGCGCGGCACGCGGATATACGGCAGTTCATTATTGACAGGCATGGAATTTTTCATTTTTTCTTTCCTCCAAAGTTCATTATTCATTTAATGTTAAACCTCTTCTTTCCCGTCTGGCTCGTTCCGAGTTTTCGGAAAACAGCTTTCGCGGCTCTCCGAAGTTTCGGGAAACGTGCCTCTCGATGAAAAATTTAGGTTTTCTTGAATTTTCTCGAGCGCACGAATCAAACTCGAACGTGGGAATGAGCCAAAATACTTGACTTCTCCCACACTTGATGGTAATATTGCTTTGAATAGTTGAATCACAATTTTCACTTCTCTTTCATAATTGGCTCAGAATCGCCCAGAATCGTTTCCGGTACTTGCTCGTCAAATGATACGTCAGATGCATCAAAAGCGATTACAGTGCATTCTCGCAGGATTATGGCATTTTCGCACTGTCTATCAAATTGTAATTGCTCTCTTTCTGGTCGTTGGTCGTAGTTGGTCATTGTGAATCGCTGGCTGAACTCGATAACAAAACGTTATTGAGTGACCATGCGGCTGGCTTGCTAAGTCATGGAATTTCACCTCTTTCTATAAATCGGCTCAGAATCGTCCAGAATCGTTTCTGGTGGTTATTCGTCAAGAGATACGCGCAGTTAGGGCAGGAACAATTGTGGCGCGTTCTCGCAGGATTATGCAACTTAACGCGCGGTGTTTTTTCCTGACATATACTACTATACAAAAAATCGGGAATTGGGTCTCGGCGCTATGCACAAATTTCACTCTTGTTTATTGTATATTATTCACAATTTGCAACTAAATTTATTATATAGGCAGCAAAAAGCGGCTGATATGCGTGAAAAATCGCACATCAGCCGCAGTTATTTTTTAATTAAAAATCTTCATCATCATCAGCCAGAAAGATAGTCAGCTGAAAAGGTTTCTGATCTGCGAACTTCACAGTGATATACTCAATCCGTTCCTCTGGAAAGAAACGCCCGCTTGCCCATGCAAATTCGCCTTTTACCACAATCTTACTCTCCCAGAACGGGTCAATGATAAAAGCAACGCCGCCCTCGATAATTTCAAAAGGCCCTACTACAAGAGATATATCTACTCGACTGGCCGCATCTTTCGAGGGAAAGTTCATCTGCATACTGGTGAAATACCCTCTGTTCAAATGAACCAGCAGGCTTTCCAGTGTCGGGAATGTTAGTCTTTCAAATTCCATGTTTTTTCTCCTTTGTTTTTCCGTTGGGTGATTGGGTTTTCGGTGTCATTTCGGGGCTTTTCGGATCAAATGTTGTACTTGTGATGTACTGATTTTTCATATTGATAATATTCCAGTAGTTTTAATCATACATTCCGCTTGAATAACATCATTTTGCGAACTTTATTCACACCTCAAAGCGTACTATTTGTTATCAATTTATGAAATGATCGTCGGAATTTTATCACACCCGCCTGCCGAGTGCTGAAATGCCAGTTTTCACTGTATAAAAAACGCTCTGATTTGGTCGTTTTTCCTTGCGTTCGCGTCCACGCAGTGATAGAATTAGTATGAGAGAGAGACTGGCAATCGTTCGATTGCCGTAGAGAGAAAATCCGCTCTATAAAAAGGAGAACAAACATGAAGGAAATCAAAGTTGGCATCGTCGGTTTGGGCCGTCTCGGTTCGGTACACGCGCAGAATCTCGCGTTCAAGATTCCCGGCTGCAAGCTGGTCGCTGCCTGCTCGCTCGAGCAGAAGGAGCTGGACTGGGCGAAGGACTACCTCAAGGTAGAGTACACCACCACGGACTACAAGAAAATGGTTGACGAGGCAGACATCGAAGCTGTCGTTATCGTCTCCTCCTCTCCGGAGCACTGCTGGATGATCGAGTACGCGCTCGATGCAGGCAAGCACGTTTTCACCGACAAGCCGCTCGGCTGCTCGCTTGAGGAGTGCAAGCGCGCTGAGGCTGCTGTTGAACGTCACCCGGACAAGATCTTCTTCCTTGGCTTTATGCGCCGCTACGATCCGTCCTATGCGGATGCAAAAGCACAGATCAACGCAGGCCGCATCGGCAAGCCGTATCTGGTAAAGGCTACCGGCCTTGACCCGGAAGCACTGGTCGAGAGCTGCATCAAGTTCTCCAAGACCTCGGGCGGCATCTTCATTGACGCGGCTTCGCACGACATTGACCTGATGCGCTGGTTCCTCGGCGGTGAGGTTACTGAGGTTTACGCCGCAGGCACCAACTTTAAGCACCCCGAGTTTGCCGAGAACGGCGACACCGAGACCGGCATGGCAATGCTCAAGTTTGACAATGGTACGGTTGCTTTCCTGCACGTTGGCCGTACTGCGCCGCACGGCTACCACACCGAGACCGAAATCGTCGGCACCGAAGCGCATATCCGCGTAGCCGGTGTACCGTGGAAGGACCGTGTAATGGTTTACGATCAGTACGGTGCCCGTCAGGAGATCGTAGAGAACTTCCCGCAGCGTTTCGCAGAGGCTTACCTGCTCGAAATGGTGGACTTCATCGACTGCATCCAGAAGGACCGCAAGCCCGAGCTGACCGTTTACGACGGCACCAAGGCAACCCTCGTTACCTACGCGATTACGGATTCGTTCCACTCCGGCAAGCCGGTTCAGGTACAGTATTAATATATTGTAAAATCGCACAAAAGCAGAGCCGAAAGGCTCTGCTTTTTCTTGCATATTTTCATCTTCTCTGCTATTATAATGGCAAGGAGGTAGAGATTATGAACAACAACATTCCCATTGCCCGCTGGCTTTCCATGTTCTGGCTGTGCAGCGCCGTTTCACTGGTGCTTGGACAATTCAGCGGCCCCGTCACTTTGAACGGCACAAACGGTGCAGCGCTCACCGTTACCGGCATTCTCGGTATATTCTGCACCCTCGTGCAGTTTTATCCGTTTTACCGGTTCAGCCGCGTGTCCGAGCGCCTGCAGCGTGCGTTCACAGCCACTGTGCTCAGCGTGGCGGCAACCGTTGTCGGCCTGCTGGCCCTGACACTCGTTCCGAGCGACACGCCGCCGTATACACCCAGCACGTTTTATCTGCTGTTCAGCCTGATCGCACTTGCCGGTGTGATCGCAGCCTATGTCTCGCAGTTCTGGCTGTACACCGGACTGGACGATGTCTGTACGGAGCGCGGCTACGACTTTCCGCCCAAGCGTATTCGCTGGTGCTTTTATCTTTCCCTTATCAACATTTTGCTGCGCATGCTGCCAACTTCTATTCCGATTTTTCTCTCGCAGATTGCCAGCCTTGTGCTGCTTGCCCTGTTTATCCGCGCTGCATATCAAGCGGAAAAGCTGACCGTATAACCCAATATAAAAGAAAAAGGACCGCTGGGGCGGTCCTTTTTCTTATATATGAGAGATTATTTGTAGAGAGCAGGTTTATCCATCATCTCGATCGGCAGGAACTGATTCGTGCCGCGGGAACGGTTGAGCGTGTCTGCTGCGACGCAAGCAGCGTAGCCGTCCCATGCGGACGGACCATCCGGCTCACCCTTCTCCTCGAGGGTCTTGACCCAATGAGTCAGCTCAATGTCATAGGCTTCAATAAAGCGGTCCTTCCAGTCGGTCAGGATTGGGAACGAACGGGTTGCGTTCGAGCGCTTGACAACCGCATACGGATCAGGCAGGTTGACTGTGCCCTTCTCGCAGACGACCTGACACTGGATGTCGTAACCGTAAGCGTCCGCAACCTGAACCTCTACGTCAATGCGAGCACCGGACTGGGTTTCCAGCAGCACGATCTGCGGGTTGTCGTAACCCTTGGTAGAGCACGCGGACTGGCGCACCTTGAGCACCTGACCGCTCTTATACTCATCGCCGAGCAGCCAGCGGCATATGTCCAGCTCGTGGATTGCAACGTTGGAAACGCCCATCTCGGTCTGGAAGCCGTCCGGCTGAGATACGTTGCGGTGGCACGCGTGAATCATCAGCGGCGCACCCAGCTCACCGGAGTCAATGATGCGCTTCATCTCGGCGTAGCCGCGGTCATAGTGGCGCATAAAGCCGACCTGTACCAGACGCTTGCCGTGTGCGGTCTCGGCCGCGATGATTTTCTCGCAGTCGGCGGCACTCTGTGCCAGCGGCTTCTCGCAGAACACCTGCTTGCCCGCTTTAAGAGCCTCAAGCACATAGCCTGCGTGGCTCGGGTCGGACGAGGTGATAACGACCGCCTGCACCTCCGGTGCTGCAATCAGCTCCTCGCCGGTCTTGTATGCCTTCATGCCTTCATACTGCGCCGCAACCTTAATCGCAGCTTCTTCAAAATAGTCTGCACAGGCAACAACCTGACAGCCCGGAACAAGGTCCGTCAAGCGTCGAATGTGATCGCGGCCGATTGCGCCGCAGCCGATAACACCAATATTCAGCATGCTGATCCTCTCCTTTTTAACAACAGGAATAATCACTTAAAATCTCGTTAATACACGCGGATTCCCGCGTTTTTCACACTTTTTCTTCATTGCATACATTGTACCGCAATCTCTCCATCACGGTCAACCGTCCCACCAAAACATTGGAAGCCTGCCTAAAAAAGCACCGCAAATTTATGGCAAAATGAAAGCTCAAAAGCAGATGACAGTGCATTTTTGATTGTGCACTGTGCGTAGTTATGCTTGACGTCAGCGCTGCTCTCCCCTATACTTTGAAGTAGCAAAGGAGAATGTGTCAATGGCAGTTACCATACAAAAAATCGCAGAACTGTCCGGTGTGTCGCGCGGCACGGTGGACCGTGTGCTGCACGGACGCCCCAACGTCAATCCGATGATACGCGAAAAAGTTGTCCGTGCCGCAGAAAAACTAGGCTACCAGCCTCCAGTGCCGCCGAAATCGGCAGATTGCAGGCAAGCGGCTATTCTCATTCCGCAATGGACGGATGGGCACTTCAACCGTCAGATCGTCAGCGGCATTCGCAAGGCACTGCGCTATATCGCCGATCCAGCGTTTGTACTGACCGAGCAGCCGCTGCGTACTATGACCATGCAGGAGCTACTCCGCGCGATGGACGAGCAGATTCGTTCCGGCGTGGATGGACTCATCATCCGTGCCGAGAATACGCCGGAGGTCCGCGCCGCCATCGAGCAGGCAGTGCAGCAAGGCGTGACCGTCATTACCTACGATGCCGACGTGCCGGACAGCGGCCGTCTGTGCTATGTCGGGCAGGATTTAGTCCGCGCCGGCGCAATCGCTGCAGGCGTTATGGCGCGGCTCATTCGTCCGCCCGAACATGTACTCATCGTCTCCGGCAACCTGCGTATGGAATCACACAAGGGCCGTGTGGACGGTTTCTGCCGCCGGCTGCTCGAGCTTGGGTTCTCCGAGGACGCCTATCAGGTTATCGAGACCAACGAAATGCCCGATCTTACGAGCGAACTGGTCGCACAGTCGCTCGTCTCGGACAGCCGCCTGCATGCGGTCTATATGGCGAACCAGCCGCTGTCCGGCTGCATTTCCGGCATCCGAAAAGCACGCCGCGCCGTACGGCCCCATATCATCTGCAACGACCTCACACCTGCCGCGAAGCGGTATCTGCGGGACGGCACGGTGGATTTTGTCGTCGGTCAGACCTTCTCGCAGGAGTCGTTTCAGGCGGTTTTGGCAATGTATCAAATGCTGCTGCACGGTGTGAAGCCGAAGCGTGAACTGTATTATACCGATCTGCGGTTGATCACGCAGGAGATGTTGTAGCGGGAGATTTCATTTTTCATTTGTTCATTATCATGGTGCAGATCGGATAAACGGCGGGGTGAGGGCACCTCGCCCTATGAATATATAATAAAGATGATACCAATGAGGATAAAATTCGCAGCGGAGGTGAAACCGTATGTGCAGCAGTAATTTATCTGATACTGCGAATATGTCGAGACATGGGAGCACACTGTGCTCCCCTACGGCAGAAAAAATTCTCTGCCGTTCCCTATCCCCGCCCGGAAAGGGCGCAGCACTCTCTGCAAACTTCGTGCCGAATAAATCAATCCAAATTCACGCAAAAAAGAGCCGCTTTACAGCGACTCTTTTTTGTTTGATATGCGCGGACTGATTACTTAGCAGCCAGACGGCGAGCCTTAGCAGCCATGCGCTCACGAGTAACGTCGAGCAGTACGGCGCCGATGATAACCAGGCCGAGTACGAGGTTCTGTACTGCCGAAGAAACGGACAGCAGGGAGAAGCCGTTACGCAGAACAGCGATGATCAGTGCGCCGAGCATGGTACCAACCATGGTGCCCTTGCCGCCCATGAAGGATGCGCCGCCGATGATGCAGGCTGCGATTGCGTCGGTATCGTACGGCTGAATAGCGTTAACGCCGTTGCAGATACCGGAACGACCGATGGAAACGATACCAGCCAGAGCTGCCATGAAACCGGACAGGGTGTAGCAGAAGGTCAGCACGTTAGCGGAGTTGATACCGGACAGACGAGCTGCTTCCGGGTTGCCGCCTACACAGTAGATGGAACGACCCAGAGCGGTCTTGGTCAGCAGGATGTGCATGATAACGTAGATGACAAGTACTACGATAAAGGATACCGGGAAGCCGGCTACGGTCGAAGAACCGAGCCACATAACAGCATCATTACCGGAGAAGGATACCATCTGAGAGTTGGTGATGATCAGCGCACCGCCCCACAGTACGTTCTTCATACCGAGGGTAGATACGAACGGATGCGGCAGGTGCAGACGGGTAAGAAGCATACCGTTGATCCAGCCGATCAGGGTGCCGCCAACGATGGCAACAACCAGCAGCAGAACCGGATTGTTCATGCCCTTGTTAACCAGCATACCTGCAAGGCAGGCAGCGAACGTTGCGTTCGCACCTACGGACAGGTCGATGCCGGCGGTGATCAGGCAGAGCAGCATACCGGTGGATACCAGTGCATTGAACGAGGTCTGCTTGAGAACAGACATCATGTTGGAATACTTAAAGAAGTTCGGCGAAGCGATCGCCAGAACTACACAAAGGATTACCAGTGCGCCAAAAGTACCAGCATAAGACATCAAACTGCTGGATTTCTTCGATTTAGTCATCTAATTTACCTCCCCAAGCTGCCTTCATAAGGTCTTCCTGATTGAAATGTTCGCTGTCACGGTCTACTTCGGCCATTACTTCGCCGCCGCGCATTACGATTACGCGGTCGGACATGCCGAGGATCTCAGGCATTTCCGAAGATACCATGATAACGCACTTGCCCTGCTTGACAAGGCTGTTCATTACGTTGTAAACCTCGACCTTTGCGCCGACGTCGATACCACGGGTCGGTTCGTCAAAGATAAAGATCTCTGCATCCGTGTTGACCCACTTGCCGATTACGACCTTCTGCTGGTTACCACCGGACAGCTGGCCTACGATCTCGTCGATCGACGGGGTCTTGATGCGCAGCGACGCAATGTTCTGCTCACCTGTCTCGAGGATCTTCTTTTCGTTCAGGAACAAGCCCGAAGAGAAGCCCTTCATGTTAGCAAGAATCAGGTTGGTGCGAATGGTCTGAGCCAGTACCAGACCCTGTCCCTTACGGTCCTCGGTGAGGAACGCAATGCCGTGCTTGATAGCCTGACGCGGGGACTTGATATGTACTTCCTTGCCCTTGATCTTGATCTTGCCGCTGTCGATCGGATCTGCGCCGAATACTGCGCGCATAATCTCGGTACGACCGGCGCCGACCAGACCTGCAAAGCCCAGAATCTGTCCGCCGTATGCCTTGAAGGATACATTGTTCAGGACGCCTGCCTCAACAACGTTGTCAACCTCGAGCATCGGCTCCTTGGACTTTTCGCCGAATTCCTTCGGGAACTGGTTGTCCAGCGAACGACCTACCATTGCGGTGATCAGGGAGTCATTATCCCACTGATCGATCGGCTTGGTTGCGATGAACTCACCGTCACGGATAACCTCAACGCGGTCGCACAGCTCGAACAGCTCCTCCAGCTTATGGGATACAAAGACGATGCCGATGCCGCGTGCCTTCAGATCACGGCAGGTCTTCATCAGCTGCTCAACCTCTTTCTCGCCCAGAGAGGAGGTCGGCTCGTCCATAATAATCATTTTTGCGTTGATCAGAACCGCCTTCGCGATCTCGATCATCTGCTGTACGCCCATACCAAAGTTACCTGCCGGCTTGGTCGGGTCTACGTCCTGACCGAGCGAAGCCATAACTTCCTTTGCCTTTTTATGCATGGTCGGGTAATCCAGCAGAGTACCCTTTTTGATCCACTTGTTGATGAAAATGTTGTCAGTAATGCTCAGCAGCTTCTCAATGTTAAGCTCCTGATATACGCACGCGATGCCAGCCGCTGCCGAATCGTTCGGGTCCTTAAAATGCTGCTCGACGCCGTCTACATAAATCTGACCCTCGTCTGCCTGATGCACACCAGTCAGCACCTTGATCAGCGTAGATTTGCCTGCGCCGTTCTCACCGATCAGGCCGAGGATCTCGCCCGGCTTGACGGAAAGCTGCATGTTTTTCAGAGCCACTACGCCCGGAAAACGCTTGGTCGCGTTTTTCAGTTCTACTACGTATTCACTCATTTGCATATCACCTTTTCTTCTCCGAGATGAAGTGCGGGACAAAGTAAACTGTTCTCGGTTCAGTTCCCTAAGGAAAAGCCTGCCCAGTGCAAGCTCTTTACCATTTCTTGTCCGCGGGAGCATGTTTGAAAAGAGAACCCCTGCAGAGATTGAAATCGAGCAGGGGTTTCTTCTCGTTCACTTAAATGCTGGAACTAATGGAAAACCACAAGCGTGTGGGATGGATTGCTTAGCCGATGTAGCCCTTCAGCTTATCCAGGCGCTCCTGAGCGTTATCCTTGGTGACAACGGAGCAGCCGGAGTCGATGAACTTCTCCAGGGTCTCACCGTTAACAGCCTTTACAGCAGCCTCAACTGCCTTGTAGCCCATGTCGTATGCTTCCTGAGCAACGGACATGGTCTCCTCACCAGCGAGGATAGCGTTGCAAGCGGACTGAATGCCGTCGAAGCCAACGAAGATGGTCTTCGCGTAAGCAGCGTTGCCCTTTGCAGCACGAGCAGCAGCCATAGCCATATCGTCGTTGTTGCAGACGATGATAGCGACGCCTTCCGGATGGTTCTGCATGATTGCTTCCATCGAGGTAGCAGCCTTATCAGCAACAGCGTCAGCGTACTGGATCTCGTCCTTCAGGAACTCGCCGCCAGCCTCGGTAACGCCCTTCTCATAACCGGTCAGACGTGCGGTAGCAGTGCCGTCGCCCTGTACGCCGGAAATTGCGATTGCCTGAACCTTATCCCAGCCAGCAGCCTTAGCAGCCTCTACGGCAGCCTTGCCGCCTTCTGCAGCAGCATCCTCGTTGCCGGTACCTACGAAGGACAGAACCTCAGGTGCATCGATGTTGGTATCAACTGCAACGATCGGTGCGGTCTGGCCAGCGATCAGGGTCTTAACGAGGTCAGCCTGCAGCGGAGCGATAACGAATGCATCGTATGCGCCGGAGTTCAGGTCGGTCTCGATCATATTCTGCTGCTCGTCGTAAGCGGTCTCGGAGGTAGCGCCCTTAACCTCAACCTTTACGTCCGGGTTGTCCTTGGAGTAAGCCTCAGCACCAGCCTTAACGTAGCTCCAGTACTCGGAAGCAGTCGTCTTCAGGATAACGTCAACAGAGCAGCCGGAAGTGGTGCCAGCCTTAGCGCCGCCATCCTTCTGGGTGTCGCCGCCAGCCGGGGTAGAAGAACCGCCGCCGCAAGCTGCAAGGCTTGCAACCATAGCGCCAGTCATCAGCATAGCAAGTAATCTCTTCTTCATGATAAAAACCTCTCTCCTTTTTCATGCGGAGCAAACAGACTCTCAGGTTGTCTGCTCTGCGGTCGGTTCCCACTGCTGTGGGACTTAGGAACGCTCCAACGTTCTGGTAATATTTTAATGCAATAATACCGTTTTGGCAACCCTTCGTTGTTATTTTTGTAAGAGGTGGTGATTTTCGCATGTTTCGTTTTGTGCACATTCACAAATTCCTGCTTTGACAATCGAAAACCAGACGCTGTGCATTGTGCATTTTTATTTTTCTTACGGCATTTTTCCTATAAAATCATGGGAATTTCATGGTCGTTTTGGGCATATTTTGGAGACATCTCTTGCCAGCAAAGGTTACAATGTGGTAAAATTACCGTATCCTAATGAGAGAAGGAATATGACAATGAAGCTTGCTATCAAAACCTGCACGCTGGATATGCCCTATGAGCAGATGCTCGACTTCTGCGTGGAGCAGAAAATTGCCGCCATTGAAATCGGCACCGGCAACTGGTCGGGTGCGCCGCACTGTGACCTCGACCTTCTGGTAAGCGACAAGACCGCCCGCGAAAAATGGTATGATGCCATGCGTGAGAAGGGTCTGGAGCTGTGCGCGCTCAACTGCTCAGGCAACCCGCTCGCGTATGAAAAGGACATGGATGTAACAAAGAAAACCTTTGAGCTGGCGCATCAGCTCGGAGTAAAGAAGATCGTTATGATGAGCGGTCTGCCGGTCGGCTGCGAGGGCGATAAAACGCCGGTGTGGATCACGACCTCGTGGCCGCCCGAGACGCAGGACATTCTGGATTACCAGTGGAATCAGGTTGCGATTCCCGCATGGAAAAAGCTCGTTAAGCTGGCAGAAGATTGCGGAATCGAGCGGATTGCGCTCGAAAACCACGGTATGCAGCTAGTTTACAACCCGGAAACGCTGCTCCGTCTGCGTGAGGCTGTCGGCCCGATGATCGGCATGAACCTTGATCCGTCCCACCTGTTCTGGATGGGCGGCGATCCGATCGAAGCAGCCCGTGTGCTCGGTGAGCACGGTGCAATTTACCATATCCACGGCAAGGATTCACGGCCGGAGCGCCGCTACTGGCAGCCAAACGGCATGCTGGATACCAAGCCGATCGACGCATTTGCACGCCGCTCGTGGAACTATGTTGCCGTCGGCGCGGGACACGATGCCAAGTGGTGGAAGGAGTTTTTCTCGGTTGTCCGCATGTCGGGCTACAACGATGAGATTTCCCTTGAAATGGAAGATTTGACGCTCTCCATGCTCGACGGTCATCTCGCCAGCCTGCAGGTGCTGCGCGAAGCGCTCAATATTGGTTAAGGCAACACCGCACAATTAAAGCGGCGGTGCTTTGCGGAAATTTTGTGTCCTGACTTTGTTGCAGTTTCACGGTAATACATCAAGTATTACCGCAAAACTGTGCCTCGTCAGTACGCAAAATTCACTCGCAAATCACTCTTGTTCAATTATGCGGTATTGCCTCAAATCTTATATCTATAATAACAGGTGCTGTAATTTCAACTTACAGCACCTGTTTTCTTTATTATATTAAGTCTCAGCGTTCCTTAAGAGAAATATAAGGCTCCGCAGGCTGCACGCAGCGGTACGCCGGACGGATGATCTTATCCGTGTTGATCAGCTCCTCCAGGCGATGCGCGCTCCAGCCGACGATACGTGCCATGGCGAACACCGGCGTGTACAATTCCGGCGGCAACCCCAGCATAGAATACACAAAACCTGAGTAAAAATCAACATTTGCAGACACGCCCTTATAGATGTGGCGTTCCTGCGCGATAACCTTGGGCGCCATCTCCTCGACCATGGTGTACAGCGCGAAATCCGCGTCTCTGCCCTTCTCGTGCGCCAGCTGACCGACGAAGGATTTGAACACCTGCGCACGCGGATCCGATATCGAGTACACAGCGTGGCCCATGCCATAGATGAGTCCCTTCTGGTCAAATGCCTCACGGCGCAGCAGCTTGACAAGATAGTCCGCGACTGCCTGCTCATCCGTGGTATCCGACACGTTTTTCTTCATATCCTCGAACATCTGCACGACCTTGTAGTTCGCTCCGCCGTGTTTCGGGCCTTTCAGCGAACCGAGCGCCGCTGCAATAGCCGAATAGGTATCCGTGCCGGAGGACGTGACGACATGTGTTGTGAACGACGAGTTATTGCCGCCGCCGTGCTCCATGTGCAGCACAAGCGCCAGATCGAGCACGCTTGCCTCAAGCGGCGTGTACTGCATATCCGGGCGCAGCATGCGCAGGAAGTTGGAGGCGGTGGAAAGGCTGTCCGACGGGTAGTGAATGTACATGCTGCCGCCGCACTCGTAGTGATTGTAGGCGTGATAGGAATACACCGCCAGCATCGGAAAGACCGAAATCAGCATCAGGCACTGCCGCAGCACGTTGGGCAGGCTGATATCATCCGCGTTGCTGTCGTAGGATGCCAGCGTGAGCACACTGCGCGACAGGCTGTTCATCATGTCGCGGGTCGGTGCTTTCATGATGACATCGCGGGTGAAATTGGTCGGCAGCGTGCGGCCCTGTGCCAGCAGCGCCTTGAAGTCGCCCAGCCGCTTTGCATCCGGCAGCTCGCCGAACAGGAGCAGGTACGCAGCTTCCTCGTAGCCCTTGCGGCCGTCCCGAACAAAGCCCTGCACCAGATCCTGAATGCGGATGCCGCGATAGTACAGCTCGCCCTCACAGGGCACGATTTCGCCGCCTATCTCCTTGCGGGAGATAATGTCCGAAATGTTGGTCAGACCGGCCAGTACGCCCTGTCCATTGATGTCGCGCAGACCACGCTTGACATCGTACTTGCGGTACAGCGCCGGATCAATGCGGCTGTTCGAGCGGCAGAGCGCCGCCAGCGCTTCCACGCGCGGCGTGACCTGTAAAATATCGTGTTCCGGTGTCATGATGATTCCTCCCTTTTACTGCATTGTGTGATATATTTATTGTATCAGAATCCACTCGCGTTTACATGACATTTTTTGCACAGTTCCGTTAACAATTCGTGAATTTTTTCGCACATTTCAGCAGTTACACAGGATATGCCCACCAATTTGATAAATTTATGCACAAAAAGGCACAATGAGTTTCTCATTGTGCCTCAGCTTGTCGAAAAAGCAATATTCGATTTTTATGCTTCGTGCGGCAGCACGCATT
>OLVZ01001489.1_pt1 | contig 19910 bp, 17 predicted proteins | sample 1673341 | NCBI WGS metagenome assembly OLVZ01 (sample SAMEA3178944, study PRJEB25190) | human gut metagenome | biome: human gut; feature: human-associated habitat; material: faeces | place: Austria | collected 2013 | reverse complement strand
TTGCCCTTCAATCGTCGGTCATCGCGCATCAGGCGTATTCCCTCCTCTTTCAGGGCAATCTGGGGCACTGCAAACAGCCGTAGAATCTGGTGGTTAGGTATGCGTTGGAGAACAAGATGGACGCATTGAAGATACAACATGTAAATGCCATGCCGGCTCCGACCTGGGGTTGGCTCAAGATGAACGACGTCAGCATCGAGATTCCCGCCGATCTTGAGCGGAAATGTCGCGTTGAGATCGAGGCCGCATCCGAACTGTATGAGCCGAACGTGAGCTTTGAGGGTGCATTGGCCGCGCTTCAGGAGCGTTTGGATGCCGCTCGTGCAGACGCTCCCGTCGACACGCGTGCCATGCTCATCGCCGCTACGGGAGAAGATCACGGTGCAGAGGAGCTCGATGTGCCGGCGCTTTCCACCTATGAGCGTCGCGCGGTGCTCTCCGAGCACGCGGATGATGTTGCCCGCGATTTCGAGACCGGCGTGGGTATCGATATGCGCGCCTACCTTAACTTCCTTGCAGGCGGTACGCCTGTGCTTGCCACCGAGGCGGGCGATGAGGCAGAGGCGACGATTCGCGTTACCGCACAAGCGGGTGAGGCGTCGGGCGCCAGTTTGGACATCGTGGCAGCTCCTGATTCGACCCTCGAGTTGGCCCTTTCGCTCGATTCCGCCGCGGAGGAACCTGCGTTTATAGGCTCTACGCTGCGTATCTTTGCCGGCGCACGTTCGCGCGTGGACCTGACGGTGTATCTCACGGCGAGCGATGCCGTTACGGTCGTTGAGGACTCCGGCTTTGTGCTGGACGAGGATGCGCGCGTGACGGTGCGCCATGTGGTGCTCGGCGGTGCGTTTACCGCTACGGGTCTCGCCGCCGACCTGCGCGGAGACCGTTCGCGCATTGACATCGACACGAGCTATCTTGCCTCCGGCACGGAGCAGCGTGACTTCAACTACATCATCCGCCATCGCGGCAAAAGGACGCTGAGCAATATGGATGCCAACGGCGTGCTCACGGGCACGTCGAAGAAGTGCCTGCGCGGCACCATCGATCTCATCCACGGAGCCAAGGGCGCACAGGGTAACGAGCGCGAAACGGTGCTGCTGGCGAGCAAGGGCGTGGATAACAAGACGGTGCCCACGATTTTGTGCGACGAGGACGACGTGGCGGGCAATCACGGCGCCACAATCGGTCACGTGCGTCCCGAGCAGCTGTTTTATGCCGCTTGCCGCGGCCTTTCGCAGGAGGAGACAGAAGCGCTGTTCCTCTCCGCAAAACTTGAGGAAGCTGCTTTGAACGCACCTGACGATGCCATTCGTTCCAACGTGATACGCTTGGGCAACGCGCTGATTCCGCAGTTTGCGGAGGAATTCGACTTCGACGAAGAGGGAGACCTCGAGGAGGAGATTGCATGATCGATACTGAGAACGTTACGTGCGATACCTGTACGGCGCCCGCTGGAATGACGGTTGACGCGTCTGATGAGGTGAGCCGCAACTGGCCGCGCGTGGATATCGACGCCAATCCGTACAAGGCGGATTTTCCGCTGTTCGACGCTCGTCCCGAAGTTGCGTTCCTCGACAGTGGTGCCACGTCGCAGCGTCCCCAGTGCGTGCTCGATGCGCAGGCGGACTTTTATCGAACGATGAACGCCAACCCGCTGCGCGGTTTGTACTCGCTTTCCGTTGAGGCCACACAGGCCATCGCCGACGTTCGCGCTCAAATCGCCCACTTTATCGGCGTGGTTGATGAGCGCGGCCGTGCCTGTGCGAACGAGGTCGTGTTCTGCCGCAACACGAGCGAGGCGCTGAATATCGTGGCCAAGTGCTTTGCGCCCACGGTGCTCGAACCGGGCGATGAGGTCGCCATTACCATCATGGAACATCATTCCAACCTGATTCCCTGGCAGCAGGTTTGCGCTGCTACGGGCGCCAAGCTGGTGTATCTGTATCCCACCAAGACGGGCGAGCTTTCCGACGAGGAGATTGCAGCGAAGATCGGCCCGCGTACCAAGATCGTCTCTGCCGCGCACGTGTCCAATGTGCTCGGTGTGGAAAACCCCATCGCCAAGCTTGCCGCTGCAGTGCATGCGCAGGGTGGTTACATGGTGGTCGACGCTGCGCAGTCCATCCCCCACATGCCTGTTGACGTGCAGGAACTCGGTGCGGATTTCCTTGCGTTTTCTGCGCACAAGGTGTTCGGCCCCATGGGCGTGGGCGTGCTGCGGGGCAGGGCTGAGCTGCTCGATGCCGCAGAGCCGCTGCTTACGGGCGGTGAGATGATTGACTCCGTGACCGAGCAGGGTGCTGTTTGGGCGCCCGTGCCTGAGAAGTTCGAGGCGGGTACGCAGGATGCCGCCGGCATCTATGCCACGGGCGTCGCGCTCAACTATCTGGAGCGCGTCGGTCTACCTGCGGTTATGGAACGCGAGGCGGCGCTCACGCATTATGCCATGGGCCGCATGGTCGAGCTGCCGTTCGTGGACATCATCGGTTCGATTTACTGGGACCGTCACCATGGGCCCATCAGCTTCAATGTGCGCGGCATCCATCCGCACGACGTGGCGAGCATCATGGATATGGATGGCGTGTGCATCCGCGCAGGCCATCATTGCGCGCAGCCGCTGCTCACGTGGCTAGGTGTCGAGAACCTGGCGTGCTGCCGCATGAGCTTGGCGTTTTACAACGACAAGGCGGATATCGACAAGTTCATCGAGTCCCTGCAGCACGTCTGGAACGTCTTTAACGGCTAGCAGGCGGCACTCAAGCACCATCGCCTCGCCGCTCAATCGTCGGGTGCCGCATGCTAGGCGTGCACCCTCCTCTTTCGGGGCGATTTGAGGCACTTGGGTCATCTAGAGTTTCAGTAAGAGATTGTCGCAGGTATCTGACCGTCGCTAACAGGTTTATCGCAGAGGAGCATTCATGAGTCTTTATTCCTCCACCACCTTTATGGAGCACAATTCGCATCCCGACTACAAGTACGAGATGGATGCGCCCACGCACACACATGACGGTGTGAATCCCAGTTGTGGCGACGAGCTTACGCTGACGTTGCGCGTTGAGGATGGCGTCATCGAGGAGGCGGCGTTCACCGGTCACGGGTGCGCTATCTCCCAGGCGAGCGCCGACATCATGGCGGACCTCATCACGGGCGAGACAGTTGAGGAGGCCAAGCGTCTTTCTGGGCTGTTTTTGGCCATGATCCGTGGCGAGGAGCTCTCTGAGGATGATTTTGAAGACCTCGATGAGGCCGCCCAGCTGCGTGACATTTCGCACATGCCAGCGCGTGTAAAGTGCGCCGAGCTGGCGTGGCGCACGCTGAACTCGATGCTGGCGGAGTAGAGGCTTGTATGCTCATCACTTCGAAGGGGCGCTATGCCCTGCGACTCATGATTTACATCGCGGCGTTTGGTGGCAACGGGGATATGGAAGCTCCTGTGACGGCGGAAGGCTTGCCTGCTACTAAGGTGTCGTTGCGCGAAGTTGCCGAAAACGAGAAGATCTCGCTCAAGTATCTGGAGCAGCTGGTGCGTCCGCTTGTGGCGGCAGGATTGCTCAAAAGCGTGCGCGGCAAGGGCGGCGGCTATGTGTTGGCACAGCCGGCGACGGGCATCGTGGTCGGCGACATCTTGCGCGCTGCGGAAGGGGAGAAGCCCGCGGTTGCCTGCGATGGGCTGGAGGGTACTTGCCTGCGCAGTGACCTGTGTTCCACGGTGAAGTTCTGGACGGGCCTTGAGCGGGTGATTGACGCCTACGTCGACAGTGTCACGCTGGCAGATCTTGCCAAAGTGCCGGAGATCAAACTGGATTTGTAAGGGCTAGGCGCCCGTTTTTAGTGTGCGGAAAATCGCAGGGTTGTTCTAGTCTTTCACTCCGTGCAAGATCACATATTCGTTATGATGTGAGGGTGCGAACAAATGGGGCAGTCATGTATATTTTGAAGCTAAAAGACAATCCGCTGCTTGAATTTGACATGGTAAGCGAGGGGCGCGAGCTCATCGTTGAGGTCTCGTCTACTTGCAGTGACAAACCCGAGCTGCTACCCATCGATTGGGAATGTCGCGATTTTAACGATACCAAAGGCCTCGCGGCCTGTTTGTCTGCATGGTTGAGGCACCGTTCTATTCCTGCCAACCGCGCATATGTCAACAGTTTCCTTTCTAGACTTGGGTTGGCTGAACATGATGTTGTTGGCATCATGAAGCTCTGTCACGGGTTGTCGCTCAACGACTCCTATTGGATTGATGAGGCAGATAACCAGCATTCTTTTACCAATGTCAACCTGTATGACAACCGCTTTAGCAACATCATCGCCCAGATGGCGTTTACGGGAACGGGAAGCAGCGGCATCCCAGGATTGTCCGCGTCCCCTGAGTTCACCACCAACGGCGCTTACGCCAAATGCTGGCGCCGCATCGATGGCACAGTATATCTGTTCAAAGAGGGTTCGGTTGGCGCTGCGAACGCAGGTGGCGAGCCTTATGCGGAGTATTACGCGGCAAACCTCGCATCGTCTATTGGCGTGAACGCGGTCGATTACGTTCCCACCATGTGGAAGGGGCACTTTTGCTCCAAGTGCCCATTGTTTACCAGCAAAGATTTGTCTTTTGTGAGTGCGGCACGTTTGGTAAAACGTGGTGGATTGACCGCAGTAGCAGAAAACTATCAGCAGCTTGGTGTTGAGTTTTCCAATGCACTTGCCGACATGTTGATGTTCGATGCATTGATTCTGAACACCGATCGCCATTTTGGTAATTTTGGCGTGCTAGTTGATAGCGATTCCAATCAGATTGTCGCTCCCGCTCCGTTGTTTGACCATGGTTGCTCGTTGCTCTTTCAGGCAATGGAAGGCGACTTTGACTCCGACAATCTGGATGCGTACGTTGCCACGCAGATACCTAGGGCGTATTCAAGTTTTGTTCAGACGGCGCGCGAGTACCTGGGTGATGATCAGCGGGAAAAGTTGGACGCTGCTTTGGACTTTGTGTTTGACAAACACGTTCGTTATAACTGGCCCGCTTGGCGGCTCAATAAGCTCGAGGGGATCATTCAAAGGCGGGCCGCATCGTTGCTTGCGTAATATGACGCTCTAGAGGATATCCGCGTAGCGCCTGCGGACTTCCGTATCGAAGCGCTCAAATTCCGGGATATAGCGGTTGATGATTGAGCTTATCAACTTTTCAACAAGTGCGGCGTCATAGATGTGCGTGGTGTCGTTGCGGTCGCGTAGCATTTCCAGCCAAATCGATTCATCCATCCAGTCGTAGTACTGGTAGGCGGCCTTGATGATCTCTCGAGGCGATCCGGTCGAAGCAGTGCGATCTCCCTCGAATTTGAGCAGTTCTTTCATGAGCTTCCAACTGAGTTCGAATTGAAGTGAAAACTTAGCGATAATGCCACCTTGCACGAATTCGTTGGAAAGGTCTTGTTCGCTCGAGAGACGCAGTGTGGCAAGTGCAGAAGCAAAGTTATCGTACTTTTTCATAAAGCACCTCTCCGTCTCGAGTAATTTCTTGGAGCAACTCAGATGAAACGGATTCATCTAAGTTAACAACGTCGACATTGAGTAAAGTCCAGAGTTCTGTTTCAATTCGGTCTTTGAATCGATCAAACGAAGGACAGCCTTCAACGGCAAGGTCTATGTCGCTTTTGGGAGAGTTGGTTTTACGAGCGCGCGAGCCGAAGAGGATAACGCGTTCAGCTCCCTCGTCGGAGGCAAGCTGTCGAATTTGCTCGTATGTCTGCTCGATTGCAACCATGTTCCGCCTGTATCACAAAGCCTACTGCCACTACGCAAACTGGGCGCGATAGGCTTCGCAGACTTCCTTGACCGGGCCGTCCATGCGCAGGTCGCCCTTTTCTATCCAGATGGCGCGCTGACAGATGCGCTCGACCTGCTCGATGGAGTGGGACACGAACAGCACCGTGACGTTGCCGCTTTGAATGAAGTGTTGAATGCGCTTCTCACATTTTTCCTGGAAGAACACGTCGCCCACGGAGAGAGTTTCGTCGACGATGAGGATGTCCGGCTCGGTGATGGTGGCGATGGCGAATGCGATACGCGCCACCATGCCGCTCGAGAAGTTCTTCATGGGCATGTCCACGAAGTCAGGAAGCTCGGCAAAGTCGATGATCTCTTGGAAGTGCTCGTCGATGAACGCTTTGGTGTAGCCCAGAAGCGCGCCGTTAAGATAGATGTTTTCGCGTGCGGTGAGCTCGAGGTCAAAGCCGGCGCCGAGTTCGATGAGCGGTGCGATGTTGCCGCGCACGATGCACTCGCCCTCGCTTGCCTCAAGGACTCCGGCGATGATCTTGAGCATGGTCGACTTACCGGAGCCGTTGGTGCCCACCAGGCCCACAACCTCGCCACGGCGCACGTTGAACGAGATGTGCTTGAGTGCACGGAACTCGGTGAAGAACAACTCGTGACGCACGAGCTTGATGAAGTACTCTTTGAGGCTGTTGAGCTGCTCGGAGGCCATGTTGAAGATCATGGTGACGTCTTTGACCTCGATGGCGAGGTCATTCGTGGTGTCCTCGCTCAAGGAATCGGCCATGGTAGAGGCGGCGCTAGTCATATCAGCAGCAGAGGATGCAACGGCAGTCATGCGGGGCTCCTAAATGAAGAGAATGAACTTGTGCTCGTTCTTGTGGAACACGGCATAGCCAAGTGCGAGCGCGATAACTGCCCATACAGCACAAGCAAGTAGGGTTTGCAGGCTGGGGCTGGTCTGATACAGGAAGATGTCACGCATAAAGGCCAGGTAGTTGTACATGGGGTTGGCGCGCATGAGAACCTGGAGCGCCGGGTGCATCTGGTCGATGAAGTTGATGGACCAGAAGATGGGCGTGAAGTAGGTCCACGCGGTGATGACGACGCTCCACAGGTGCATGACATCGCGGAAGAAAACGGAGAGTGCAGAGAGCAGCAGGCCGAGGCCCATGCAGAACATCACGAGAAGCACGAGGCAGACGGGCAGCCAGATGATGTGCCATGTGGGGACGATGCGGAACCACAGCATGACGAGTGCGACTGCAACAAGAGAGAAGGCGAAGTTCACCAGCGCGAAGAGGGCCTTTTGCACGGGGAACACAAAGCGATGCACTTTGACCTTCTTGAGCAGAGGGGCGGCATCGATGATGGAGTGCATGGCAGCCGTGGTGGACTCGGACATGAAGGAGAACGTGATGTTGCCGAGGATGAGGTAGAGGGGATAGTTGGGGATGTCCCCGCCGCGGGCGGCGGCGAACATCGTGGAGAACACGACTGCCATGACGATCATCATGAGCAGGGGGTTGAGCACGCTCCACGCGACGCCGAGCACGCTGCGGCGGTACTTGAGCTTGAAGTCCTTGGTGACGAGCTGATGGAGGATGAACAGGTCCTTTTCAGTCTCGTTTTTCGCGTGCGATTGCACGACGGGGGAGGTTGTAGCGGTATCTGCCACGGGCAATGCTCCTTGGGCAAACGGTTTGAGTGACAAACCATTATTCTACCATGCTCCCTTGAGGGCACGGTTTCTGCATGAGTTAAGGGTAGGAAACAAGTCTTACTGCGTTTTGTTTTACGATATTATTTATGCATTCGTGAATTCTAGACAAGGGAGGCCCCGGCATGCGCCGCTTCAGCCCTATCATTTCAGTTTTTCTTACCTGCGTGTTGGCATGGTCGTCCGCCATGCAGCCTTTTGCGATTTATGCAGAGACGGTCTATTCCCAAAACTCCGCCACGACGGCTTCTGCTTCTGACGAGGGAGACGGTGAAAAGGGCGTTGAAGGAAATGAGGGCTCTGTCTCCGATGAGGAAACGGGGAATCAGGAAAACACTGGGTCTAACCAGGATGATTCCGCTGTACTACCTGAATCGGGAGAGGATACCGGTCTTCCTTCCCTGGACGACGGCTTATCGGAGCAAGAAGATCAAGATGACGCGGAAGCCGAAATCGACAACACCGCCAATGGCTTCGTCGAGAATTCGTGGCGCTATGAAAATGGTGTTTTGAAGAGCGATCTTGAGCCGAGCGCTAGGGCGCGCCGCTCGAGCGGAAATCTCCCTGCGGGTGTAACCGGCTGGGGTATTGATGTAAGCAGCCATCAAGGTGCTATTGATTGGGCTAAGGTCAAGGCTGCAGGTGTTGATTACGCCATTTTGAGAGTCGGATACGGTATTGGTAATTCCGATGGTCGTTTTATTGAGAACGTAAAAGGATGCAAGGAGAATGGCATCCCGTTTGGCGTGTATCTGTATTCCTATGCCTGGGATGAGCAAAGCGCGAAATCCGAAGCGCAAGGCGTATTGAATCTCCTGTCCAACGCGGGTGTCAAGCCAGGCGACCTTGCTTTTCCCGTGTATTATGACCTGGAGAATACCGTTGGAAAAAAGAATCACCCGGATTACGGTAAGCCTGCCGGCGTTGACTTTAACAACCAGTATCACGTCATTAGGGATAATGCGACGTTTGCAAAAATGGCAACGTCTTTTTGTTCAATCATTTCTGCAAATGGCTTCACACCTGGCGTGTATGCGAATTTGAACTGGTGGAGAAACTATCTGACTGACCCTGTGTTTAACAATTGGGATCGTTGGGTTGCTCAGTACTATACGGAATGCACGTATCAGGGTACTTACTCCATGTGGCAGTACAGCAGTCAGGGTAGCGTGAACGGAATCAGCGGTAACGTCGACATGAACTACTGCTATGCCTCTTTTGATAATCTCGGATGGTACCGTGTCGACGGTACGTGGTATTACGGCCAGTTTGATGGAACGAATAGAACTGGATGGTTTAAAGAGAAAAACTCTTGGTATTGGCTCGATCCAGCTTCGAATGGTGCCATGGCAACGGGAATCGTCTCTATTGACGGAAAAATGTATCTATTTGATCCCGCTGCAGGTGGGGCAATGCGAACCTCCTGGATTAAATACCAGAATAAGTGGTATTACGCTTCAGCTTCTGGCGTATTGTGCGAAGGATGGAAACAAATCGGAGGTAATTGGTACTACTTTGAAGCCTCTAAGTCCTGTGCCATGAAGACGGGTTGGCTCCTTGACGGTACTACGTGGTATTACCTTTCCGGGTCGGGAGCAATGGCAAAAGGCTGGCTCAAACTTGGCGGACTCTGGTATTACCTGCAGTCTTCGGGTGCCATGGCAACTGGATGGCAGAGGGTCGGGGGATATTGGTATTATCTCGATCCGACTTCGGGATCCATGAAAACAGGTACGTTTTTTGATGGTTCAAGATATTCGCGAGCGAATGGATCGGGTCATTGGCTTGGATATTGTACTGGTTGGATAAAAGTAAACTCTGTCTGGTATTACGTAGACAATGGTGTCCTGCGGACTGGTTGGTCTTATATCAATGGCGCCTGGTATTGGTTTAACAACAAAGGTGTCATGCAGACTGGCTGGATCGTAGATTCATCAGGTGGCAATTATTATCTTGAACAATCTGGCGCAATGCATACTGGCTGGCTTCTCTATGATGGTGATTGGTATTACCTGCAGAGCAACGGCTTAATGGTGACCGGTTGGAGAAAGATAGATGGCAAAACCTACTATTTCTACTCGGATGGACGGATGGCAAGTGGGGTATTTGAGGTAGATAGTGTTCCGTACTATGCAAGCTCCAGTGGCGCGCTTAATGGAGACGGTTGGTTTGATATTGGAGATTCGACTCAATGCTATGTTTCTAAAGCTGGCATCTGTTCGCTGTTCTTAAAGAATGGGATTCTGTATCAAGATATTTCTTGCTCTTTTATCGTAAATGGCATGGTAAGGGTGGACGAGTCATTGTTCCACGCCGACGAAATCACAGGGTCGATTTCGTCGGGCTTTTTTAATCTGCCAGATGGTACAACCTATTTCTTCGACACTGAAACGTACAAAGCCCATGCTGGCTGGAAGAAAGTTGATGGCATTTGGTATTACTTTGATTCCTCCACTTGCGCAATGAAAACCGGCTGGCAAAAGATTGGGTCTGCTTGGTATCTCCTTGCTGATTCTGGCGAGATGAAGACAGGTTGGCAGGAAGTTGACGGCGCTCGGTATTACCTTGATCCTTCTTCAGGCGCTATGAAGACTGGATGGCAAAAGGTGGGATCCAGGTGGTATCTGCTCTCTTCTTCTGGAGCGATGCTCACAGGCTGGCAGCGAGTCGGTGGTTCTTACTATTATCTCGATGACAGCAACAATGGCGCGATGCTCACGGGGACGCACGTCATAGATGGGTGTCAGAGGCGTTTCTCGCCGAGTGGCGCCGTTGATAAATATGGATGGCAAAACCCTGCTCAATACTACCAAGTAAGCTGTCAAAATGTTCCCCCCTACAATGCGAACGCTGGAATTTACTCGTATGTGAGCCCTTCGAAGATTTCCGTTGATGCATCGAGGGGACAAGTTGTCGAGGCGTTTATCCAACGTGCATATGATTATCTCGGCACAAAATATGTTTGGGATTATGCTTGTGCGCCAGGTGTGGGTGTCGATTGTTCTGGTTTGGTTAATCAGTGCTTCTATGCGGTTGGAATGGATACGATTTATAATCCATATCTTCACATGTACGATCCCTGGCAGGACCACAATGCTGAAAACATGCGTGTGGACACACGCCTAATGAGTGTACCAATCAAAGACCGCCGGCGGGGTGATTTGATCTTCTACAAAGGGCATGTTGCAATTTATCTTGGGAACGACAAGATTATCCATGCAATACCGCCGCGTGTCTGTATCTCTAATATCAACATTGGGCTAGCTATCACTGGAGTAAAGAGGCCTTTTGTCGAGTAATCCTTTTGTGTTTACGAGCTGGAGGGGGAGTTCAGTTGCATCTGAAAAAGTCACGTCGCTTTAGGTTGGTTATTCTCGGTTGAGTATCTGCTATTGCAATTGAATGATTTAGGATGGGGCATCTGCTTGATTTAGATGCCCCGTTTTATTGTGTCGAAAACTCGCCATGTCAGTTATTGCTACATTGCGATCTAGTAGGTTACAACCTTCGTACCATAGGGAATGTAATCGTAGATCCATTTTGCATTTTCAAGAGCTAGGCGGATACAACCATGACTGACTCTAACGCCCATACTACCGTCTTGGACCTTAAACGTTCCCTGATTATACAAAATGGAATGGAAAAGATAATCGCCATAGAATTGCGTGTAGTAATAACAGGTGTAGCCCCGTCCAAACGAGTAACCTTTACCTGTTACCGTGAACTGACCTAGAACAGTTGGAGTTCGAGGTGCTCCAGAGCAGCAGGACCATTCTTTCACGGGTTTCCAAGATCCACTGCGGCCCTTATAAATTCCAATCCGGCAGTTTTTTGTGTCGACCATAATGAGCCAAGACGTTGAGCTGCTATATTGCTGGGCTTTTTCGAACATGGCAACATTGCTAACTTTCAAGTCAACCATTGCTCCGCTGTCGCTGAGAAGATAGTACTTTCCATTCCAGTACAATACTCCCGTGTACATAGCTCCAGTTTCGGGGGTAAAGTAATACCAGTCGCCGGAAATAAACTGCCAATCTGTTAGCATTTTTCCATCAGAATCAAGCCAGTACCAGTTGTTGCCCGTTTTAAGCCAGCCTGTTTGCATGACTCCGGTTGTTTTGTCAAACCAGTACCAATCATTTACATCTTTGAACCAACCATGGTGCATGGTCATGGTTTGAGGATTGAACCAATAGGTTTTTCCTTCGATAGTCTGCCACTCCGTAAGTAACTTTCCTGTAGCGGGATCTGCATAGAACGTGCTGCTTTCTATAGAAACAAATCCGGAGGCAGGTGTTTTTCCATCAAGATAAAGTACGCCGTCTTTTAAGCGTTCACATCCGATTACTCCAGAAGTAGATGCAAATCCAAAATTGCCATCTGCAAGCTCGACCCAGGAAGACATCACCATTTGCGCGCTGTCATTAAAGAAGTACAGCTTATCATCAATTGTTTGGAACCCTGTTAAAGCTGGGTAGTGCTCTTCGGGATTGTTTGAATCAAACACATAAGTTCCGGACGAACATGAGAAACGACCTTTTATCGCGGCACCGTTTGCATCGAGATAATGCAAACCCGCTTTGTCTGTGAACCAGGAATTAGATAGCATTGATCCATTGGCTGCAAAGCGGTAAGAATTGTTATTAACCCGTCTCCATTCGTTCGCGGCCATGGCGTTCGTCTCGGGGTCCAGCCAGTACCAGGAGCCGGAGACCTTCCTCCAGCCCGCGGCGAGGCGCCCGGAGCCCTCGGCGTAGTACCAGGTCCCCGTGGCCCCGTCCCGAGCCCAGCCGGTGGCCATCGCGCAGCTCGCGTCGAAGTAGTAGGGGGCCCCTCCGACGAGGGCCCTGCCGGTGAGGGCGATGCCGTCCCTGCCGAGGTAGTACCACTTCCCGCCGGTCCTGAGCCAGGAGGAGGCGACCCTCGAGCCGTCGGCGGAGCGGTACTCCCAGCCGGCCTCGGTCAGGTTCCAGCCCGGGCCCGGGGCGGGCTCGGGGGAGGCCGGGGCTTCCGGTTCGCTGTCGCCCGGGGTAGCATCAGCGGGCGTGGATTCATTCATGCATTCGTTCGCGTTCGCAGCTTTATCGTTTTCATTTGATAGGCTACTAGACGTTGTGTTGCTTTTCAGTACTTGCTCTTCTTGCGCGCAAGCGGGAAGAGTGGACTTTTCAGCGAAAGAGGAAAGTGGCGCGCCAAAAGTAAGGGCTGCTCCGATTGCGCATGCGACTATGGTTCTTGCCCTCATGTTGTTCCTTCCATATGAGGCATATGATTTGCGGCGTTTTAATTCTATAGCAAGGACGCCCTGGTATATCAAACAGGGCGTCCTCTAAACGTTTAATTTCGCTATGTGTCTAGATTGGGTGCAGTTTATTTGCTTTGGAACAGTTCGTTCCAATCGCAGGCGGCAAGTATAGTGCCTGCAAGGATAACGATGCAGCATGCTATTGTCGCTATGGTAGGGACAGTCCCTTGCAACAAGAATCCAAACGCAACCGCCCAAGCAGAATAAGAAATGTTGAGCGCCATTGCCTTAGCGGCACCGATGGTGGAAATTCCCTTGTAATAGGCGAGGTAGGAAGATGTTCCAGCGAGTGCGGAGAGCGCTATCACGCTAGTTGCAAATGAGGGGACAGCGCTAGCGGTAAAGGTCCATGCGCCGAACAGGGGCAACACGACTATACCGTAGACAAGCGCGGATGTGGTTTCGCGAATTTGGAGCGCCGTTTCGTTGTCGACGGCGTCATCACGCATTCCCCAGGCACAAAGCACCGCCTCGGAACCCCAACCAACAACAGATAGAGCAGCTCCGCCAAGACCAAGTGCAGCGTTTCCCATTTCTGAGGATCCAGCAGAAATATAACCCATGGCCATAACGCCACCCAGCGCGACAAACAGGGCAATAAGCTGCTTTGCATCCATCCGTTCTTTTAGGAGCACAAAGGAAAGGAAGGCTCCAAGCGCAGGGTAGAAAGCGGAGATAATCGCAGTGTATGCGGGTCCGATGTTGTTGATTGCAACGAGATATCCGGTCATGCCGATTGGGCCACCCAGCAGTGCGCCAGCAATTACGACCAGCCCACTACGCGTTTTAAGCGCGCGAAGTGTGTCTCCCAAACGCCGCTTTGCTCCCATATAAATGAATAGCCATAGAGCGCAGAAGGTGTCATGTAAGAAAGAGCTTGCTACTGCTGCAAAAGCGAGCGCTTCGACAGTGCCAAAGAAAGGGGTCATTGAAAGGGCGATTCCCAGAACAACTGTGTCAAGGCCCCATAAGATACCGCTTGTGATTCCGTATTTCATGATTTATTCCTGTTCGTAGAGTGCGATAGTGCTGTCGAGGTAACGTGCGGCGTAGCGATAATAGATGTAGAGCCATTCGCCCACGGCGTCACCCTCCGCCTCTTTGAATAGTGACCAAAGGTACCAGCACCAGCCGGCAAACTGAACATGTGCAAGGTTATGCCGCGTCTCTTCAAGCGTGGGAGTGCGTCCAAAATAGGCTTCGAGCGCATTATGAATCTCTTCTTCAGACAGCTCGCAGCACACGCAGAAGGTACCAAAATCGTTGGCGTAATCGCTCATTCCTGCGTATTCCCAGTCGATGAGGTAATACGAGCCTTGTTGATCAATGAGGAAGTTGAGGGCGAAGAAGTCGTTATGGCACAAACAAGTCGGAGCGTTATCGGCTTTAACGTATTGTTCAAGTTTGTCGACTTTCTCTGCCATCTCCCAATATCCGGGAATCTCGATGGGTCCCTTTTCCAACAGGAGTGACTCATAGCGCTTTGCTTCCTCGTAGAAATCAAAGCTACGTTCGACTTTGACAGTTGTTTCATGGAGATTACGAGCCATATGCATTGCCGTGGCAACCTGCTCGGGATCGTGTGGATCGAGTTGCTTGCTATTGGGAATGAAGTGGCTGATTTTCCAACCCTTTTCAGGGTCTTGTGCGATAAACGTGTTGTCGAGGCCAAGTTCTTTTGCGACGAGAAGTGCGGCACGCTCTCCCTGACGATCGATAAGAAGCTCGGTGCCCACGCCAGGATGGCGATAGACGTATTCCCCCGAATCAATGCGGAAGTGGCATGACAGGTTGGTAAGGCCCTGCTTAAGGGGGTACACGTCACGAATTTCGGTTTTCTCACACCCCAAAGTATTAACGATATTGTCGAAAATATCGGTGTCTACGTTCTCGATGAAGTGTGGGTCGAATCCGCGCAACTCGTCAAGAGAGTCGAATTCGTTGATGATTCCTGCGTCATATTTGCGTACCACCATGCTGAGCTCGTCAACATGTTCGAGGAAGAGATCCTCCCAAAGCTTGTCGGTAGTTTCTGGACGCGGATATTCATCTTCCAGAATCCGGACAAAACGCTCGGAAAAGGCATGATCAAAATAGACATGACCAAGCATGTACCAGGAGTTCTCTCCGCCGATGTGAACGCCCTTGATCCGATTGCGCGCGCTGGTTTCCAAACACCACTCGTCGGTATGGCCTTCGGCAAATTGAGCGGCATAATACGCCTCATAGACATACGGTTCAAAGGGGTTGACAGAGAAGTAGTCGTCGCTCGAGCAAATATACGTGTTGCCCAAATGCTCGCGTACGACCATGAGGGAAGCGTGGTTGTTGCGTGTGGCGTATTCAGGATTGATGACGATTGAAACGCCGTATTTGCTTTCGAGGTAGAAGAAGTACTCTTTTTTATATCCAACAACAACCGTGATATTGTGGATGCCTGCCTCGCGTAGCTGTTCAATTTGGCGTTCGATGAGCACTTCGCCTCTGACACGGAGGAGGCCTTTAGGTTTTTCGTATGAGATTGGGGCGAATCGGCTAGAAAGGCCGGCAGCCATGATAATGGCATTTTCTACCTTATAGGGATGAAGTGCCTCGAAGCCCTCAGGAGTAATACCGCTGTTTTCGACATATTTTAGAGTTTCAAGTTCCTTAAGCGCAGAGTTAACTGTACCTAGGGATAGCTTTGTGTGGTGAGCAATTGTACGTTGGCTCTTGTTAGGATTTGCCTGTAAATAGGCAAGAACGGTAAATTGCTTTTGAGTAAGCATCGGAATCCTTTCTAAATGTTCAACTAAACGCATAGTAGCACATATATTGAACATACTTTATAAACGTTGTGCCTTACATACAATTCATATTTCGTTTGACTGGTTGGACGCTGAAATAAGCTCAGGCCTAAATATTTAATAAGTTAGTCGGAGGATATAATTTAATTAGATGCAGGTTAGTTTCTGCACGTACCGATAGTGAATTGTCGGCTTGCTGGTGGGTTTCGAGACGAAAGGAAAGCGATGGGCATCTCGATAAAAAGAGACGATTACCTAAAGGTCATTCTCACGATGATGATTGCACTCGGCATTTCAGTGGGGATGGTGCTTCCTGCCGATCAGGCATATGCAGACAGTGAGGTGTGTTGGACGACTTCTGGTGGCAAGTACCACTATTCGTGGTGTCCGACTTTGAATCGCTCGCATTATCTTCGTTATGGTTCTATATCGGATGCGCGCTCGCGTGGCTTAACTCCATGCAAGGTTTGTAGACCCATTTCCTCTGGTTGGCAGCAGGATGGTAACGGTTGGTGGTATCGTTATCCCGATGGCACCTATGCGTCTGGTGGGTGGGTTGCTATCGGTGGCAAATGGTATTACTTCAATAACGCAGGTTATATGCGTACTGGTTGGCTGAATGTTGACGACAACTGGTACTATCTCAGTTCCTCTGGTGCCATGGTGACTGGTTGGAACAAAATCGGTTCATCTTGGTATTACATGGATGCTTCTGGTGTAATGCAGACGGGGTGGACGAAGGTTGGCTCCTCTTGGTATTACCTGCAGGAGAACGGCACCATGGCTACTGGTTGGCTTCAGCTTGATGATAGCTGGTATTATCTGGGTTCCTCTGGAGCTATGGCGACCGGTTGGGTTCAGGTTAGTAACCGTTGGTACTACATGAACGGCTCGGGAGAAATGCAAACCGGCTGGCTCGTTTTGGGTGGAAAGTGCTATTACCTGAACGAGAAGGGCGCCATGGCGGCTGGCTGGGCACAAATTGATGGTGAGTGGTACCACTTTACTTCGTCGGGAGTCATGCAGACCGGTTGGCAAAAGATAGGAAAACCTTGGTATTATCTCAACTCCTCGGGAGTAATGGCGACCGGCTGGATGAAGGTTGGCGAATCCACGTATCTGCTGAGCGAAACGGGCGCGATGCTTACGGGATGGCAGAAAGTCGATGGTGTCTGGTACTTCCTTGAAGTGTCAGGTGCCAGAAAATCCAACTGCTGGGTTGGTAATTATTGGCTTAATGATTCAGGTGAGATGGTTATTAATTCTTGGGTTGATGGCGGCCGTTATTATGTGGGCGAGGACGGCAAGTGGATTCCAGATTACACCGACCCAAAAGAATCTGTTGAAGGCGTCGAGTGTAATTCAGTAACGGTTGCTTGATGGGTGAATTGCAAGTTACTACACTTGCAATATACGCAACACGGACTAATTAGGGAGGCTTTAGTGGCCTTCCTCTTTCGGAATCGGTTTGATGTGAAGTGAGCTTGTAATGAAGGGAAACGCATTGGATAGAGAAACGCCATTACGAAAACTTCAGCTTACAGAGTTTGACATTTTGAAAACAGTTTTGGCATTTTGTAATAAGAACAACATCTCGTGGTTCTTAGATTCAGGCACCGTTCTTGGCGCTGCTCGCCATGGCGGTTTTATTCCATGGGATGATGATATCGATATCGGCATGCTCCGACCAGATTACGATCGGTTTGTAGAGCTTGCAGAGTATGGATTGCCGGAAGGCTACTCCGTGCATACATATTCAAACACTCATGGTTTTGCTGGCATGTTTGCAAAGGTTTACCGTGATGGAACGCGTTTTGAGACGCAAGAGACGCGAGAAGCAGGGTGTCCCCAGGGTATTTTTATCGATGTATTTCCATATGACGCTCTATCGGATAATTCGATTGAAGAGCGCAAGCAGCGTCGCTCTGCGAAGTTTTGGCAGTCAATTTCATATCTGTGGCATTCTTCTACAATCGTAGTCCCTCATCGTGGACTACTCGGCATAATCGAACGTTATGGCTGTAGAATAGCGCACTTTGTTGTGCGATGCGCTTTTTCTCGTGAAAGAATAGAGGAAAGATTCAATTGTTCCTTTTTGAAAGATAGCAGATACCTGCCCTCTACAAGGGTCTTGCCTTTTGTTTGGCCAAACATTGACGGATATCGTATAGATGAGTTAATGCCTACTGCCACTCTTGTTTTTGAGGGTACTTCCTTTCCGGTTCCTGCAAAGTGGGAGCTTTACCTTGAACGGATGTATGGCGATTGGCGAGCTCTACCAAAGCCTGAAGATAGGCGAACGCATCTGCCTTTGAGACTTGTATTTGAGGATGGCGAGGTATGGACTGCTGAGAAATAAGATTCAGACAATTCTAGCGTGCATTATTGTTTAGCTTTTCGCATATGAATGTCACGTTGGCGTGTCGACATGACGCGTATCAATTATACTAAAGCGCGTTTTTAATTTAGGAGTGTTTGTTTATGCAACGTGTGATTACCTATGGAACATTTGACTTACTTCACTACGGTCACATCAATCTTCTGAAACGCGCAAAAGAGTTTGGCGATTACCTCATCGTTGCGCTATCTACCGATGAGTTCAATGCGGGTAAAGGCAAAAAATCATATTTCCCGTATGAAAAACGTAAACAGTTGCTTGAGGCGCTACGCTATGTTGACTTAGTAATTCCTGAGGAAACATGGGAGCAAAAGCGATCAGATGTTGAGCTCTATCACATCGATCATTTTGTCATGGGGTCCGATTGGAAGGGCAAGTTTGACGATTTGTCGGATCTCTGTGAGGTTCATTATTTACCTCGCACACCTGAAATCAGCACAACGAAGATAAAACGCGATTTAAAGATTTAGGGATAATGGGGATGGAAATGAGCAAGAAAGATAGGGATTCTCTTAATGATGCTCGCTTAGGAGAAAAGATTCCGGACGATCAAATTCAAGAAATACTCCTCTCCATTCTTAAGGAATTCGACGCATACTGCAATCGACACGGATTGACTTATTATGTTTCTGCTGGAACTTTGTTAGGTGCGGTTCGTCATCACGGTTTTATCCCTTGGGATGATGACGTTGATGTCATCATGCCCAAACCCAGCTATTATCGACTGGAAGAGATTGCCAGAAAAGACCCTTATCTTGACGACGGACACCGATACAGGGTGCTTCTTCATTCTGATGAAACCAACGTCCTTCCTTTTATCAAAATCGAAGATACGCACACGATTGCTTATGAATATATATTCCATGATTATCAGAAGATAGCAAAAGGCCTTTGGCTTGATGTCTTTTGTTTGAGCTATGTAGAAGATGATCCAAGTCTGGCACTTAAGAATTACAAAAAGAATCTCTTATATTCACGTTTTACGCAGCTCTTGAGTTGGGGCTCAAAGATCAGAAAACCCTATCGCTATTTTTATCCGTTAATGGTGGTTGGTCGCATTATCGCCAATGCGATTGGTCTTGGCAATGAATACTGGATTGAAAAACAACTAGATATTCAGCGCAATTCTCCTGACACTGGAAAGCTGCGTGCAAACCTGGTATATGCGCTTGGATTTAGCGAGCGATATCCTGACGAGGATTTTAGTCAAGCGTTGCGAGTTCCTTTTGAGGATGGAGAAGTCTCGATACCCGTTGGGTACGAAGATATTCTCGAACGAAAATATGGACAGTGGAAAAAGTTACCACCCGAGGATCAGCGGATGGGCCATCATGGTTATGATGCGTTTTGGCGTGTGAGACCGGGGGAGAACTAAGGCATGATCGACAAGAGCGATCCGCGAAGGGCTCCGATTTCGTTAAAAAAGAATATGCTTTGGAATAGTGCTGGCTCGTTTGCCAACATGGTTTGCGCTTGGCTTATTACGGTTTTGGTCCTACGTCTTTCTACGGGATATGACGCGGCAGGGGTATACTCCTACATCATGTCGGTATATGCGATTTTCTCATCCGTAGTTGATTATCGTGTTTATGTGTATCAAATCAGTGACCTGCATGGTGAAAATACTTTGGGCGAGTATTTCACTCTTCGCTGCATTACTGGCACGTTGGGACTTGCTTTAGTAATGGTCTACAGTGTTTTGACCGGTCCATTTGAATTGTTACCCACCATTTTTTTCTATTCACTTTATAAGATTGCAAGTGTTCTTCTTGATGCCTTTCATGCGTCTGAGCAGATATATAGGCGAATGGATTACATTGGTATGTCCTATGCACTCCAAGGTGTTGTTTCGTTTGCAGTGTTTGGTGTAGTTTTTGGTGTTACGCAAGACCTCACCCTTACTATGGCGGTTCTTTTTTTGGCAACTGTCGC
>OLVZ01001486.1_pt1 | contig 19924 bp, 22 predicted proteins | sample 1673341 | NCBI WGS metagenome assembly OLVZ01 (sample SAMEA3178944, study PRJEB25190) | human gut metagenome | biome: human gut; feature: human-associated habitat; material: faeces | place: Austria | collected 2013 | reverse complement strand
AACTGTTAGAATTACAGGACCAACAAGGGTGTTGCACTTCTAAATAGACATCGGGACTTTTGTGGTGTTTTAGACTGGTTTTCGTTGTCAGTCGGTGGTGTTGGGGTATCGCGTGGTGGTGTGGAATTCGTTCCAGTCGATGCCGGTCCCGTATGCGGGCGCGACGCTGTCGTCCGGTTCGGGCGTCGTTGCCTTTTCGCCCTTCCGCAGGGCGTCGGGGATGAATGACTCCGGTCGTGGGTGCGCGGTCTTCATGTAGCATACCCATTCGCACGCGCGGCGCATGTGCTCCTCGGGCAGCCCGCGATGGTTGCGCAATACGTCCTTGACGACCGAGTTGACGCCGCCCTCCAGCCGGTTCGTGGTGCGCGCCACCGGACCGCCCTTCAGCAGTTCCGGCTCGAGATAGGCGAACAGCCTGCCCTCGCGGAACAGCCTCTCCAGCCGCCGGTAGCAGCGTCGCAGCTCCTCGTGCGTCCACCACCACCGGTGCCTCGACGCCTTGGGGTTGGACGGGTCGTCGCGCGCGTAGGTGCGTTCGGCGATGAAGTCCTTCCACCGTTCGTGCCATGCGTTGAGGGCCTCGCCCCACCTGACGGCCTGCCCGGCCGTCTCGACCGAGGTGAGCCTGTCGGACAGCCTCTTCAGCTCGCGGCCGGCCTGGAGCCTGGGCCTGGACGTCAGGCCCGTCCTCGTGTTGCGCTGCACGTGCACCAGGCAGCGCTGGATCCTCGTTCCCGGCCACGCCTGCGTGCACGCCGCCTCCGCGCCGCGCAGCCCGTCGGTGATGAGCACGTCCGGCGCGGGAAGCCGGGAGAACAGGGCCAGGTATGCGGCCTTGGACTCGTGCGCGCACCACTGCCGGTCCAGCACCTCGCCGGTTTGCCCGTCGATGGCGATGATCAGGCACCAGCCGTGGCCCATGTACGTGCCGTCCGCCATGACCGTGTGGCGCCTGGCGTCCGGCGGGGCGATGCGCGGGCGGATGCGCCAGCACCATGCGATTCGTTTGCGCAGGGCGCGGGCGTCGCCCGCGGAGTCCGCCGCCCTTTGGGATGACGGCCCCAGCAGCCAGGAAAGGAACTCCTCCAGCGTCCGCTCCCGCCTGCGCCGCCGCTGCGGCATCGTCGAGCTCAACCGGCAGGCCGGGCATTTCCACCGCTGGACGCCCTTGCCGGTCCGCCCGTTCTTCTTCATCGCACGCCCGCACACGGGGCATCTCTTCGCTTTGCTGGATGGCGTTCTCACGCCATCCAGCCCACCACCGGGGGCGCATCATTTTCCACGCGACAAAAATGACAGGCCGACACGCCTGCTCCCACAAGGCCGGGCCACGGTTATAAGCACCACAAAAGTTCCTATAGGCCGACGTTCGGCATTCCCATGAGACACGGCACCGGCATCGACTGGAACGAGTTCCACACCAGGGTCGAATGGCAGTCGAACGACTAGACCGTCGGACATACATTTTGGCCTATAACCCCGAATACGGACGTTCGCATCAAAAACAAAAAGGGTTCCGGGACAAACCCCGGAACCCTAAAGGCGGATAAGGCGAGATTCGAACTCGCGGAGGCTTTCACCTCACACGCTTTCGAGGCGTGCTCCTTAGACCGCTCGGACACTTATCCATGCTGCCAAAATGGCAACTTGTTCATTATGCCACATTCTGCCGACCTGGCAAATCGGAGTTTCGCTGAGCAAGTCTCGAGTGTATGCCGCTTGAGACATGTCAGATCACGATCCCGGAATTCGCCCGAAGCGCTGGCATTGCGTTTACGCGCCAAGCACTCCGACAGGAATTACATACACTCCATCATCGCGTTGATACGCGAACTCGCCGACCCCCACCAACACCGCCAAGAACTCCGGTTCACGGGTTCGCGCACTCGGATTTCTCAGCAGCTTATCTTTCAGTCTGCATAGATTTGCCGATGCCTCAGGGACTTTATCCTCACTGGACTTAATTTCGATGCCGCCCCACCGTCCATCGGACAATTCAATAATGGCATCACACTCCAGACCGGAATCGTCACGATAATACCGAACCGGTTCTATCCCAATATCGAGGAGAGATCTCGCATACACCAACAGATCACGGATGCATAGATTCTCAAACAGAAACCCAAAAGTCTGCCAATCGCCGATAAGAGCAGCAGGACTCATGCCCAACATTGCGGCCGCAATGGAAGGATCGGCAAAATACCGACGCGCCTTGGTCTGGAGTCGCTTTGGATCCCGTGCCGGCGGGACCCAGCCCTTTATCGGATCGATGACGAACATGTTCTCGAACATGGCCGTATACCCGGATACCGTTCTCTCCGAAATGAAATCGTCAAGGTTTTCTTCAGTACCGTACATATCCTTACGTAAGGTTTTGAATGTCACAGCTTGACTGATATTGCGCGCAAGCGAATCCAGCAGACGACGAGCCACATCAGGATCCTTGCCTTGCCTGGGCACACTCTCAGTCAGCGTGAGTCGCATGTATTCCCGAATCAGAATCTGTGCGTCAGATACAGGCAGAGCCACCGCCTCCGGCGTTTTCTTCACGGCTCAGCTCATCAGAGGGGGCTTGGAATTTTGTTTACGCCACCTGTTCGTGGACGGAGGCATTGACCCATTGGGTCTGCTGGACGTTGTAGCCGGAGAAGATGCCGATGTCGAGCATGCAGTCGCGGTAATCGCGGCCGTGGGCGATGGTGATGTAGCTGTCGTCCACCAATCGGTTATGCGTGGGATCCAGTCCGACCCATCGGCCATCCTGATACACCTCGACCCAAGCGTGGGTCGCGCCCTCTCCCCCAAGCAAACCGGCAATGTAGCGCGCGGTCAATCCCACATGCCGGCACACGGACAGCATTACATGGGCATAATCCTGGCATACGCCCTTGCGCTGGGCCAAGGCCTGTTCGGCGGTGGTGCGAATCGTGGTGGAACCGGGCGTATACACAAACGCCTTGTAGACCTCATCCATCACTTCGGCGGCCTGCTGCACCGGAGTGGCGTCGGCAGGCAACGCAGCCAAGCGTTCGCGGCATACGTCGATCATCGCCTCCACGTTCGGGCCGGGAATGGTGAGCGCTGAATTGAATCGGTACAGCGGTTTATAGGCTTCCTTATGGATATGCGCATTGTCCACGAAGGCGATGCCGGTCACCGAGTAGCTGAATATGTCGTGCGGCTCAGGGATGAATCCGGTCATCACCACGGAGTCAAAGGAGTCGATGGTGGTTTCGAGTTCGGTTTCGGGCTGAATCTTCACTTCCACGTCAATCACCTGTTGGCGAGGGCCAGTGGAGGGAATACAGCGAAGCTGGAACCTGTGATCGGTGACCGGTGCGCTGAAGGACAGCCTCATCTCATAGTCGAACACGAGTTTTTTCACAACGTCTCCTGCACTTGCACACGAGCCGGCAACCGGCATATTCTCGGGATAACGACACTACAGCCATGGCTGAGGTATGGTCCGTGCGCTCACAGCCCACGCATATATTCCGGCAATCTGCTGATATGCACAGGCCGGCACTCGGGCGCACGGTTTTTTCGCCATACCACCATAGCATTTGAACCCGTCAGGGTGTCAGGTCGGGATCAGGGACGCTTGGCGTCCATGTTCATGGAGCTCAGTGAGCCCATGTCTTTGATGGCCAGCGCGCTGACACGGCCGGAGTAGTCGTCAAGGTACTTCTTCAGCAGGTCGGCGACTTCCTGATATCCGCGAGACGGCAGCTGACCGACCAGCCAGCTCAGTCCGTCGGCGAAGCAGCTGGGCAGCGGCATGCCGTCCAAGGTCATCGAATAGGCGGCGAGCTTCTTGAGCGGCGCTTCCAGATCCTCCATCGTCAGGCCGAAGCGCGTGTACAGGTCGATGCGTTCCAGATATTTGCCGATGAAGATGAACGCCTTCAGCGTGGGGTCGACCGGCGAATTCTCGATGCCGCCCCAGAAGGCGAGCATGTCATCGGTAATATCGCGCTGCTTGTAGATGTCCTCGGCATCGGCCGCGTATTTGGCGGCATCGGTGATATTGGTCATCGCCAACTCCACGTACTGCAGCAGACGCGAGCTCAATTCCGGGCGCAGAATCACGGCGTTGTTGAATGCGGAAGTTACGGCCGAGCGCACCGAATCAGGATTGGACCCGTCATACAGGAAGCTGTTCACGAACCCGTCGAAGTCCTCGAAATCTTCGGGCAGGTCGAGTGCGTGAGCGAACGGACGGAAGGCGTCCACATCGGTGTCCATCACACGATCGTAGAACGGGAAGAACTGGTTCAGCGTGGTGAAGGCGCGCTCGGTGTATCGACCCAGCCAATACAGGTTGTCTGCCTTGGAAGCGGTAACCAGCGACAACGAATGGTGGCGGGACTGGCTCAGCAGGTTCGCCACCTGCGTTTCGGCACCGTACTCGTGCTCCACGCCGGATTCGGGTGCCAACACCCACGTATCCTTGAATCCGCCACCCTGCGACGAGTTGACAATCATCTGGCCGGGCACCGACGAGTATCGAGTCAAGCCCGAATACCACACGTGCGTATTCTTGCCGGTGACCACGAAGGCACGCAAATCGCACTTGCGCGGCGACATCTCGCCGGTCTTCGGGTCCACCACATCGATATCACGGAACTGAATCACCTCTTGGGCAATGAATCGACGCGGCTCCTCCTTGATCCGGTTGGCGAGCTCCTCACGTGCGGCGGCATCCAGCGACGAACCAAACACCACGCCGTAACCGCCGGCTTCGGCCACATCCTTGATGACCAGCTCGCCCATCCGATTCAGGACTTCCTTGCGGTCGGCCTCGAACATCGGCATGTACGTGGGCGCGTTGTTGAGAATCGGTTCCTCGCCGAGATAGTACTTGATCATCTGCGGCACGAAGTAGTAGACGGCCTTGTCATCGGCCGCGCCGTTGCCCGGCGCGTTGACGATGGCCACGTTGCCCGCGCGGTAGGCGGACAGGATACCGGGCACACCGATCACCGAATCAGGATTGAAGGCGAACGGGTCGAGGAATTCGTCGGACAGGCGGCGGTAAACCACGCCCACACGGTGGCGTTTGCCGGCGTAGTCGAGGAAGTAGACCTTGTTGTCCACCACTTCGAGGTCTTCGGGGAAGGCCAACGCCGCACCGGTTTTCTCCGCCAGATAGGCGTGCTCGAAGAACGCGGAATTGTAGCGGCCGGGAGTCAGTACCACGGCGATGCCCTCGGTGGAGACAAAGTCCATGGCTTTGCGCAACAGGCGCGGGTATTCGCGATTATCGCGAATACGAACGTCGCGGAACAGGCGCGGGGAGATGCGGCGCTCGATGTCGCGCACGAACAGCGGGTAGCTGGCACCCGAGGGGATGCGCAGGTTGTCTTCCAGCACCCACCAGCGGCCGTCCTCGCCTTGGACCAGGTCCTCGCCGGCGATATGCGCGAAAATGCCGCCGGGAGGGGTCACACCGTTGACCTGCGGGAAGTAGCCGGCCGAGGTGTATACGTATTCTTCCGGCACGACGCCATCATGAATAATGCGCTTATCGGAATAAATGTCCTTCAGATAGGCGTTCAGGGCGTTGACGCGCTGCTTCAGGCCCTTCTCCAATTCGTCGTATTCGTCGGATTCGATAATGCGCGGCACAGGGTCGTACGGGAACAGCCGGTCATGGTATTCGCCGTTCTTGTAGATGCCGAAACGCACACCGTTGCGGGACAGCTCTCGATTGATCGCTTCGCGGCGGTTTACCAGTTCATGGGCCAGTCTGCGTGCTGCGGATTCGATCATCGTGCCTGCTCCTTGCTGTGGCGGCTTCTGTGGCTTCAAGCGGTTAGGCGTGTTGAGCGCACGCTGACGCCGCAAGCCGTAACCGGGTTTGATGGTTTCAACCTAAGGCGGGCCCGTTTCAACAAACGCGCGAGAATGTTACAGGCAGGTCACTTCGCCGGCCGCGTGCATCTTGACGACCGCACTCGTCTCGCCGACCGCACTCGTTACAATGAATGGCTATGACACGACTGCGCATTGACTTGGCCTACGACGGCGGCGGATTCTATGGCTGGGCCAAACAGCCCAATCTTCGTACAGTGCAAGGCACCATTGAAGATGCGCTGCACAAGGTGCTGCGGGTGCCGACCGATGACGCGGCCGAACCGTTACGCTTGACAGTGGCTGGACGCACCGACACCGGTGTACATGCCTCCCACCAAGTGGCGCATCTGGATGTATCCGATGAGGTACTGAATCGCTGCGTAGGTCACATGACCATTCCGGTCACCGAGGCGCTGACTCGCAGACTCAAGGCTGTGCTGCCTTCGGACATCGTCATTCATGGCATTGCCGTAGCTCCGGTCGGCTTCGATGCCAGGTTCTCCGCATTGGAGCGCACTTATGTGTATCGGGTCGCCGATCGTTCGTCTGAGGTCGACCCGCGCCTGCGTGGATGCGTACTTACCGTGGATGAAGCGCTGGATCTGGAGCTTATGAACCGCGCAGCCTCATTGACCATCGGCCTGCACGATTTTGGTTCCTTCGCCACTCCGAATCCGGGAGGCACTACGATCCGTGAAGTCAAGACCGCCTATTGGCGGCGGGTGCCGATCACTCCCCTAGTACCGGATGAGATGGCATCGCATGAAGCATATCGGACTCCGTCGCTGGAGTCCGGCCTGGTAGTGTTCACGATTGTGGCGGACGCCTTTGCCCGCAATATGGTGCGCTCCCTGGTCGGCTCATGCATCAAAGTTGGTTCGGGACGCAAATCACTGGAGTGGTTTGCCGGCAAAATGGCCGAGCCAGTACGTGAAGGCTCAAGCGGGCCGATTGCGCCGCAGGGCCTGACTTTGGAGCATATCGCATATCCCGCCGATGATCAGCTGGCCGCAAGAGCCGAGGCCATTCGGGCCGTACGTACGTTGTAGATTCTATGAAAACAACGCAAAAGGGCTGGAACCCAAACGGATTCCAGCCCTTTCAGCTAGCTTAGCGAAACGCTATTCAGCTCACTCGGCCTTCTCGGCGTCAGCGGCTTCCTCAGCGGGAGCCTCAGCCTCAGCGGCGGCGGTCTCCTCGACCGGAGCCTCAACAGCCTCAGCAGCCTCAGTGGCCTCAGCCTCAACGGCCGGAGCTTCTTCTTCGGCAACCTTGGCGGCGGCTTCAGCTTCCTTCACAACAGCCTTCTTGGCAACCGGCTCGGTGACGAGCTCGATCACAGCGGCCGGAGCGGCATCGCCAACGCGCGGAGCGATCTTGACGATACGGGTGTAGCCACCTTCACGCTGCTCCATCTGCTCGGCAATCTGGGTGAACAGGATGTGCACCACGGACTTGTTGCGGATGACGCGCATCACGCGACGGCGGGAGTGCAGATCACCACGCTTGGCGAAGGTGATCAGGCGCTCTGCCAGCGGACGAAGGCGCTTGGCCTTCGGCAGCGTGGTGGTGATGCGGCCGTTCTGGAACAGGCTGGTCGCCATGTTTGCCAGCATGAGGCGCTCGTGTGCGGGGCTGGAAGCCAGACGCGGGCCCTTCTTAGGTGTAGGCATTGGGTTTACTCCTTATATGTCCGTTCTTCAGGCAAGCAGGTGGGCATATGCCCGAACATCTGCTTGCCTAGTGAACGAACGATTGGTCAAAGAGGCAGATCACTCGTCTTCCGGCGAGAAGAACGTGCCACCTTCGAGATTATTGGTATCGAAGGCCATCGGCGAGGACTTGAGGCTCAGGCCCAAGGTCTGCAGCTTCTCCTTGACCTCATCGATTGACTTCATACCGAAATTGCGGATGTCGAGCAGGTCCTGCTCGGTGTGGGAGACAAGCTCACCGATGGTGTGGATGCCCTCGCGCTTGAGGCAGTTGTAAGAACGCTGCGTCAGGTTGAGGTCCTCAATCGGAACGGCCATCTCGGGGTTGGTCTCCTCGGCCACCGGGGCCGGACCGACCTCGACGCCTTCAGCCTGGGCGTTGAGCTCACGGCACAGGCCGAAGAGCTCCACCAAGGTGGAACCGGCGGAAGCCACCGCGTCACGCGGGGAGATGGCGGGCTTGGTCTCCACGTCCAGGATGAGCTTGTCGAAGTCCGTGCGCTGTTCCACACGGGTGGCCTCGACCTTGTAGCTCACCTTGAGTACCGGGGAGTAGATGGAATCAACCGGAATACGGCCGATCTCATCGTTGTCCTGCTTGTTCATCTGGGCAGGAACATAGCCACGGCCACGCTCGACAGTGAACTCGATCTCGAGTTCGCCATCGTCGGCGAGGGTAGCGATGTGCTGCTCCGGGTTGGCAATGGTGACGCCGGCCGGCGGGGTGATGTCCCCAGCCACGGCTTCGCCCTTGCCGCTCTTGCGCAGATACATGACCACAGGCTCGTCGTATTCGCTGGTGAGCACGATGCCCTTGATGTTCAGCAGGATCTCGGTGACGTCTTCCTGGACACCTGGCAGAGTGGTGAACTCATGCAGGGCACCGGAAATACGCACGGAGGTCACGGCAGCACCCGGGATGGAGCTCAGCAGCGTGCGACGCAGCGAGTTGCCGAGCGTGTAGCCGAAGCCAGGCTCGAGCGGCTCGATGGTGAAGCGGGAGCGCTGCGGATTCAGAGATTCCTCGGTAAGAGTCGGACGCTGTGCAATAAGCACTGTGGTTATCCTTTCAGCTTGAACTCGGTGGTGCACTCACCGGTCAGGCGGTTTTGGATGGATTTGGTATTGCTGAGTGCTCAGACGCGACGACGCTTCGGAGGACGAACGCCGTTGTGGGCTTGCGGGGTGACGTCGGTGATGGAACCAACCTCGAGGCCCGCAGACTGCAGGGAACGGATGGCGGTTTCACGACCGGAACCCGGGCCCTTGACGAACACGTCGACCTTCTTGACGCCGTGTTCCATCGCCTTGCGGGCGGCGGACTCGGCAGCCATACCAGCGGCGTACGGCGTGGACTTACGGGAGCCCTTGAAGCCGACATCGCCACCGGACGCCCAGGACACCACGGCGCCGGACGGATCGGTGATCGAAATGATCGTGTTGTTGAAAGTGGACTTGATGTGAGCCTGGCCGACCGGGACCGACTTGCGGTCGCGACGACGGGGCTTACGAGCGGCTTGCTTAGGCGCTGCCATTGACCCTCGTTTCCTAGTAACGAACTTTGTTGTTGACGTTCGGGCGATGGGATGAAAATCATCCCGTGGCCCGAATCATGCCACCGACTACTTGGTGGCCTTCTTCTTTCCGGCGACCGTGCGCTTCGGGCCCTTGCGGGTACGAGCATTGGTCTTGGTGCGCTGGCCGCGCACAGGAAGTCCCTTACGGTGACGCTGGCCTTGGTAGCAGTTGATCTGAATCTTGCGACGAATATCTGCATCGACTTCACGACGCAGGTCACCCTCGATCTTGTAGTTGGCTTCGAGGTAGTCACGCAGCGTAATCAGCTGCTCGTCGGTGAGATCCTTGACGCGGATGTCCGGGCTAATACCGGTCGCGGCAAGCGTTTCCTTGGCACGAGTGCGACCCACACCGAAAATGTAGGTGAGGGCGATCTCGATGCGCTTCTCATTGGGGATGTCGACTCCGGCAAGACGTGCCATTGCGATTCCTTCTTGTTGCCGTAGGTCTTGCACCCGCTCGCCCGGTTACCCGGCACGGGCCTACGTACCCGTGGTTCAGTGTCGTTCCCTTGCGGGAAGCACTGTGAGAGAGTGCCTTATTTACTTAGTGCCGCTGGAGAATCTGCTCTCAGCCCTGACGCTGCTTGTGGCGCGGGTTGACGCAGATCACCATGACGCGGCCGTGACGGCGGATCACGCGGCAGTTTTCGCAGATCCTCTTCACGCTAGGGCTGACCTTCATGGTTATCCTTTTCTTGTGTACCTTTACTTGTAACGGTACGTAATGCGTCCGCGGTTCAGGTCGTAAGGGCTCATTTCGAGCACGACACGATCCTGCGGCAGAATACGAATGTAGTTCTTACGCATTTTGCCGGAAATCGTGGCGAGCACGATGTGCTTGTTTTCGAGTTCAACGCGGAACATCGCGTTAGGCAGTGCTTCCACGACCTGTCCTTCGACTTCAATCACACCGTCTTTTGCCATGTGCCTCTAGTCCTATTCCGTTGGATGATTACTATGGCATATCCGAAGACACACCAACTGTCAACTATATACGCACATACCCCTGTACGAACACTCGGCGTGTCGCACAGGGGTATGGAAACGTTGATGTGGTATTTCGGCATCACTCCGGCTTGTTGCCCGGGCTGCCGAACCTACTACTCGAGGTGGCTGATGATACGGCCGCTGATCTCGTCGATGTCGCCGACGCCGTTGACCACGACGAGCAGGCCACGGGCCTCGTAGATGTCGAGCAGCGGAGCGGTTTCCTTCTCATAGGTCTCCAGGCGCTTGGCGATGGCCTCCGGAGTGTCGTCAGCGCGGCCCTGCTCGGCGGCGCGCTTCTTCATACGCTCCAGCAGCACGTCGCGGGCGGCTTCGAGGGCCACCACGTGGTCGAGCGGAGTGTCGAGGTCGGCGAGCATCTCGTCGAGAGCGGTGACCTGGGCGGCGTTACGCGGGTAGCCGTCGAGGATCCAGCCGTTCTTGCAGTCTTCCTTGGCCAGACGATCCTTGACGATCTTGTTGGTCAGGGAGTCCGGAACCAGCTCGCCCTTGTCGGTGTAGCTCATCGCCTCAAGGCCGAGTTCGGTCTTGTTCTTGATGTTGTAGCGGAAGATGTCGCCGGTGGAGATGGTGGGGATGTTGAAGTGTTCGGCGAGCAGAGCAGCCTGGGTGCCCTTGCCCACGCCCTGGGGGCCCATGATGAGCAGACGCATGGTGGTCTCCTTTTATGTCGGTTATTAATACGGTTTTGGCTCCCTTGGTTAAGGGAGCCATTGAGTTATATGCGGAAGAAAGATTGCTCCGTCGTGGAACAGTCCACTGGACTGTTCCACTCCTCGCGCGGCCGCCTGCCCATTGCGGGCGACCGCTGCCAAGCGGGCGTCAGCCCTCTTTGTGGTCCACGTTTTCGAACAGGAAGCCGGTGTACTGGAACTGTTCGGTCTGGGCCTTGGCCTGGCGCAGGGTGTCGAGGCCCACGCCCGCGATAATCAGGATCGTGGTGCCACCGAACGGCAGCTTGGCGTTGAGGCCGAGGGCCATGATCAGCACGGTCGGGATCAGGGCCACGAACAGCAGGTAGACGGCGCCGACGGTGTTGAGTCGGTTCATCACGTAGGTCAGGTAGCGGCTGGTGGCGTTGCCGGCGCGGATGCCGGGGATGAAGCCGCCGTACTGCTTCATGTTGTCCGCGGTCTCGTCCGGGTTGAACGTGATCGAGGTGTAGAAGAAGCAGAAGAACACGATCATCAGCGCGTACAGGGCGATGTACCACACGGATGTGGTGTTCGCCAGGTTGGCGTTGATCCACTTGACCCACGACTGGTCGGACTTGCCGAACTGGGCGATCAGGGTCGGGATGGCGAGGATCGAGGAGGCGAAGATCGGCGGGATGACGCCGGACATGTTGATCTTCAGCGGCAGGTAGGTGGAGGAGCCGCCGTACATCTTACGGCCGATCATGCGGCGCGTGTACTGGACCGGCACGCGGCGCTGGCACAGTTCGACGAAGTCGACGAAGATGAGGATGACCACGAGCACGCCCACGACGATGCCGAACTTCAGCCAGTCGCCGTCGGTGCCGTTGGTGCCGTAGCCGATCTCCCACAGCTGCGGCAGGAAGCCGGAGCAGATGGACATGAAGATCAAGATGGACATGCCCTGGCCGATGCCCTTGTCGGTCACGAGCTCGGCCATCCACATGATCAGGCCGGTGCCGCCGGTCATGATGAGGACCATGACCACGAGGTTGAACACGGAGCCGTCCGGGATGACCTGGTCGCACTGGTAGTTGAACAGGGCGCCGGAGCGGGCGGTGACCAGGATGGTGGTGGACTGGAGCACGGCCAGGCCGATGGTCAGGTAACGGGTGTACTGGGTGAGCTTCGCCTCGCCGGACTGGCCCTCCTTATGCAGGGCCTCGAAGCGGGGGATGACCACGCGCAGCAGCTGCACCACGATGGACGCGGTGATGTACGGCATGACGCCCAGCGCGAAGATAGACAGCTGGAGCATGGCGCCACCCGAGAAGAGGTTCACCAGTCCGATGAAGTTCTCCTGAGAGGCGCTGCCGATGGTGGCCATGCACTTGTTCACCACGTTGTAGTCCACGCCAGGGGTCGGAATGAACGAACCGATGCGGTAGACGATGATGATGAACAGGACGAAGAGAATCTTCTTCCTCAACTCTTTGGTTTTCAGGGCCTGGATTAGTGTCCTCACCTAGATTTCCTCCCAATAGCGCGCCAATCGCGCGAAATACACAAACTAATGAACGAGCATAGTCTAAAGTGCCTACTTCGGCCACTTCATGTCTCGCGAATGTTACCTGAATTATGCTCCGTCGTACTGAACGGGGGGAAGCATACTCAAAACGATCATTGTGTTGAGACTGCTTCTCTGCACTCAGAACAACAATTTTTTAGAAAAGGGAACCCCCGTCCACCTATTGGCGGGCGGGGGGTTGTACAGCCTATTGCGCTCCCCGTAGGACTAATCAGTCCTCGGAAACGGAACCGCCGGCGGCCTCGATCTTGGACTTGGCGGAAGCCGAAGCCTTAACACCCTTGAGGGTGAAAGCCACGGTGGTCTCGCCGTCGCCCAGAACCTTCACCGGAGCGTTGTCACGAACAGCGCCCTTGGCGATCAGGTCGGCCACAGCAACCTCGCCGCCCTCGGGGAAGAGCTCCACGAGACGAGCGATGTTGATGACCTGGAACTCGACCTTGAACGGGTTCTTGAAGCCACGGAGCTTCGGCAGGCGCATGTACAGCGGCAGCTGGCCGCCTTCAAAGCCCGGACGCACGTGGTTGCGCTTCGTCTGGCCCTTGGCGCCACGACCGGAGGTCTTACCCTTGGAGCCTTCACCGCGGCCCACACGGGTGCGGTCCTTCTTGGCACCCGGGGCGGGCTTCAGGTCGTGCATCTGCAGGATTTCGTTATCTGCCATAATCAGTCAACCTCCTCAACGGTGACCAGGTGACGCACGGCGTTCACCAGACCACGGTTGGCCGGGGTGTCCTCGCGGACAACGGTCTTACCGATCTTGTTGAGGCCGAGGGTCTTGACGGTGGCGCGCTGAGCCGGGGTACGGTTCACGATGCCGTGGTGCAGGGTAATCTTCAGGTTCTTAGCCATGAGTATCACTCACCATCCTTCTCTTCGGCGGCCTTAGCGGCAGCAGCCTCTTCGCGAGCCTTGCGAGCCTCGGCAATGCCGGCGGCGCGGGCGCGCAGCAGAGCATCGGGAGCGACCTCGTCGAGCGCCAGGCCACGACGGGCGGCGATCTCCTCGGGCTCTTCGAGCTGCTTGAGGGCGTCGACGGTAGCGCGCACCACGTTAACGGCGGTGGCGGAGCCCATCGACTTGGTCAGGACGTCGGTGATGCCTGCGCATTCCATGACGGCGCGCACGGAGCCACCGGCGATTACACCGGTACCCGGGGCGGCCGGACGCAGCAGGACGGTGCCAGCAGCGTCGTGACCCTGAACCGGGTGGGTGATGGTGCCGCGGACGCGAGGCACAGAGAACATGTGCTTCTTGGCGTCCAGCTGGCCCTTGGCGATGGCGGCCGGGACTTCACGGGACTTGCCGTAGCCGACACCCACGGTGCCGTTGCCGTCGCCGACCACAACCAGTGCGGCGAAGCTGAAGGTACGGCCACCCTTGTGGGTCTTGGACACACGGTTGATGGTCACCACGCGATCGAGCAGCTCGTCGCCGTGGTTTTCTTCACGACGGTTACGACGCTCGCCACGACGGCCTTCACCGCGCTGGCCACGACGACCCTTGCGGTCCTCGTTGTTGGATTCGGTCGCCACAGTGTTCTGAGTTTCTTCAGCCACTTGGGTTTCCTTCGTTTCGTTGTCGCTCACAGTGCAAGACCTCCCTCGCGGGCGCCATCAGCAACGGCTGCGACGCGACCGGTGTACTTGTTGCCACCGCGGTCGAACACGACTGCGGTGATGCCGGCAGCCTTGGCCTTCTCGGCGATCAGCTCGCCGACCTTCTTGGCGGCCTCAGTCTTGGTGCCTTCGAAGCCGGCGAAGTCGGCCTGAAGAGTGGAGGCGGACACCAGGGTAATGCCCTTGGTATCGTCGACCACCTGAGCAACCATGTGACGGTTGGAGCGGGTGACCACCAGGCGCGGACGCTCGGGGGTACCGGAGATGCGCTTGCGGATACGCGCGTGACGGCGCTTGAGAGCTACCTTCTTGCCTTTTCCGAGAATAGCAACGCTCATATCACTTACCAGCCTTTCCAGCCTTGCGCAGGATGCGTTCATCGGAGTACTTGATGCCCTTGCCCTTGTAGGGTTCCGGAGCGCGCAGCTTGCGGATGTTGGCGGCAACCTGGCCCACGACCTGCTTGTCGGTGCCTTCGACAACCACGTGGTTGGCGTCGGTCACCTTCAGGGTGATGCCTTCGGGCGGGTTGACGGTGATGGTGTGGGAGTAGCCGAGGAAGAACTCGATGCCCTGGCCCTTGGCGACGGCGCGGTAACCGGTGCCGACGATCTCAAGAGTCTTGGAGTAGCCATCGTGAACACCCTTGACCATGCCGGCCATGATGGAACGAGCCAGACCGTGCTTGGCACGGGTCGGACGCAGGTCATCAGCAGCGGTCAGGACAATCTCGTTGCCTTCAACGGCAGCGGTGATGCCTTCCGGAACCACGTAGGAGTCAGAACCCTTAGCGCCCTTGGCGGAGAAGTTCTGGCCTTCAATCTTGACTTCAACGCCAGCAGGGATGGCGATGGGGAGCTTACCAATATGCGATGCCATGTTTCAGCTCTCCTTTCTCACCACACGAAGGCGACAATTTCGCCGCCAATGCCTCGGTCGAGGCATTCCTTCTGAGTCAGCAGTCCCGAAGAAGTCGAGATGATGGCGATACCCAGGCCACCGAGCGGCATCGGCAGGGAGTCGGACTTCGCGTAACGACGAAGGCCCGGCTTGGAGATGCGCTTGATACCCTGAATGGAACGCTCACCGTTCGGACCGTACTTGAGGGTGACCTCAAGAGTCTGGCCGACCTTGGCTTCCTTAGCGGTGAAGTCCTTGATGTAGCCTTCACGCTTCAGGATCTCGGCGATGTTCGCCTTGAACTTGGAGTACGGCATATCCACGGTTTCGTGCTTGGCCGCGCTCGCATTACGCAGACGCGTAAGCATGTCTGCGATCGGATCTGTCATTGTCATTTGGGCTTGTTGCCCTTTCTCGCTATGGTTTCCGCCGCCCTCACGCTTCTTCTAGAAGCGTTCGGGCCGCGGACCTTCAGCGTCGATGTTTACCAACTGGACTTCGTAACGCCGGGCAGTTCACCGCGGTGAGCCTTCTCACGAAGGCAGATGCGGCACAGGCCGAACTTGCGGTAGACGGAGTGGGGACGACCGCAGACCTGGCAGCGCGTGTAAGCGCGGACCTTGAACTTCGGCTTGCCGGCCGCCTTGTTCTTAAGAGCGGTTTTTGCCATATCAGTTCTCCTTGAAGGGGAAGCCGAGGTGCTTCAGCAGCGCGTAAGCTTCCTTGTCGTCCTTGGTGGAGGTCACCACAGTGATGTCCATACCGCGCACGTGATCGATCGAATCAGGATCGATCTCGTGGAACATGGACTGCTCGGTGAGACCAAAGTTGTAGTTGCCCTGGCCATCGAACTGGTGGCCGTTGATGCCGCGGAAGTCGCGGATACGGGGCAGCGCGAGGGTCAGCAGACGGTCCAGGAACTCCCACATGCGGTCGCCACGCAGGGTGACCTTGGCGCCGATGGGCATACCGGCGCGCAGCTTGAAGGAAGCGATGGACTTGCGGGCGCGGGTCACCATGGGCTGCTGACCGGTGATGGTGCGCAGGTCGCGCACGGCACCGTCGATGGCCTTGGAATCAGTGGCGGCCTCGCCGACGCCCATGTTCACGACGATCTTCTCCATCTTGGGGATCATCATGACGTTGGGGTAGTTGAACTTGTCTTGGAGGGCCTGCTTGACCTCTTCGTTGTACTTGGTCTTCAGACGCGGGACGTACTTCTCAGCCATGTTTAACTCCTTTGGGGTTTTAAGCACGGGGTTGGCCTCGTGGACGAACCTAACACCTGACCTTGCCCTTCAATCGTCGGTCGCCGCACACAAGGCGTGCTTCCTCCTCTTTTAGGACAATCTCAGACACTCGGTTCGCCCGACCACTACGGACGGGTTAGCCTCGTGCCTCCTGACGTCCGCATGTACGCAACAGGCTGAGTCGCGACATGACAAATGGACAGCAGGAGCCGACACAACAGTCGTTACTATACGCCCAAACGAGTGGGATTGTTTCGGAAACTTTATCTATGCAGGCAACTCCACAACTGGGAGCGTGGAGCGGAAGTCCCCTCGCCTGCAATCTAACCCATGCGGGCGCGCAAAACTGCCTCGACCGGGGGGACGTCCTCGGGCAGGGTCACCTTGAGGTTGTCGCGTGGGGCCTCAAATCCGCAAACGCGACCACCCGCACCCTCGACAAGCGACGAATCGTCGGTGCCTACAAAACCGGTTTTTTCCACCCAGGCGTACGCGCGCTGAAGCGCGTCGACCCAGAAGATCTGAGGCGTCTGAACGGCCCAATAGCGGCTGCGCTGCGGCGTCTCAACAAAAACGCCCTGGTCGTTGACGATTTTGAGTGTATCGACCGCCGGTTGTCCACACACCACGCCGTCCAAGACATGGTTGGAAAGCCCCTGTCCGGCAGACGCGTCGCTCTGCTCTCCCCCGTCGACGGCGACGAGCGCCTCGAGGGCGGCGTCGATGGTCTCGGACAAGATGAGAGGACGGGCGCCGTCGTGCACGGCGATGATTTCAAAACCCTCGGGCACTGCGTTCATGCCGTTGCGCGTCGAATCTTGGCGCTCCGCTCCTGAAGGGGCGAAGGTGATGGGCGTCTCGAAGGCATACTCCGAAAGCACCTCATCACGCACATGGAGCTCGCGATCGGGCGGGCACACCACCACGATATGGTCCACATGGCGGGCTCGGTCAAAAGCCTCAAGCGTCCACGCAAGCAGGGGCTTTCCGGCAATGACGATAAGCTGCTTGCCCTCGGGGTTGCCAAAACGCTGGCCCGCCCCGCCGGCGACGATGACCGCGCACGTGCGCGGGAAGCCCTGTGCACTCACAACGATTCCCTTAAGCCTCGCGCTTGCTGCCGTGCATGCGCGCAAGCGAATCGGCGAGAATCGCGGGGTTGTTCACGCCGAAGTTACCCAGGCGATCGGGGTCCTTCTTGATGTCGTCCATGAGGTCCTGCAGCGAGCCGTACTCGTCCACGATGCGCTCGGCCACGCCATCGCGCACCACGGACACGCGCGTGAGGGTGCGCAGACCCAACGGGGACATGACGGAATCCTCGTCGAGGTCGTCGTAACCCAAAACGGCGGAGATTTTGCTGGGGTTGGCAAGGTCCTGGGCGGACATGTTCGAAAACTCGTCACGGATGCGTGCGGCGTTTTCCTCGCTCGCCACGGCGGCGTAGTCGCGGATCATGAGGTTGTACTCGGTCTCCATGCTCGTGCCCGCAAGCTGTTCGAGCTGCATCTGCACGATCTTGCCCTGTGTACCCAGCTCCATGATGCAGCGCTGCAAGTCGAGCTTGGCCTGCTCCATGATCTCGAAGCTCGAGAAGATGCTCGTGATGTCCGCCAGGGTGACGTAGTCGTCGAGCTCGAGGGCGGTCAGGCGCAGCAGCGAGCGGTCGAGCGAGGAGCGCGTGGTCTGCAGCGTGGAAACGAGCTGCGTCACCGAGCTCATGATCTCAGTGACCGGCTTGATCTGATACGACTTGCCGTCTACGTAAACGTTCACCACGCCGCGGCGTTCGGAAACCGAAATGATGGTGGAGTTGGTGAGCACGCTCATGCGAGCGGCGGTGCGATGGCGCATACCCGTCTCGCTCGTGGCAAGCGACGGATCGGGATTGAGATGGAAGTTGGCGCGCAAGATCTTGTTGAGTCCGCCGTCGATGACGATGGCGCCATCCATTTTGGACAGCTCGAACAAGCGGTTGCTCGTAAAGGAGATATTGAGAGGGAAGCCGTCGTTGCCGGCGGACAGCACGGTTTCGGTGTCGCCCACGCAGATGAGGGCTCCGATGTGGCCGGCGATGATCATGTCGAGGGCTGTGCGGAGAGGCTGTCCCGGTGCAGTGAGGCGAACCGCCTCTTTCATACGCTCTTCGGTGCTTTTCACTTCCACGTCAGTCCTCCTTTTCATACGCCCGCTGTATTTTCGCACGAAATCGAAGTCTCCCACAGATTTGTACAAAAGTTTCGCGAAGGAAGGCGGCGCATTGCGATGGCTTGGCAATCGAGCGCATCGCACTTTGGGCTGTTATTCGCCCGCTAGCTCGGACGGTCGAGCACCCCCACACACTTTGGGCTGTTATTTGGCATAAGCTCGAGGCGACTGTCGTGCGCACCGCACTTTGGGCTGTTATTTGGCATTTGAAAGCTTGAAACAGGAGCCAAACGCCTAAAAACAGCCCAAAGTTCGCACGACAAGAGACTGAGGCACAAACGCCACGCACCATATGCACTGCCACTACAAACTGCGAGGTCCCTGAAAGCAAAGGGACGGCCCGAAAGCCGTCCCTGTGATGTGCCCTCTGTAGGTGCCGATATGCGCCTCCTGGCTGCTGGCCACATGTGCCTACCGGGCGCTGGCGGCGCAAGCCAACCGAGCTCCTGTATCCGTATGACACGCCACGGCGATACCCTGCGGTCCTAGCCCGTGCCCCGCCTATTGCGCCCCGGCACCCATCTGGGTCAAACCGCCCGAAGTGCGCGAAACGCGCGGCGCAGCGGTTGCGTTGCGCGGGGCAGGCGCGTCAAAACTCGCACCCAGCTCACCATGCGAGCGCGGTGCGGGAATCTCGCCTGCCGTGTGGCTGAACACGAACTTGTCGTCCGCCACATCGCACAGAACCGTGTCGCCCGCCTTCCACTCGCCTGCCAGCAGCTCCTCGGACAGCGGGTCCTCGATGAGCTTCTGGATGGCGCGACGCAACGGACGGGCGCCGTTGGTAAGATCGGTGCCCTCAGCAACGATCTTCGCGATCGCGGCATCGGTGAGCACGATGTTCATGCCGTTGGCGATCAGGCGCTGACGCAGGTCATCCACAAGCAGCTCGGCGATCTTCGTAAGGCTCTCGCCACGCAGCTTCTGGAACACCACGATGTCGTCCACGCGGTTGATGAACTCGGGACGGAACAGGCGCTTGAGCTCGCCCATCGCACGACTCTTGATCTCGTCCGCGGTAAGACCGCCCTCGCCCGTGGTACCAAAGCCCACGGTCGCGTCCTGCGCGATCTCGCGCGCACCCACGTTCGAGGTCATGATGACCACGGTGTTGCGGAAGTCGACCGTCTTGCCCTGGCTGTCGGTGAGACGACCCTCATCGAGCACCTGCAGCAGGATGTTGAAGATGTCGGGGTGCGCTTTCTCGATCTCGTCGAACAGCACGACCGAGTACGGGTTGCGACGCACGGCCTTGGTGAGCTGGCCGCCTTCCTCATGACCCACGTATCCCGGAGGCGAACCGATGAGCTTGGATACTTCGTACTGGCTGGAGAACTCGGACATGTCGAAGCTGATGAGAGCGTCCTTGCTGCCGAAGAGGTACTCGGCGAGCGTTTTGGCGAGCTCGGTTTTACCCGTGCCGGTAGGACCGAGGAAGATGAACGAACCGATCGGCTTGCGGGGATCGTTCAGCCCGGCGCGCGAACGGCGCACGGCGTCGGAAATGGCCGCGATGGCCTGCTCCTGCCCGATGACGCGCTTGTGCAGCTCGTCCTCCATGTGCA
>OLVZ01001483.1_pt1 | contig 19949 bp, 16 predicted proteins | sample 1673341 | NCBI WGS metagenome assembly OLVZ01 (sample SAMEA3178944, study PRJEB25190) | human gut metagenome | biome: human gut; feature: human-associated habitat; material: faeces | place: Austria | collected 2013 | reverse complement strand
GGCAATCGAAAATCTGACTGCAACCACACTGCGAAACATCATCGGTGATCTTGAGCTTGACCAGACGCTGACCAGCCGCGATATCATCAACACCAAAATGCGCTCCATCCTCGATGAAGCGACCGATGACTGGGGCATTAAAGTAAATCGCGTGGAGCTGAAAAACATCATTCCGCCGGCTGCCATTCAGGAATCTATGGAGAAGCAGATGAAGGCCGAGCGCGAACGCCGTGAGTCCATTCTGGTAGCGGAAGGTAAAAAGCAGTCCGCGATTCTGGTGGCTGAAGGCGAAAAGGAAGCAACTGTTCTTGCTGCAGAGGCAAATCGCCTTGCCAAGATCAAGGAGGCCGAAGGTGAAGCGGAAGCGCTGCTTACCGTGCAGAAGGCACTGGCAGACTCCATCACTCTGCTGAATGAAGCGGCACCGACCGAGCAGGTTATCAAGCTGAAATCTCTCGAGGCATTCAGCAGCGCCGCCGACGGCAAGGCAACCAAGATCATCATCCCGAGCGAGATTCAGAGCCTTGCGGGTCTGGCAACTTCATTCAAGGAAGTTATGACCGATCCGAAGCGTGAACAGCCCGAAAAGTAAAAATTGCGTTCAAGTCCTGCAGACCGTATCCGGCCTGCAGGACTTTTTTGCACGCAAAATTGTCATTTGTGTCCGACTCGATTCTTGACAGAAGTGGACTGGAATGTTATCATAAGTTGAATAGATATGCACATATTGCGGGAGGGATCAAATTGTCGGCAAAGCATACAGACGCAGAACTGGAGTGCTGCGAGGAGCATATCGTCCATACAGATGCAGTTATGGCAGCGCGCAGCGCAATGCCGGCAGAGGAGATCACTACAGCCGCATCAGATTTTTTCAAAGCGTTTTCCGACAAGACCCGCTTGCGGATACTGGCGGCGCTCGTTTCCGCGGAGCTGTGTGTCTGCGATATTGCATCGCTGCTGAACATGAGCCAGTCCGCGATATCGCATCAGCTTCGTTTTTTGAAGCAGGCGCGGCTGGTCAAGAGTCGAAAAAACGGAAAAACAGTATACTATGCGCTGTGCGATGATCATATTCAGACCATTTTGGCACAGGGAATCGCGCACGTGCAGGAGGGATAAACGGAATGAGCGAAAATAACCGCCCTGATTCGGAACAGAAGAAGGACCAGACAACGGCGGAAGATATTTTAGCACAGGTCGATTCGATTTTAGCGGATCTGGAAAATTCGGCAGTAGCGCAGCTGTTTGCCGCTCCGGAAAAACCTAAACCCGAAGAGAATAAAAAACTGCCTGAAAAAGAAGAATCAGCGCCGCCCGGCGAGCCTGAGCCGCCGGACAAGAATGCAGAACAGCCGGAAGCCGATACATCGCACCAAAGTGAAAGCGAATCTCCGGAGGCGGAAACGCCGCCCGAGGAAGCGGCGGCAGCTGAGCCTGCAAAGCCCTCGGAGGAATCAGACGCAGCTGAGGAATCGCCGGAAAATTCGGAAGACGAATTTGACGAAGAAGAAGATTCGTCGGATGAGACCGAAGACGAGGGCGACTGGGACGAACCGGAATTTGACGACGAAGGTATAGAGGACGAGCTTCCTGAGGAAGAACAATCAGAGGAAGCGGAATTCGAGCCTATCATAGAGGAAAAGCCGGACAGGCTGCAGAAGCTAAAAGAAAAACTGAAAAACCATGAAAAGGACAAGGCGGAGAAAAAGGAACAGGCAAAATCCGCACCTAAGGAGAAGCCTAAACCAAAGGATGAAAAAAAGCCGGAGGAAAAGAAGCCGGAACCGTCAGTAATCGAAGCTCCGGAGGACGCGGACGATACCACCGGTATGAATTTCGTGCAGAAGGCACAGTACCGGGCGAAAATGCGTCGGCGTGAGCAGACCCGTCTGCGGCGAGAAAATGCACGCCGTATACAGGAAGGTGCTGAAGTGACCTATCAGCCGATGACACGGCTGGATATGCAGAGTGTAGGTGCACGGCTGGCTGCCGCGGCAATCGTTCTTGTGGCCGGAATCGCAATGGGAGATTCGAGCGCGGCATTGCCGCTCTGCCTGCTGGCGTTTTTGATCACAGCGCTGCCGATTGCAGCGCGTGTGCTGACCAATCTGACACACGGCTCGTTTTTCGATGAATATCTGCTCGTGCTAATAGCGTCTATCGGCGCATTCGCGCTCGGCAGCCGTGCAGAAGCAACGGTTGTGCTCATCCTGTTCGAGATTGGCAAAATCGCAGGTGATATCGTTCTGGCATCCACCTATCAGGCGTTGCCACAGCAGCATGATTTCATGCCGGAAAAGGCAACGGTCGTCAACATGAAGGGCGAACAGCGTCAGGTTCCGCTGGCAGATATCCGTCTGGGCGAGCTGGTTCTGGTGCACTCGGGTGAGCGCGTACCGATTGACGGTGTTGTGCTTCGCGGAGACGGCACGGTGGATGACAGCGTGCTTACCGGCGAAAACGTGCCGATGGCAGTTGATAAGAATACGCGTGTGCTGGCAGGCAGCCGGTATAACGGCTCTCTGATGCTGATTCGTGTGATCTCGCGCTACGAGGACTGCGCGGTTCGTCAGATTCGCCGCGTACAGAATGCAGCTGCCGAACACAAGGCAGCGTTGGAAAACAGTGCGCAGCGTAATGCCAAGCGCCTGGTTCCGGTTGTGATCGTCATTGCCGTACTGGCAGCCGCACTTCCGCCGCTGTTCATGCCCGGTTCGGATATGACCGGCTGGGTATATCGCGGACTGACGCTTCTCATCGCCTGCTGTCCGACCGCACTGGCGTTGGCTGTACCGCTTGCTTTTGTATGCGGCGGCGGCCGACTTGAGAGCGAAGGCGTTCACATGAAGGGCAGCGAAGCGATGGAACGGACTGCAGATCTGCGTCTGGTCGTATTCAACAAGACCGGCACAGTGACCACCGGCAATCTGCAGGTTAAAAAGATTTATCCCACGCAGGAGTTCTCCGAAAAGAACTGTCTGGCACTTGCCGCAGCAGCCGAGCAGCTTTCGCAGCATCCGGTTGCACGCGCAATCGTAAGTGCATGCCGGGAAAAGCTGCCGAAGATCGAGGAATTCGAGGAATTCCAGGGCCGCGGCGTGCGCGCTCGTATCGGTGATCATGTTCTGTTGGTAGGCAACCGAAAGCTGATGGTCTCCCGCGGTGTCAAGGGCTTGCCGGATATCGACGGCACGGTTGTTTACATCGCCTGTGAAGGGGAGCACATCGGCGTGATTGAATTGGAGGATACGGTTCGTCCGTCCGCTGCTGACGCGATCAAGAAGATCAAGGATCAGGGCGTTGAGCGTACTGTACTTATCACCGGTGACGCTGAGACACCAACCCAGCGAATTGCAAATGCCGCCGGTATCGATACCGTTCACTGCAGCTTGATGCCCGAGGAAAAGCAAGCGAAGCTGGACTTTATGATGCGCACGATTCCGACAGACGGTACGACCGCCTATGTCGGCGACGGCGTAAGCGATATCGAGCAGCTCAAGATGGCTGATGTCGGTGTGGTAATGGGCACGCGCGGCTCCCGCTATTCAGCGGATGCGGCGAATGTACTGATTACCGCAAATGATCTGAGCGGTCTCGGCGAAGCTGTTCAGGTCTGCAAGAGTACACACGGAGTGGCAATGCAGAATCTGACACTGCTGGCCGCCATCAAGCTGGTGCTTGCTGTACTGGCGCTGATCGGTCTGGCGCAGATGTGGATGGCAGTTGTCGTTGATGCCGCACTCACGGTGCTGACTGTGTTCAATACGTCCCGACTGCTCGGCAGTAAGCCGGAAATTTCAGAGGAATAAGCAAAACGCGAAGAAAGTGTAAAGGCTTTCTTCGCGTTTCTTTTTTGTTTTGTGTACTTTCTGCGCGAAAACAGTCAAAAACAGTATGGTTTTTTTCGGAAGGATATGATACAATAATCTGTATGAATGAAAATGGAGGAATACGTCTTGCATAAAAAGATGGAAGCCATTTTGTCCCGTGTACAGAAGCCGGCACGCTACGTCGGCGGTGAATGGGGCTCGGTGATGAAAGATAAAAAGAACGTCGATCTGCGATTTGCGTTCTGTTTTCCGGATACCTATGAGGTTGCCATGTCTCACCTCGGTTCGCGTATCCTTTACGGCCTGCTCAATGATCAGAAGGGCATCTGGTGCGAACGCGTCTGCGCACCATGGATCGACATGGAGGCTGAAATGCGCGAGGCCGGTCTGCCGCTGTACGGTCTGGAGAGCGGTGACCCATTGTCGGACTTTGATATTATCGCGTTTACGCTGCAGTATGAGCTGTCGTTTTCCAACATTCTGAATATGCTGGATCTCGGCGGTATTCCGGTGCTGGCAAAGGACCGCACCGAACTCAAGCATATTGTAGCCTGCGGCGGTCCGTGTGCCTACAATCCGGAGCCGCTGGCTGACTTTGTTGACCTGTTCATGATCGGCGACGGCGAGGAGATCATGCTGGAATTTACCGATCTGTACCGCAAAGCAAAGCGCGAGAACTGGTCCAAGCAGGAGTTCCTGATCGCAGCGGCGCAGATCGAGGGTATGTATGTGCCCGCACTGTATGAGGTCAAGTATCACGAGGACGGCACGATTGAGAGCGTTACGCCGACACACGGCGCACCGGCGCTTGTGCAGAAGCGCATTGTCAAGGATCTGGATACCATGTACTATCCGGAGTCCTTTGTCGTGCCCTCGACCGACATCGTGTTCGACCGTGCGATGATCGAGCTGTTCCGCGGCTGCCCGCGCGGCTGCCGTTTCTGTCAGGCGGGACACACCTACCGTCCGCTGCGTACCAAATCCAAGGAGGTGCTGCTCAAACAGGCCGAGGCCGTGCTCAAAAACTCCGGTTACGAGGAGATTTCGCTGTCTTCGCTGTCCACCAGTGACTACGGCGAACTGTCCGGACTGACCGAGTGTATGCTCGACTATTGTGAGCCGCGGCATATCAGCCTGTCGCTGCCATCGCTCCGTGCGGACAGCTTTTCCGCCGAACTGATGGAGCGCGTACAGAAAACCCGCAAAAGCGGCCTGACGTTTGCATGTGAGGCCGGTACGCAGCGCCTGCGTGATGTTATCAACAAGAACATCCGCGAGGAGGACGTGCTACATGCCTGCGAGATTGCCTTTCAAGGCGGCTGGAATAATGTCAAGCTCTATTTCATGATGGGTCTGCCGACCGAGACATACGAGGATCTGGACGGCATTTCCGACATTTGCAAAAAGGTCGCCTATTGCTGGCGTGAGAACACGCCCAACCGTGCGCGCGGCGTGCGTATCACAGCGTCGGCTTCGTGCTTTGTGCCCAAGCCGCAGACTCCGTTCCAGTGGGACGCGCAGGACACGCTCGAGCAGTTCCGCGAGAAGCAGGCGCACCTCAAGGTGGTCATGAAAACCAAGAATGTCACCTACAACTGGCATGATGCCGAGACCTCGGTGCTCGAGGGCGTTATTGCACGCGGCGACCGCCGTCAGGGCAAGGCGATTCTGCTGGCGTGGCAGCGCGGCTGCAAGATGGATGGCTGGGATCAGTGCTTCGACTTTGACAAGTGGATGCAGGCGTTCCGCGACTGCGGACTCGATCCAGAGTTCTACGCATCCCGTCAGCGTCCGATGGACGAGGTGTTCCCGTGGGATCACATCGGCTGCGGCACGCGCAAGGAGCATCTCAAGCGTGAGTGGGAGCGTTCCCGCGAAGCGGCTATCACGCCGGACTGTATGCACCAGTGTGCCGGCTGCGGCGCAAGCGCTCTGCTGAAGGGAGGCAAGTGCCATGTTTAAGGCTCGAATGAAATTTGCCAAAGAAGGAAGAGCCAAGTATATTTCTCACCTTGATCTGATGCACGCTATGCAGCGTTCGATGGCACGCTGCCAGATGCCACTGTGGTTCACCGAGGGTTTCAATCAGCACGCCTACGTTTCGGTGGCGCTGCCGCTCTCGACCGGCTACTCCGGCGAGTGCGAATTTCTGGATTTCAATATCACGGCAGAAGCCGTGCCGGAAAATGCGGTGGAAGCGCTCAATGATGTATTTCCCGAGGGCCTGCGTGCAATCGAGATTTACCCGCTTGCCGACGGCGGCATGAAGGTCGGTTCGATTGAATGGTCGCAGTACCGCATCACATGGGGTTTTGAGGATGGTACGCCCAAGGGCTTTGCCGACGATGTGCGCAATCTGTTCCGCCGCCCCATGGTCGAGATCGTCAAGCGTTCCAAGCGCGGCGAAAAGACGGTCAATATGCGTGAGCTGATGCGCGATCTGACCGTTACTGACGGCCCTGATGAGGTGACCGCTGTTGTCACCACCGCTGCCGGCAATAACAACATGAGTCCGGAATATCTGACCCGTGCCATTCGGCAGTATCTGCCGCAGTACGAGATTCCGTTCAGCGCGTACCACCGCATGAACGTGTTTACTTCTGACGGCACTCCATTTCGATAAAAGGAGAGTTTCATGGCAACCCAGAATGTTTCCGAAGAACAGCTGCAATCGCAGTTTACCTATATTGACGCAGTAGCCCGCCTATTGGGGGACAAGCGCCCCAAAGCCTATACGCATACGTTCGGCTGCCAGCAGAACGAGGCGGATACCGAGCGTATCCGCGGCATGCTGTCCGAAATGGGCTACGAAATGACCGATACGCCCGACGAGGCAGATTTTATTCTGTTCAACACCTGTGCTGTGCGTGAGCATGCCGAGGATCGTGCGTTCGGCAACGTCGGCGCACTCCGCCATCTGAAAAAGGAGCGCCCGGGCATTGTTATTGCAATGTGCGGCTGCATGGCCCAGCAGGAGAAAAACGTCGAGAAGATTAAGAAAAGCTATCCGCAGGTAAATCTCCTGTTCGGCACGCATGCGCTCTGGCGATTTCCGTCGCTGCTGTATCGCGTGCTGACCGAGAAAAAGCGCGTGTTCGACATCGGCGGCGAGGACGATATCGCCGAAGGTCTGCCGGTGCTGCGTGCCAAGGGCGCAAAGGCGTGGCTGTCCATCATGTACGGCTGCAACAATTTCTGCACCTACTGCATCGTGCCGTATGTGCGCGGCAGAGAGCGCAGCCGCCGACCGGAGGAGATCGAGAAAGAACTGCGTGAGCTGGTCGCGGTGGGTTACAAGGAGATTACGCTGCTCGGCCAGAACGTCAACTCCTATGGTAAGGATCTTGGCATTGACGTGGATTTTGCCGATCTTCTGCGCCGTCTCAACGCCGTGCCCGGCGATTTCTGGCTGCGGTTTATGACAAGCCACCCGAAGGACGCGTCTCCCAAGCTGTTCTCTGCTATGGCAGAGTGCGATAAGGTTGCAAAGCAGCTGCATCTGCCGTTCCAGTCTGGCAGTGACGAGATTCTGCACCGCATGAACCGCCGCTACACGGCAGAGCACTACAAATCGCTGATTGCGGATGCACGGTCGAAAATGCCGGATATTACGCTGTCAAGCGATATTATCGTCGGTTTCCCGGGCGAAACGGACGAGGATTTCGAGCAGACCCTGAAGCTGGTGCAGGATACCCGGTTTGATCTGCTGTTTACCTTCCTGTATTCGCCTCGCACGGGCACGCCCGCAGCTTCCTATGAGGATAACGCTACGCCGCAGGATAAGCAGCGCCGATTCGAGCGTCTGCTTAAAGCGCAGGATGAAATTGTTGCTGAAAAGCAGGCAGCTTATCAGGGCAGGAAGTTGCGGCTGCTCGTGGACGGCAATGCCAAGGGATCGGAGTATCCGTTCACTGCGCGTACCGAGGGCAACCTGCTTGTCTGCGTGCGCGGTGACGATATCAAGATCGGTGAATTTATCGAGGCAGAGATCGAGAAAACCTCGCTTCGCTGTCTGTTTGCACACAAATTATAAGAAAGAGGTAAGAACATGGCTGAACTGACGCCCATGATGCAGCAGTATTTTGAGATCAAAAACAAAAATAAAGATTACATTCTGTTTTACCGTCTGGGCGATTTTTACGAAATGTTCTTTGACGATGCCAAGCTGGTCTCCCGCGAGCTGGAGCTGACGCTGACCGGCCGCGACTGTGGTCAGGGAGAACGTGCACCGATGTGCGGCGTGCCGTATCACAGCGCGGAAGGCTATATTGCCAAGCTGGTGCAGAAGGGTTACAAAATTGCGATCTGTGAGCAGATGGAGGACCCGAAAAAGGCAAAAGGCCTGGTTAAGCGCGAGATCATCCGACGCGTGACACCGGGTACGGTCGTGGAGGCCTCCATGCTGGATGAAAACCGGAACAACTTTCTCGGCTGTGTATATGCAGCCGGTGGTTCCGTCGGCGTATGCTTTGCTGATATTACGACAGGTTCGGTGTACGCGACCGGCTCGGATAACTGGAATGACATCACCAGTGAGTTCGGACGCTTTGCGCCGCGTGAGGTGCTGGTCGGCGGCGGAGCCATTGCGGCAGACGGCCTTCAGTCCTTTCTGAAGGAACGTCTGGAGGCGCTCATAGAGCCGATGCCGGAGGAGTGCTTTGAGGCACAGCGCAGTGCGGAACGCATTCAGGAGCACTTCAAGGTGCAGGACTTTGACGCTGCAGGTCTGACCGACCTGCCGTGCACTGTGCAGTGCCTCGGCGGTCTGCTGGATTACCTCGAGCAGACGCAGAAGGCCAGCCTTTCCAGTCTGAATCAGCTGCAGGTGTACCATCAAGGCCAGTATATGGAGCTTGACCTGATCGCACGCCGCAATCTCGAGCTTTGCGAGACCATGCGTACCAAGGAGAAGAAGGGCACGCTGCTGTGGGTGCTTGACCACACGCGCACGGCAATGGGTTCGCGCCTGATTCGTCAGTGGATTGAAAAACCGCTGTATAATCCGCTGCATATTGCACGCCGTCAGCAGGCGGTAGGTGCATTGTGTGACGATGTAATTGCCCGTACGGCATTGACGGACGCACTCAAGCGGGTGTTCGATATGGAGCGCCTGATTGGGCGCGTAGCCTACGGCACTGCAAACTGCCGTGATCTGCGTGCGCTGTCGGCGGCAATTTCTTGCCTGCCGGAGATCAAAACGCAGGCTGCTCTGTTCGGACAGGCTATGCTGCGTGAGCTGACCGGCAAGATTGATCTGCTTGAAGACATTCGCGCGCTGGTCGAGCAGGCCATTGTGGATGAGCCGCCGATTCTTCTTCGGGAAGGCGGCATGATCCGCAAGGGCTTCAACGAGGAGATTGACCGTCTGCGCGACCTTGCGTCCGGCGGTAAGGGCAAAATTGCCGAAATCGAGCAGGCGGAACGCGAGCGTACCGGTATCAGCAAGCTGAAAATCGGCTACAACCGTGTGTTCGGCTATTATATTGAGGTCAGCCGCTCCAATGCGGAGGCGGTTCCGGAGAACTATATTCGTAAGCAGACGCTTGCGAACAGCGAGCGCTATATCACCGAGGAGCTGAAACAGCTCGAGAGCACAGTGCTCGGTGCGCAGGAACGCCTGACCGCTCTCGAGTACGAGGTATTCGTTTCCGTACGCGACCAGATTGCCGCTGAGGTCCACCGTGTGCAGAAAACCGCGCAGGCCATCGCAGCGCTTGACGTTCTGTGCGCTCTGGCTGATGTGGCATGTGATAACAACTATGTTTGTCCGGTGGTGGATTTTTCCGACCGCATTGCCATCAAGGACGGCCGTCACCCGGTTGTTGAGAAGATGCTGTCAGACAGCCTGTTCATCCCGAACGACACCCTGCTCGACAGCAAGGAAAACCGCGTTGCTATCATCACCGGCCCGAATATGGCAGGCAAATCCACCTATATGCGGCAGGTGGCCCTGATGGTGCTCATGGCCCAGATCGGCTCCTTCGTGCCGGCCAAGGCCGCCCGCATCGGCATCGTGGACCGCATTTTCACCCGCATCGGCGCCTCCGACGACCTGTCGGCGGGGCAGTCCACCTTTATGGTGGAGATGACGGAGGTCAGCGATATTCTCCGCTGCGCCACCTCCCGGAGCCTTTTGATCCTGGATGAGATCGGTCGGGGCACCTCCACCTTCGACGGCATGAGCATCGCACGGGCGGTGCTGGAATACTGTGCCGATCCCAAGAAGCTGGGGGCCAAGACCCTGTTCGCCACCCACTATCACGAGCTGACCGCCATGGAGGGGACCCTCCCCGGCGTGAAGAACTATAACATCGCCGTCAAGACCCGTGGGGAGGATATCATCTTCCTGCGGAAGATCATCCCCGGCGGCGCAGACCGCAGCTACGGCATCGAGGTGGCCCGTCTGGCGGGTCTGCCGTCCACGGTAGTCAATCGGGCCAAGAAGATCCTCCGCCAACTGGAGGAAGAAGTCGGGCGGCCCGCCCCGGCGGTGCAGGCGCAGGAGGATCAGGTATCCCTGACGGCCCTGTCGGAGGGGGAGGTCATCGACCAGCTGCGCCGGACGCAGGTGGACACCCTCAGCCCGCTGGAGGCTCTGAACCTGCTGTACGAGCTGAAAAAGAAGCTGAGCTGACGGGAGTTTATCCCGTCCACGAACCTCTATGAAAGGAGTGCTCTATGCCTGATATTCAATGCCTGCCCAGCCACGTGGCAGACCTCATTGCCGCCGGCGAGGTGGTGGAGCGGCCCGCCAGCGTGGCCAAGGAGCTGCTGGAGAACGCCATCGACGCCGGGTCCTCCGCCATTGTGGTGGAGATCCAGCACGGCGGACTGACCTATCTGCGGATTGCTGACAACGGCTGCGGCATTGACGCCGAACAGCTGCCCACGGCCTTTTTGCGCCATGCCACCAGCAAGCTGCGGACGGCGGCAGATCTGACCGCCATCGGTACGCTGGGCTTCCGGGGTGAGGCGCTGGCCGCCATCTCCGCCGTGTCACGGGTGGATATCTTCTCCCGGCGGACGGGGGCGGAGACGGGGGCCTCCCTGCATCTGGAGGGGGGCGTCCCCGGTCAGGTGGAGGAGGTGGGCTGCCCGGAGGGTACCACCATCTGCGTCCGGGACCTGTTTTACAACACCCCCGCCCGAATGAAATTCATGAAGAAGGATTCTGCCGAGGGGGCCGCCGTCAGCGGTATCGTGCAGCATCTGGCCCTGAGCCACCCGGAAATCTCCTTCAAGCTCATCCGGGATGGTGTGGAGCTGCTGCACACCCCCGGCGACGGAGATCTGCAGTCGGCGGTGTACGCCGCCATGGGGCGGGACTTCACCATGGGGCTGCTGCCCATCAGCGGCCGCAGCGGCGACATCTCCGTGGAGGGCTTCGTCACCAAGCCCCTCAACGGCCACGGCACCCGTGGCCGCCAGCTGTTCTTCGTCAACGGCCGGTTCATCAAGAGCCAACTGCTGACGGCGGCGCTGGAGGAGGCCTACCGCAACCAACTGCTGAAGGGGAAGTTCCCCGGCTGCGTGCTGCGGCTCACCATGCCCGCCGACCGGCTGGACGTCAATGTCCACCCAGCCAAGACGGTGGTGAAATTTGTCAACGACAAGGATGCCTTCAACGCCGTGTACTACACGGTGCTGGACGCCCTGAATACCCCCGCTCCGCAGCCCAAAAAGCCCCAACAGGAGTCCTTTTACCAGACCATGACGGTGCAGCAGTACCGGGAGCGGGCGCCGCAGCCGGAGGAGAAGAAGCCTCTGGGTTCCTACACCGTCCGGCCCGCCGCACCGGTCTCCCAGCCGCTGGAGATCCACGACGTGGCCCCCCGAAGGGGGGAGAGCTTCACCGTCACCTCCTCCGGCGTCAGCTATCGCATCACGCCCCCCGCCGTGCAGGAGGAGCCGTCAGCACCGGCGGCATCCGTGCCGGAGGAGACCGTTCCCGTCCCGGCGGAGCCGGTGCAGGAGACGAGCGTTCCGTCCCCCGCAGAGGAGAAAGCTGCCCCGCAGAGTGCAGCGCAGCAGACGGTGGAGCCGGTGCGTCAGGCCCCGTGGCGAGTGGCCGGCGAGGTGCTGCGGACGTATATCATCTGCGAGGACGGACAGGAGAATGTGTGGCTCATCGACAAGCACGCCGCCCATGAGCGGGTGCGGTTCGATGCCCTGAAAAACAACACCCAGCCGGTGATGTCCCAGCAGCTTCTGTCGCCGCTGGCGGTGGAGCTGTCGGCAGAGGATGCCGCCTCCCTGCTGGAGCAGCTGCCGCTGCTGGAGGAGTTCGGCTTTGTGTGCGAGGACTTCGGAGACGGCACGGTGCTGGTGCGGCAGGTGCCGTCGGATCTGGAGGTGGGGGATGTCCCCGCCGCTCTGGAGGAGCTGGCGGAGGAACTGCGGCTGAACCGGGCCGATCCCGCCGCCGCACGGGACAGTCTGCTCCAGACCATGGCCTGCAAATCCGCCATCAAGGCGGGGATGTGGTCCGATCCCTCGGAGCTTCAGGCGCTGGCGGATAAGGTGCAGAGCGGGGAGATCCGCTACTGCCCCCATGGCCGCCCGGTGGCTGTGAAGCTTTCCAAATATGAAATGGAGAAGATGTTCAAGCGGGCGTAAATTTCTCTGCTGTCTCCGGCGGCATACTTCTCTCAGCAGCCGGGAAAGCGCCCCGCCGGCGGCAAAAAAAGAAAGAACAATCGGGAAAGGAGTCCCCCTATGATCCCACAGATCATCTGCGTGGTGGGTCCCACCGCCACGGGAAAAACAAAAATGGGTGTGGCGCTGGCCCACCGCTTCGGCGGCGAGGTGGTGTCCGTGGACTCCATGCAGATCTATCGGGGCATGGCCATCGGCACCGCCGCCCCCACTCCGGAGGAGATGGAGGGCATCCCCCACCACATGGTGGGCGTGGCCGATCCCGCCGAGAGCTGGTCCGTGGCCCGGTTCGTATCGGAGGCCGATGTCTGTGTGCAGGATATCCTCCGCCGGGGCCGCCGCCCTATTCTGGTGGGCGGCACGGGGCTGTATCTGGAGTCCCTGATCCGCGGCACGGACTTTGCCGCCGGAAGCGCCGGCGGTGCGACCCGGCAGCGCCTGCAGCAGCGGCTGGAGCAGGAGGGCGTCGGCCCGCTGCTGGCAGAGCTGCAAACCATCGACCCGGACAGCGCCGCAAGGCTGCACCCCGGCGACGAAAAGCGCATCCTCCGGGCGCTGGAGGTGTGGTATGAGACCGGCGAGACCATCACCCAGCACGACCACCGCACCCGGCAGCAGCCGCCCCGCTACCGGGCCGCCTACATCGGCCTGAGTTTTCAGGATCGGGCGCAGCTGCGCCGACGCATCGACCTGCGGGTGGATGAGATGGTGCGGCAGGGACTGCTGGAGGAGGTGCAGGCCCTGCTGGAAGCGGGGCTGCCTCCCACCGCTACGGCGTGGCAGGCCATCGGCTACAAGCAGTTTCTGGCGGCGGCAGACGGCCGCTGCACTGTAACCGAGGCCATCGAGGAGGTCAAACTCCGCTCCCGGCAGTACGCCAAGCGGCAGCTGACGTGGCTGCGGCGCAACCCGGACATTCACTGGATCCTGTGGGGAGAGGAGCCGAATTTTCCCCGGGGCCTGCAAAATGCGACAGAATATCTCACCGCTCTTGGCTTACGATAAGCCCAGGAGCGGACGGCACGTCGTCCGCCAACAGAGAAAAGGAGCAGACGATATGCAGAAGAGCAACAACCTTCAGGAAATTTTTCTCACCAAGGCCCGCAAGCAGAGCCTTCCCCTGACCATCTTTCTTATGAACGGCTTTCAACTGCGGGGCGTGGTGACGGGCTTTGACTGCTTCACCGTGGTGCTGGACACCGACGGCAAGCAGCAGATCATCTATAAGCACGCTATTTCCACCATCGTTCCCATTCACCCCGTCTCGCTGCAGGAGGAGCCCTGCTTGCCGTCGGACGAGTGAGGCGTCCCAACATTCCACCAAGGAGGAGCCATGAACAACACCCGTGTTTTCCGCTTTCTCAGCATCGCCCTGCTGGCGGCCATTGCGCTGTACTTCGCCGCACAGGGCTATTTTGCCCTGACGGACCCCTTCACCACCACGCTGGTCTATCAGAGCTCCGCCGAGGACACCATCGACGTCAGCGGCTGGCTGGTCCGGGACGAGGAGGTCCTCTCCGGTGAAAGCGGCACCGTGCGCCATGAGGTCAGCGAGGGCGAACGGGTGGGCAAGGGCCAGACGGTGGCCACGGTATACAGCGGCAGCGATGCGCTGGACACCGTGCAGCAGATCGAAACCAAGGAGCTGCAGCTGCAGCAGCTGCAATTCGCCCTGTCCTCCTATCTGAACCCCGACGCCACCCTGAAGCTGGACGGCTCCATCACCGAGAGCCTGCTGAGCATCCGCCGTTCCCTCTCCGGCGGCGACTACGACGATGCGGCGGACCAGACGGCCCAGCTGAAGGCCGCCATCCTCAAGCGCAGCCACACCTACTCCTCCGGCGAGGAGATCGAGGCGGACATCGCCACGGTGCAGGGGGAGCTGTCCGCTCTGCGGAGCTCCCTCTCCGGGGCCCGGACGGTGACGGCGGAGCACTCTGGCACCTATTCCGCCGCCTGCGACGGCTATGAGTCTCTACTGACGCCGGAATTTTTGCAGTCCGTGACCCCCTCCCAGCTGGAGGAACTGCCCTCCGGCCAGACCGGCGGCAGCTCTCTGGGAAAGCTCATCATCGGGGAGACGTGGTACTACACCGCCGTGATCACCACGGAGCAGGCCCAGCAGCTGGAGAAGGGGGACTGGCTGACCCTGCGGTTTTCCAAGGGTGCGCAGCAGGACATCGACGCCCAGGTCACCTATCTCAGCGCCGCCGAGGACGGCAAGCAGGCGGTGGTGCTGACCTGCCGGGAGTATCTGGCCCAGACCACCCAGCTGCGCCATCAGGCGGCTCAGCTGGTGCTGCGGTCCTATGAGGGACTGCGGATCCCCACCAACGCCCTGCGGATGAGCGAGGACAACCAGCTGGGGGTCTACTGCGTGGTGGGCAAGGTGGCCAGCTTCAAGCCGGTGTCCATGGTCTACCGGGGCGACGGATACAGTCTGGTGCAGGCCGCCAGCCCGAGTCAGGACGTTTCCGTCCTGCGGCCGGGGGACGAGGTCATCGTCACCTCCAGTGAGCTCTCCGGCGGACAGATCGTGCAGTAGCAGCCGCCCGGCAGATGCCATCGGCCAATAAGTGCAGCCACATAAATAGATTCCATCGGGAAAGGAAAGATCTGTATGACCATTACGGAACACATTGCCGCCGTGCGGCGGGAGATGGCGGAGGCCGCCCGAGAAAGCAGCCGCAGCGAGCGGGACATTTTTCTGGTGGGCGCCAGCAAGATGAACGACGCCGCCGCCTGTCAGGAGGCCATCGCCGCCGGAGTGGACGCTCTGGGGGAGAACCGGGTGCAGGAGATGACCGCCAAGCTGGCTCAGAACGCCTATGACGGAGCGCCCCTGCACTTCATCGGCCATCTGCAGCGCAACAAGGTGCGGCAGGTGGTGGGCAAGGCCGCTCTCATCCAATCCATCGGCTCCGAGGCCCTGCTGCGGGAGGTGGAGAAGGAGGCTGCCCGGCAGCAGCTGGTGCAGGATATCCTGCTGGAGGTGAACATCGGCGGCGAGGAGGCCAAGAGCGGCTTTGCCCCGGAGGAGACGGAGGCGGCGGCCGTTCTGGCCCGTGAGCTGCCCCATGTCCGGGTCCGGGGACTGATGACCATCCCGCCGGTGGAGACGGTCCCCCACGGCAATCTGGTATATTTCGAGAAAATGCACCGTCTTTATGTTGACATAAACGAGAAAATATACGATAATGAATTAGAATACATCTCCATGGGCATGAGCGGCGACTTTGCCGATGCCATCCGGGCCGGCAGCAATATGGTCCGGGTGGGGACTGCTATTTTCGGTGCCAGGGATTATACCAAATAAAGAAACAGGAGGGTCTTTCCATGAGCCTGATGGACGAATTTAAGAAGATCATTCATCCCTATGACGATGAGGATGACGATTACGAGGAGGATGTGGGCCGTGACAGCGAGCCGACCTACTTCGAACCCCGTGAACCCCGTGAGTCCTCCCGCCGCAAGGAGGTCCCTGCGGAGGAGCGGCGCAACAAGGTGGTGAACATCCACGCCACCACCCAGCTGAAGGTGGTGCTGGTAAAGCCGGAGCGCTTTGAAAACGCCTCGGAGATCGCTGACCATCTGCGGGAAAAGCGCACGGTGGTGCTGAATCTGGAGGGTACCAACAAGGATGTGGCCCGGCGGCTGGTGGATTTCCTCTCCGGCGTGGCCTACGCCGGTGACGGGAAGATCAAGAAGGTCTCCACCAATACCTATATCATCACGCCCTATTCCGTGGATCTCATGGGCGACCTGATCGACGAGCTGGAGAACAACGGCCTGTACCTGTAAGGGCCGGATAGAGATGTAAATCGGAGGGATAGATCATGTTTACACCGCAGGAAGTTTCCGAAAAGACGTTCCCCAAGGCATCCGGCTTCAACAACGGCTACGGCATGGCCGCCGTGGACGAGTTTCTGGATGCGCTGACGGAGGATTATACCGCCCTGTATAAGGACAACGCCGCCCTGAAGGCCAAGCTGAAGGTGCTGGCGGAGAAGGTGGAAGAGTATCGGGCCACCGAGGACGCCATGCGCTCCACCCTGCTGTCGGCCCAGCGGATGGCAGCCCAGATGGTCTCCGACGCACAGGCCCAGCGGGACAAGATGCTCTCGGACGCCCAGGAGGAGGCCCACCGGCAGGTGACCCAGCTGGAGCAGCAGGTGGCGCAGGCCCAGCACAAGCTGACCATGGCCCAGGCCAGCCTGTCCGATTTCCTGCGCCGCAGCGCAGACCTCTGCGCCCAGCAGGTGAGCTTCCTGCACTCTCTGCCGGAGGCAGAGGTGGAGGAGGGGCAGCCTGTGACCCTGCCCGCCCCGGAGGAGGGCCGTGTCCCCGTGGCAGACGCTGCGGAGGAGCCCGCCGCACCGGTGGAAAAGGCTCCCGCAGAGGAAGCCAAGGCTCCGGCAGAAGAACCCGCCCCGCAGGAGGCCCCGGCGGAGGAGCCCGCCAAGACGGAGTCCCCCTTCTCGGTGGACTTCAATCTGGACGACCTGAAGTTCGGGCGCAACTATAACAGCGAACACTAAATACCGTGGGGCGGCTCCTGTGAGCCGCCCCTGCTTGCTATCTGCTATCCAACCCATCAAAGGAGTGACACTATGACCCGCCCCATCATCGCCTTGTTGTACGATTTTGACAAGACCCTGTGTACCACGGACATGGAGAATTACACCTTCATCCCGGCGCTGGGATATACCCCGGCCCAGTTCTGGCAGAAGGCCAACGGCTTTGGCCGGGATAACCACATGGATGGCCTGCTGGCCTATATGTACACCATGATCCATGAGTGCCGGGAGCAGAACCGGCGGCTGGACCGGGACTTTCTGGTGCGCTGCGGACGGGATATGGTGCTCTTTCCCGGCGTGCGGGAGTGGTTCCGCCGCATCAACGCCTTCGGCCAGCAGCTGGGGGTGGAGATCGAGCACTACGTCATCTCCTCCGGCCTGCGGGAGATCATCGAGGGCAGCGGCATCGCCCACGAGTTCCGGGAGATCTACGCCTGCGAGTTCTTCTACGACGAGGATGGGCTGGCCTGCTGGCCCAAGCTGGACGTAAACTTCACCAACAAGACCCAGTTCGTCTACCGCATCAACAAGGGCGTGCTGGATGTGTCCGACGACAAGACCCTCAACGACTCCATGCCCGATGACAGCAAGCGCATCCCCTTCACCAACATGATCTATGTGGGGGACGGCCTGTCGGACGTGCCGTGCATGAAGATGATGCGGGCCTACGGCGGGCAGGCCATCGCCGTGTATCAGGAGGAGAACCGTCAGGGGGTGGAGGATCTGCTGAGCAAGGGCCGGGTGGACTTCATCTTCCCCGCCGACTATCGGGAGGGAACGACGCTGGACAGCACCGTGAAAAATATCATCCGGAAAATGGCCATCTGCGATACTCTGGCGGAGGAAAACGCCGCCCAGTTCCGTCAGATCGGGCGCTCCCCCCTGCCCTATCAGGCCAGTCTCTTCGAGGAGACGTAAGAGGCCCCTTTCCAATGCGGAAAATTCTCTGCGTGTATAACGAGGTGCCATCGGGCGCAGCAAGTATCCATCAACGCCGAAAGAATAAGGCTGGCAGGTCAATGACCTGCCAGCTTTGTGTTATGGATTCACTCACTTCGCTCCGTCAGGGCCTAAGGGAGTTTTAATCCCCTTACTGCTCCTTCTGGAACCGATCGGCGGCGATAAGGCGCTTCAGGGCCTCCACGCCCACCTGCACGGCGGAGGTGGTGTCCTCGCTCATGTCCTGATCCAGACCGGCGGCCTCCCGCTCCTGATTCCAGATCACATGGAAGCAGGAGCCGCAGCGGCAGCCCAGCGCATCCGCCACCACGAACAGGGCAGCGGACTCCATCTCGCTGGCCTTGACGCCCAGACGCTTCCACGCCTCCCACTTGTTCAGCAGCTCATAGGACACCGGCATCCTGGCGGGGCTGTGCTGACCGTAGAAAGCATCCTTGCACTGCACCACGCCCACCTGCGTTCGCTTGCCCAGCGCACGAGACGCCTCCACCAGCGCTGTAGTCACCTCGAAGTTGGCCACGGCGGGGTACTCGATAGGCGCATACTCCCGGCTGGTGTGCTCGAAGCGGATGGCGCCGGTGGCCACCACCACGTCGCCGGAGCGGACATCCAGATCGATGCCGCCGCAGGTACCCACCCGGATAAAGGTGTCGGCGCCGATATTGTGCAGCTCCTCCATGGCGATGGCGGCCGAAGGGCCGCCGATGCCGGTGGAGCAGACGGAGACCTTCTCCCCCAGCAGGGTGCCGGTGTAGATGGTGTACTCCCGATTCTGGGCCACGAAGTGTGCGTTGTCAAACAGGGCGGCGATTTTTTCGCAGCGGCCGGGGTCGCCGGGCAGGATCACATACCGGCCCACGTCGCCCTCCACACAGTGGATATGAAATTGTTTCTCCAGTTTTTGCATGAGAAATGCCTCCTGTCATTTTTTCATGGAATGCTCTTTGATTATACTTCATCCTGCGGCACGGTGCAACCGTTTTGTCCGTAGGAGGGGAACAGTCACCACACCTCCACGGTGTACTTCTTCAGCTGCGTCACCGGGTGCAGATCCCGCTTGGCCTTCCGCAGGCCCAGATCCCCCATGTCCTCCTCCCGGTTCACATACGTAAGACCGTCGGCATAGGCGGTGCAGAACTGGCGGCACAGCATCTGATAGGCGCCGGGGTAGTCCCGATCCGCCTTCTCGATGTGGATGTACAGGGTGTCCCGCAGCACCTCCCCCAGCGTGAAGCCCACGATGGCCCCGTCGGCCCGGAGGACGCCGCCCACCAGACCGTACTGATCCAGATGCTCCAGCACCTCCTGCACCTTATGGTTTTCCTCCGCCGCCTCGCCGGGGGTGTAGTTGAGCTTCTTGTTCAGGGTGTGAAAAAAAGTCTCCACCTCCGCTACGTCGGTGTTGTCCAGCGGCTCGAAGCTCCAGCTCCGGCAGGTGCGGAGGAAGCGGCTGATGTGGTTGCGCTGTCCGCTGAACTTCTTGCCGGACAGCCGGATCATCTCCTCAGCGGAGTACAGATAGTCAGCAAAATTCTCCTCCTCCGTAATCTCCACCCGACCCGGCAGCGCCCGGAACAGGGGCAGCTCCGCCTCCGGGATGGTGCAGAACCGCACCGGCCGCTCCGGGTGGCGGGTCAGGCACTGCCGCAGTCCGGCGGGGATATCCTCCCCCAGGGGCAGGTTGTAGTAGAGATTTCCGTCCTCACCGGTGAGGGTGGAGTACAGCACGCCGTCCTTCACCTGCCACGCCATGTGGAAGTAGTCCCGCCACATGAACATCCCGCCCACGGTGAAGTCGCAAGTATTTGTGGTGACGAAGCGGAAATATGGGGCGATCACCGGAATATCATCGATGGTCATTTTCTGAAAAGGCATATGGTATCACTCGCTTTCTGACCTCTCCGCCGGGGAAAAATCCCGAATATTA
>OLVZ01001476.1_pt1 | contig 19998 bp, 14 predicted proteins | sample 1673341 | NCBI WGS metagenome assembly OLVZ01 (sample SAMEA3178944, study PRJEB25190) | human gut metagenome | biome: human gut; feature: human-associated habitat; material: faeces | place: Austria | collected 2013 | reverse complement strand
CCCGGAAGCCAAACATATAGGCGCAAGCAATGCTTATGGCTATCCATCGCCACAAACTGCTTGTTGAGGGCAGCGCCCCCAAGCCCCTTTTGAACGCAGAATTTCATTCTGCGGCTGCGCGTTCTTCGAACGCTTTTTCTGTTAAAGCACCTTGCCACAGCAGATGTCCAAAGTAGCTTCCTATAAGGAAGAACTTATGACCTAGAATGTAACTTGCCTTTTTTTCCGGATGAATGTGTATGAGAAATTGCGGTTAGTTTTTCTGCAGCATCAAAGACTTCTTTTGATGTAAGATCTTTTAGCGTGTTTGACAACGCGCATACATGCGTGGTTGAACAACCAGCATAGAATATAACCTTGTGGCCTTGTTGATTCTCGGTTAAAGAATTTTGAACTCCGCGACCAATTTCTACACGAACATCCATGCTACTCCAACAGTCTGGAGAATAAACTGTAACGGACGCATTAGAACGATTCAAAAAGGTATCTATATGACCTTGCAATTCAATTGGCCGGACCTTTGCATGTGCCATAGCGTAAAACATGTCTTCCTCAGTTCGACAAAATGAAACATCAAACAATTGGGACATGCCCTTGCCTTCTACAAAAATATCTCGGATTAAGCGAATATTCCCTTTTCGTAAGTCAAACCGAGAATCACTGGCAAGTTGGTCGATTTTTCGATCCATAGCTTTAGCATCTAATAATGCTTGCTGAGAACCTTCACGGGCCTGCAAATAATATAGTGACCGCAAATAATAGTAAGGATCCGGATTTTTATTTCCGCCTTGCTGGAATGATTCCTCCATTTCCATCCATTGCTTTGCACGTATTAAGGCTGTTTCCACAGGACAATCGGTAATCTTGGCTAGTTGCATCCAATAATAATATAAGGTGCTTCTAGTCATGTATTGGTTGTAGCGCAATTCATTTTGTGGTTGATCCAGTAGTTCAGAGATATTATCCTGCAATGCCTGCGGATTGCTAACCTCGCTGAAAATTGAGCGAATATTATGTGTACCTTCCTGATCTTTTTTTACCTTGGAACGAGCCATGCCAATTCGTGCGTAGATGAGACCTTTCAGAGAAATCTCCCAATCTCCGATGCTATTATTAGTTGATGTACTACGAAGCCTATCCACCAAATTCTGATAGTACTCAATTGTCTTTCCGTAATTGCCAAAGGCAATGTCAGAGAAAAAGCGATTTTCATAATCCCGAATACGAACTCGTGCAGGCTCATCCAGTTCATCCAAAGTTTTTGCTTCTTCCAGCGTTTCCATAAAACTCAACCGCAATCGTTGCTGCGCTGGGGAAAGCCTTGAAAGATTGGTTATACTGGTAATATTTTTGGTGCGATAGACAAATTGTAAATAGGAAAACAAAAGATCCAATTTACTAGGAAATCCGTAATCAGGGCTGCCATAATGACAGCTATAATCAAACCGTTCACTGGCCAATTTGATATCTAATTCATACAAAGAGTATTTCTGGCCCAATTCCTCTTTGGGCAGATCAATATCCTTATCCCATTGTTGCTTTAATTTATCTAGGAGACTAGTTCCTGCCATGTGATAGATGTTTGGATCATCATCTGGCATATAGTAAATGGCATGCTTAAAATTCTCTTCAGCTGCTGTTGGATTTTTTTCTAATCGACTATACATGCGGCCTAAATGTGCGTATGCGTGTGCGGTCAATCGTAGTACTAGCCGATCAATCCGATTCAGACAAGGGTCATGCTTCTGGATAGTAACTTGTTGAATTTCATCGGCACGGTCTTGGAAAGTTTCTGCTAAGTATAGTAAAAGCTGTCGCTGCCGCTCTTTCATACCAATGTCGTGCAAAAGAGCAGAAATATTAAGGTCGTTTGCTGTGATTGTCTTTCTGTTTTGAATCAGAATAGTGATTAAAATATCCAGATGTAATTCTTGTAGTGTACTGTTTTTAACCATCTGTCCTGTAAAATCAATCATTCTTTTTGCAAGATCAAACAACATATCTCTTTGATCATCTGAATGATAAAATTTTTCACAGTACATTTCGAGGTAACGCCGACTCAATAAACTATGAGTAAAATGATATGTTGGCACCTCTGCATCAATAGAACTTTGGCTAATCACTGTAGCTGCAGCAGGCACAAGAGAAAGAAAGTTATCTTTTGCCTTCAAACTAAGGGCGCTCTTGACCAAAGATACAGGAACCATTTTACTGTTATATTGGTCACACAAAGCTATGCATGCAACAATTTCGGCGTAGCGATATTCAGTGCAGCCATCTAGAGCTTTCTTAACATAGGAATCAATATTGAATTCTTTTTCCATATAATATAGACCGATGATGAACGGAGTCCGTAAACTAGAGCTTACTCTTTGATTGAACTCGTTATCTCTTATTTGAAGTTCCGACTGCAGTAAAGGACTCTCGCTGCGGAAGTGAGTCTGGAGTTCGGGGATAACCCTATCTTGCAATACCGAAAAATACTCTCTCTGGGCATCAGGATACTCCTGCAGAATATAGTTACTTTCACGACATGCAATTATCAGAATACAGCGCCTCTCAGTACGGCAGATGTCATCGCACAACCCGCGCAAGGAAGATAATGTATCATCGGCAAGAATCACAATTGGAGCTTTTTGCAAAATGTTATCATATAGGTTTTCAATAAGTTGTTTGACATGGTTTGGTTCATAATATCGTGCATGAAGAACAGTATAGTCTCTATGTAAGTCCCAGCCCAATTGACGTACCATAGTCGACCCCCCTAAACCTGCTTTATGTCGAAGGAACAGGAGCCGCTGCTGTGGCTTTTGCTGGGTGATCCCTAATGTGGTGCGAATTTTTTGAAGAATTTTCTTGTAATCAGAGTTTTTTTTCAAAGACACTGCGTAGTGGTTTGCAATAACATGCCAGGAAGCTTGGTTGCCACGATAAAAATCTTGTTTTTGCTTGTCTCCACTTTGCTTGTCGACTTGCTCACAACCATCGAATAGAATATCAAAATAAGGAGTAATGTTATTTCGGTCATTTTCAGACAAGACAACTTTACCCTCTCCACCAGGAACCGAAAAATCTGTACTCAGTTTTATGCGAGAGCGTAGAGCAGCCTTGTGATCTGCTACGGATTGATAGAAACTAACAACTGGAACAGGGCAGTACCTGAAATGCTGCTCCATATCATCTTTGTCACCTGCAAATCTATCCATACATATACTGCGGGTATCCAATGAAGACACGCCAATTGCTGTCAAAAAATAGTCATCAATCCTAACTCGCTCACATGCCTCTAGAATCTGTCGAACTACTTGCTCATCGTCAATGGCCGCAATTATATTGATTGGGCGATCTAGTCTATTGGCCTTATCCAACAATTTTTCTAAAATAGCCCCTAAATTTAGTTGCTTATTTCTTTCTGTCAGTTGACCCTTATTGTTTGGGGGATAATGCGACGACTTGTGAAAATAGGTATACGAACCAATTTGAATAGAACTGCTTGGTGGAAAAAAGGACGGAATTTGATACTCGCCACAGCGATACCATAAAGTCATACCACGAGATATAATTTGATTGCCACATGCGATTGGATATGTCAGGATTTCCGACTGAAGTTGATTATGTTCTATTGAACTTAATAGGCCACCACAATCAGAATACCCATCATAATCAATAACAAGATCCCATGCTAGGTTCGCTACGGCTTGACGGAGATCGGCACGGACATCATGCACAGAGCCTGCAATCAAAATTGTTGTGGAATCTTCAAAATTAAAACTACATGGTGCTGCAAGCAGTGCATCGAAATTCATAGTTGTGCTACACTCAAGTTCCTGCCCCGTACTAAAGGAAAAAGTCGGCAAATCATTATTATATGCATCGTCTAAAAAGATTAGCATAGTGCGTATGGAATTGTATACTCGTATGGCAGATAAGCAACGTTCACGTGCAGATGCATGTGTGATACTATTTCTCTGCCGTCGATCAGTCAACAACGCAGCCAAATCAAAGCTATAATCTATTCCTTCGTCTCTCAAGACTTTTGCAAGTATTTCTGTTAAGTAAAGCTCGTTAGATGAGTCTTTTAGCCAAGGACAAGTCGTAGGCGAACCACTAATTCCGTGAGCACTAAGAAATTGCTGTGAGCGTCCATAGGAAAAGCAGGAAAGCAATAATTTTACTAGTGTATCAGAAACACTGAAATAAGCAAGTTTGGCGCCAAAGGTATAGCTCAAATCGTCTGTAAAACTGCCAAGATCCAAGTTTTCCTGCAACTTGTCACTCATGAGCTGAATACCAAGCTCGGTTTGAAGCATCTTTTCGTATTGCTGATAGCTCTCTTTATACCATTTTGCAATTGCTTGTACAGTTTGGTGATACTTTGAAAGTTGGCTGTGGTGGCGACCTTGTTCCAATTCATGGCAAAACGCTCGCATAGAATATTCCTCCATAAATATTTTAAATATATAAAACAGCAATACCGTTATCACTACCAAGTAATCTTGTCCCTATTCTCTTCGTAAAACCGCTCTGGCAACTTGCGCAAATAGGCGTTCAATGCACCAATGGCTCCTTCCATGTGGACTTGAGAAATTAAGTCATATTCAACCGAACAATAACCACACGCATCCAGTACTTTCTGCGCCTCTGCCATTTGCTCAGTGTGCTCTTTCCGTATCTGTGTTGAGACACTGTCCTGAAACATGCGATACATATAATAGGTGAACATACTCTGCTTGATTTTCTCCATCACAATTTCAAACTGCATACTAGTGAGAAAGTCGTTCAACACAGTGGTATCTTTCGTAAAATACATCTGCGGTTCTTGCTCATTACTGGAGTTCTTCTTACACTGGATCAATTCTTCAATCGCCCCGTCGCACAGACCCAACTGCTCAGAAATATTGTGGTATTCCTGTTTGCGAGAGTTAGACAGTCCCAGCAGATACTCCACCGACACATCATAAAAATCCGCAAAGGCAACCAAATACTCGATGCTCATGCTGCGGGTACGGCCATACAGAGGATGGACAGGATCGTTGATTTCATAATTTTTGAGATTTGTATGGCTGATATTGACGCCACGCTCTGCAAGCTGCTTAGAAAGCTGTTCAAAGGACAGCTTTTTTTCTTTGCGAAGATCTTCCAGCCGCTCTTTGGTCAGCGCCATCCGTGCTTCGTCATACAGCATGAGTTTATCCCCCTATCCGATTATAAACTATAATTTACAAATATGTGTTTTCTGAAACCAAGATAATTTGTGGTTGATATACCGCATTCAGGCTTTTTCTGCGGTACAATTCAATTGGAGTTTACGGTTTACGATTATTATAAACCATAAATCTCGCAAAATCAATTCTCTACATGAAATGGAGGAAAGTGCATGGAAAAAAATCTGCATAAGCTGCAACCGCAAAGCTGGGAGGAAAAACAATTTGTCAATTCAAATGACACCCAAGCAAAGGAGAAAAGCCAATGCGCTGATTCGAAAATCTTGCTGCAATTATGATGGCCGCAATTGTATTGCGCTGGATGATGACGAGCCTTGTGTCTGTGTACAGAGCATCTCCTTTTCTCTGTGTTGCACCTGGTTCCGGGATTGGGTTCTGCCGGGTGCTCCGGCTTTACAAGCTGAAATCACCAGTCCCAAAGGATTGAAGCGATGCGCAGAATGTGGTACGCCGTTTCTGGCAAAATCCAACCGTGCCAAGTATTGTTCCAATTGTGCCCGCAAGGTGCACCGCCGTCAGAAAACAGCAAGTGACAGAAAACGGAGGTCGAATACGGACAAATAGAGCTTCCAAAAGCCGGATATATGCTCGGTTTCCAGCCTGGCAATCATGGAGGTGAATAGCAATACCCCTTATCGCTCAGAAATTACGTTCTAATTGTCCGCATGGAGGTACCTGTCATGGCTACAAAACCCTTTTACATTCATCAGAAGCCACCGGTCCAAAGTTTTATACGACTGCCCAATTTTCTGTTTGAGGCACCAAGTTTTTGCTCCTTGTCAAGCGAAGCCAAACTGTTGTATGCGATGATCCTGCGTCGAACTGATTTGTCCCGCAAAAACGGATGGGCCGACGATTATGGCAAAATTTATCTGTATTACCCCATCAATGAGGTGTGCGAGTTGCTGCACTGTGGCCGTCAAAAAGCGGTGGACACGCTGCGGGAACTTCAATATGCAGATCTTGTATCCATCAAAAAGCAAGGTTGTGGAAAACCAAACCGTATCTACCCAAAACACTATGAAGCGGTTTCGAACACCGACTTCAAGAAATCCGGTTACGGAACGCCAGAAGTCTGAATAATGAATTCGACAAGTACGGTAATCCGCTTTCTTGAAGTACGAAAACCAGACGGAAGATAAACAGAAAAAGATAAATATACCCAGTTTAATTCGATTCATTCCCTTCCTATCCGAGCTATTTTGTGCGGGCTTTTCCGGTGAAAACCCCGGAAGGGAAGGGATGGGAAAGGAGCTCTATGAGAAATTTCTCAGGTTTTAAAATGATCTGTTCTCCTTCTGTGCATGAGAACAATCTTTGGCAACTGTATGTCTCCGGGAAGGAGTGTGAGATGAACTGAGTTGAGCCGGAAAGGTTTTGCTGTTGGGGCAATACACTATGGCCAGCCAGGAAAAACGTCAAAATCTATACGAGATCGAACTGCCACAGTCCATCATTGATTCCTTCGCCCGATTTCTCGTACCTGAAATCCAGAAATTATACGCCAGCGAAGAAGGTCGGAAAGAACTGGAAGCATGGAAAAAGAAGTACTTTGATAAAAGTGAGGAGTGAAGTAAAATTCCAAGATAATATGCAAAGGGACGCCCTATTTCGGAGCGTCCCTTTTTGTCGCAGTAACGGGGGAGGAACAGTTTGTTCCATGGGGGGCATTTCTCACATCTGAGATGGATAGGCGTTTTGCCTACCCTCTCATGTTCGGTGCGTCGCGTTTTGCGACGTACCAGTCGGAGCCAGGAGTGTCCCTGTTCACAGTACCCTTACGGGGTAAAAAGGTGTGGAATTTGAGCAGGATAGTATACCATAGCTATCGTTCCGAATAAGGGCACTCCGCTTTGGAAAGCCCTTTTGAGAAAACTCATATCGCCCGGTGGGATGGTATATTGCCACCTCACAATGGGTAACGATTCGCTACACCCCTGCAAAGAGGTCCGTGTTTTTGCGTACCCTTTGAGAGCATAAAGCCCATCTATTTCGTAAACTCTGTTTTGGTATTTGAATACCAAAACAGAGTTTACATTGACAAAGTAGAAGCAGCACGGTATAATGCAGATAAAACGAGATAATTGGATCTCTGTCGAAGAGGGTGGAAACAATGAGAACGAATGTACAGAATAAGATAGCAGCTTATATGAACGCCATTATAGGATCGGTTGATCCTGACCATTATGCTGCAGCAGTTGTGCTCATTGAAAATGTCAAAATGCACTTCCAGCAGGAGAGGAATGAAGTGACTGCCGATCAACTCTATGTTTTTTTGCTAGAAGCTGCTGATAAACTTGGAATTAAAAATCCTTTTCACGACAAGGACCATTTTCTGCTGATTTACAAAAAAAGCTTGGAAGTAAAAAATGTAGATTGGGAAGACGTAATTCTCCAGATGGCATCAGCATCCAAAATGCCTGTACTACCCAAAGCATTGCTAAATGTATATAAAGAGCGCTTCTCCACCAGGCCGAAAACAGTCCTCATTGCTGAGGCAGAAAAATTCGTCCCCAACTTGCGGTTAATCGTGGACGAAAACATGAACTCGGCATTTGTGCTCACAACGCAAAACGCAATCTATGCACAAGTTTTGAAAAAGGCCTTTGCAGGATACGACAATGTGGAAATTCTTGTGACCGATATCTACCATTATGAGTTCATAAAGCAACGCTTTGAGCTCATTTTGGCATGTCCAAACTTTGGTGGGCGGATGTTATCAGATGAGCAGAACTTCATGTGCAGAGAGTTTGATATGGTGGCATTGGAGAATCTATCTCTCCATTTGAATAGCGGTGGACGATTGATTATTGTGCTTCCTGGAAGGATTACGTTTGCCTCGGGAAGAGTCAGCGACTTGCGGCAGTTTATCCAAACAACTTACACCATTAAGGAAATCGGAGAGCTTCCGGAAGGAACAATCGAATATTCCGGTATCAAGGTTTATCTGTTGGATATTGAGAACAATCGACCGCAGGATGACAACGATATTGTAATTCGCAGATATGGCTCTGCTGAAAAAAAGACTCGTCGAGCATCCGTCACATCACTAGAGGTCACAGATGACACTTTTGTGATGTTATCTGAACTGGAAGAGCAAGGAGATTGGAACATTGACCAGATTTTCGCCCAGCAAGACGAAGACTATTTGCGTTATCAGCGTTCCGGTATCCGGAAAGATATGATCGGAAATGTTGCGGAGATATTTCGTGGCAAAGCCATAACCAAGAAAGATCCATCCGGCAACATCAGTGTAGTGAATATCTCCAATATAGACGATTATGAAATCGACTACACTAGGTTAGAGCACTTGCAGGAAGAGGAACGTAAAGTATCTACCTATCTTCTGCAAGAGGGGGATGTACTTCTGCCGGCCAGAGGGACAGCAATCCGAACCGCTGTGTTTCACGAGCAGAGTTATCCGTGTGTTGCCTCGTCCAATTTGATCATAATTCGGCCAGATGCCAAGATACTCGACAGCACCTACCTGAAGATCTTTCTGGATAGTCCTATCGGCAACAAGCTCATCAGCAGCGCCCAGCAGGGCACGACAGTGATGAACATTAGCTACCGGGATCTGAATGTCTTGGAAGTTCCCATCCCTCCGCTGGACACACAAAAGGCAGTCGTCAAGGAGTACCTTGACGAACTAAAAAAATACAAAGAAACTGTAGCTGCGGCCGAGAAACGCTGGACTGAGGCCCTTGCCAGACTACAAACCTTTTAAGGAGATAACGTCATGCTAGGAGCAATCATTGGGGATCTCGTAGGTTCCCGTTTTGAATGGAACAATATTAAAACCAAAGATTTTGATTTTCTCACCTATAAGTGCTTTGTCACCGATGACAGCATCATGACACTGGCTTTGGCAAAGGCGATCCTGGAGAGCGCCCCGGATTATAGCAACTTATCGCAAAAATCCGTGGAGTACATGCAGTCCATAGGCAGGATTTATCCAGACTGCGGATATGGTATAGCATTCTCCGAGTGGGTATTTTCAGATGATCCACACTCCTACAACAGCTTCGGAAACGGAGCTGCCATGCGGGTCAGCGCTGCTGGCTTTGCGGCCGGCAGCCTGGAAGAGTCAAAGCTGCTCTCCCGAAAAATGACCGAGGTGACCCATAACCATCCAGAGGGATTAAAAGGTGCCGAGGCCACCGCAGTCGCCATTTACATGGCTCGAACCGGAAGCAGCATTTTGGAAATTCGGGATTATATCGAGCAGCACTACTATCCGCTGAGCTTTACGCTCGACGGCATCAGGCCAACTTACCGTTTCAATGAAACCTGCCAAGACACAGTCCCTCAGGCATTGATGGCCTTCTTTGAATCTACCAGTTTCGAAGATGCCATCCGAAACGCCATTTCCATCGGCGGAGACAGTGATACCTTGGCAGCTATCTGCGGCGGTGTTGCGGAGGCCTACTATGGCATTCCAGCGGACATTCGCAAACACGCTTTGACCTTTCTGGATGAGCGGTTGCTTCAAATCCTGATAGAGTTCGAGAACAAATACCCTCCTGTGATGGAGAGACATACGCGGAACATCTCTGTTCCGGTCAAGCGAGATGAGACTCGAAAGGTGTCCGGGGAGGACCGCGCCACCCTAATCGAAAATGCCGTGCAGGCTGCAGAGGAAGATGTACAATCCACCGAAGCCGACGCAGAAGAAACCACAAGCAAGAAGCTTTTCAACCATTTGTTTGAGGCCTGCAACATCTTACGCGGTCCCATCAATCAGGACGAATATAAAAGCTATGTGACTCCCATTCTCTTCTTCAAGAGAATTTCGGATGTTTATGACGAGGAATACGCAGATGCACTGGCTTTTTCCGGCGGCGACGTAGAATATGCAGAGGCTGAGGAAATGCACTCCTTTGTCATTCCCGATGGCTGTCATTGGGAAGATGTCCGCAAGGTAACCAAGGATGTCGGCAAGGCCATCGTAAATGCCATGACTGGGATTGAGAAAGCAAATCCTGATACCCTGTCCGGTGTATTCAGTAGCTTTGATGATGCCACCTGGACAGATAAGAACAAGCTGTCCGATGAGCGCCTCAAAAATCTGATTGAGCACATGTCCAGCATCCGGGTCGGCAACAAAGATTACTCCGCCGACATTATGGGCGATAGCTACGAATTCCTTATCAAAAAGTTTGCAGACCTTTCCAAGAAGAATGCTGGCGAGTTTTACACGCCCCGTACCATTGTGAAGCTGATGGTCAATCTGCTTGACCCGCAGCCCGGAGAGACGGTATATGACCCTGCCTGCGGCACCGGCGGTATGTTGATTGAAGCGATTCGTCACATGCACAACGACCGCCTTGCATATGGCAGAATCTACGGTCAGGAGAACAACCTATCCACTTCGGCCATCGCCCGCATGAATTTGTATCTCCACGGTGCGAAAGATGTTCAAGTCAAGCAGGGAGACACCCTCCGCAATCCGCTGTTCCTGGACCGCGGCAGAATCAAAACTTTTGACTGTGTGCTTGCCAATCCTCCCTTCGGCATGGCCAAGTGGGGCTCTGCTCAGTTCGAGTCTGATCAATACGGACGAAATCTGTGGGGCTGCCCCACAGACTCCAACGCAGACTTTGCCTGGCTTCAGCACATGGTCAAATCCATGGACCCGAAAAACGGTCGCTGTGCTGTGGTTCTGCCTCAGGGCGTGCTCTTCCATTCTGGCAAGGAGGGTGAAATGCGCAAGCAGCTGGTGCTTTCGGACAAGTTGGAGGCTGTCATCACTCTGGCCAGCGGTGTGTTTTACAGCACCGGTGTATCGGCCTGTATCCTCTACCTGAACAACAAGAAGAGCCATACCCATAAAGGCCGCATTTGCCTGATTGACGGCTCTGAAATTTACACCCCAAAACGGGCGCAGAACGAACTTTCTCTGGATAATATCCAGACCCTCTATCAGCTTTACACCGACTACGCTGACGTCATTGAGCGTTGTAAAGTCGTTACGCTGAAAGATGTGGAGGACGGCGGCTACGACCTGAGCGTAAAGCGGTACATTGAGCGGAAAAAGCAGGAAACCATCCCCCCTGCCGTGGTGCGGCAGAATTACTTCGCCGCTCTGGAGGCTGTCCGCACTACGGAGGCCAAAATGCGGAAATTACTGATTGAAGGAGGCTATGTCCATGAGTAAGCACATCACCCAGGAGGAACTGGAATCTTACCTGTGGGGGTCGGCCGTCCTTCTCCGCAACCACATCGACGCCGGTTCCTATAAACAGTACATCTTCCCTCTCCTGTTCTTCAAGCGTCTCAACGACGTGTATGAGGAGGAGACTGCAAAGGCAATCCAAGAAAATGGGCCCGAGGCAGACAGCTGGGAGGAAACTCATAGCTTTGTCCTCCCTAAAGATGCCCACTGGAACTCTGCGCGCAATGTCACACAGGACGTAGGCAAGGCAATCCAGGATGCTTTCCGCGCTATTGAGAAAGCCAATCCGGATAAGCTCCACGGCATTTTTGGCGATGGTACCTGGACCAACAAGCGCCGGCTTCCCGATCGTCTGCTGAAAGACCTGCTGGAGCATTTCAGTTCCAAGACGCTTTCCCTGGAAAACTGCCCGGAGGACGAACTTGGCCGGGGCTATGAATATCTCATCAAAAAGTTTGCTGACGACAGCGGCCACACCGCCCAGGAATTTTATACAAACCGGACGGTCGTACACCTGATGGCAGAATTGCTGGAACCCCAACCGGGAGAATCCATCTACGATCCCACATGTGGCAGCGCCGGTATGCTGGTTTCTTCCATCGCTTATCTCAAGGAACAGCACAAAGAGTGGCGCAACGTCTCTCTTTATGGGCAGGAGTTCAATGCCCTTACCTGCTCCATCGGGCGCATGAACCTGTTTCTCCACGGCATTGAGGACTTCCACATTGTCAACGGTGATACCCTCGCAGCACCGGCCTTTGTGGAAGGCGGACAGCTGAAACAGTTTGATGTGGTGCTGGCCAATCCGCCTTATTCCATCAGCCAGTGGAACCGCAAAGCCTTTGAAGCGGACCAGTATGGAAGAAACATTCTTGGCGTTCCGCCTCAGGGCCGTGCCGACTATGCGTTCTTCCAGCACATTCTGAAAAGCATGAAAAATGACACCGGCCGGTGTGCGATCCTCTTCCCCCACGGGGTGCTGTTCCGCAACGAGGAGAAGGATATGCGGGAAAAGCTGGTGCGATCCGATTTACTGGAGTGCGTCATCGGGCTGGGACCGAACCTCTTTTACAATTCACCTATGGAGGCCTGCATCGTCATCTGCCGGACCAAAAAGCCGGACAGCCACAAGGGGCATGTTTTGTTCATCAACGCGGTGAACGAGGTGACCCGGAAGAACGCCGAAAGTTTTCTGGAGCCGTCCCACATTGAGGCCATCGAAAAGGCTTACAGAGGATTTCAGACGGATGATTCCATTGCCAAAAAAGTCTCCATCCGGGAGATTGAGGAAAATGGTTTTGCCCTCAGTATTCCGCTGTATGTAAAAGACCCGGCTGCCACAGCGGTACCTGTGCAGACGGGCACGACCCAAGAGCACTATGAAGACTGGTGTGCAGCTTCCGCAGAATTATGGGAAAATTACAACGCTCTGAACACGCTGTTGGGAGGTGAGTGATATGGCACAGGTAAAATTGGGCGATGTGGCAGTGGAAAGCCGCGAAACGTATAGGGGAGATAAAACCGGTATGCCCATTGTGGGTCTGGAGCATATCACTCCGGGAGAAGTTACCCTTTCCAACTGGGATACGGATACGGATAACACCTTTACCAAACGGTTCCGTAAGGGAGATATGCTCTTTGGGCGGAGACGGGCTTATCTGAAAAAGGCTGCCCAGGCCCCCTTTGACGGCATCTGCTCCGGGGACATTACGGTAATTCGTGCCAAAGAGGATCTCCTGTTGCCAGAGCTTCTTCCCTTTGTTATCCAGAACGACAATCTGTTTGATTTTGCCGTGGGCAAATCCGCTGGTTCCCTGTCTCCCCGCGTAAAGTGGGACAACCTCAAGAACTACACCGTTGAGCTTCCGCCCATGGAGGAGCAAAGGAAGTTAGCCGAGGTGCTGTGGTCCATCAATGATACCTTGCAGGCATACCAGAAACTGCTCACCGAGACAGATGCTCTGGTGCAGGCGCAGTTTATCGAGATGTTTGGCGACCCTGTTTCTAATCCTTACAACTGGGAAAAGAGAAGGTTAATTGATATATGTGATAAGCTGACTGATGGCACTCATTTTTCTCCAGAAAGTTTTCCAAGCGGGGAATATAAGTATATTACTGCAAAAAACATCAAAGAAGACGGTTTCGACTTTTCCAATTTAACCTATGTCACTAAAGATACCCACGATTCTATATACGCAAGATGTAACCCTGAACAGGGTGATGTTTTATACATTAAGGATGGCGTAACAACTGGAATCGCAATGGTTAATTCTTTGAAAGAACCATTTACTATGCTTTCGAGTGTAGCCCTGCTCAAGCAAAATCGCTCCTTAATTTTAGGGGAATTTCTTTGCAGTATTCTCAACAATAAAGGAATGTATAACCACATTCGGAGCAGTATGGGGGGCGCAGCAATCACTCGTTTAACCATAAAGAAATTAAACAATATTATGGTTATTCTTCCGCCAATAAATTTGCAGCAAAAGTTTGTTTCCATTAAGCAACAAGCAGTCAAAGCAAAAAGGCCCTTGCAACACGGTATCATATCCCTGCAAGCCACCAAGAGCAGCATTTTGGACGGCGCTCTGGGCACCGGGAGAAAGGAGTAAATCATGCGTAAGTTCAATGAAGACAACACCACCGAACAGATGCTCCTGACTACCTTGCAGAGAAACGGCTGGGAATACATCCCCGCCGAAGAACTGGACCGGGACGAGAGCGACGTCATGGTGGAGTCCATGGTTCGCTCCGCCCTAATCCGCCTGAACCCGGAGATTGCCCAGGATGAATCCCGCGCCGACGAAGTCATTTACCAGCTGCGGACGCTGTTTCTATCCACCAACGCCCAGAATCTGGTCACCCAGAACGAAGCCTTTAAGGAACTGGTCTTTGAGAAGAACTCCTATCCCTTTGGCGAAAATGGGCGGCAGGTCTCCATTGACCTGTTCGGCACTGAGGTCAACGGCAAACTGGACCAGAACCAGTATGTGGTCACCAATCAGTGGGTGTACCCGAAAAAGAAGGGCGGTAAACGGCTGGACCTGGTGCTGCTGGTCAACGGTTTTCCCTTTGCCATCGGTGAGTTGAAAACGCCGGTGCGAGCCGCCATCACCTGGTTGGACGGGGCCCAGGACATCAACAAGTATGAAAAAAGCATCCCGCAGATGTTCGTCACCAATGTGTTCAGCTTTGCCACAGAAGGCCGCTGCTACCGCTATGGCTCGGTCTGTATGCCTGCGGCCAAGTATGGCCCCTGGCATACCACCGAAGATAAGTCGGACGGTTCTCTAGCAGCAGTCCAAACCAGCGTGCAGGATATGATTACGCCCTACAAGATGATGGACCTGTTCCAGTTCTTTACCCTGTATGCCACCGACAGCAAGTATCGCAAATACAAGGTCATCGCCCGGTACCAGCAGTACGAAGGTGCCAACATGATTGTAGACCGTGTCCGGGCAGGCTATCCGAAAAAGGGCCTGATCTGGCATTTTCAAGGGTCTGGCAAATCCTATCTGATGGAGTTTGCCGCGGTCAAACTGCGCATGCTCCCGGATCTGATGAACCCCACGGTCTTGATCGTGGACGATCGTCTGGATTTGGAGTCCCAGATCACCGCCCAGTTCCATTCCTCTGATGTGGGAAATTTGGAGTCTGCCTCTACCCGTGAACAACTGATGACCATGCTGCGGCAGGATATTCGGAAAATCATCATAACCACGATTTTCCGTTTCCAGGAGGTCACCGGCGAACTGAGCCTGCGGGATAACATCATTGTCATGGTGGACGAGTGCCACCGCACCCAGGAAGGCGATCTGGGCATTAAAATGCGGGCTGCTCTCCCGAATGCGTTCTTCTTTGGCTTGACAGGTACCCCCATCAACCGCATCGATAAGAACACCTTTGCCACCTTTGGTGCCACAGAAGACCGCAGCGGCTATATGAGCAAGTATTCCTTCTCTGACTCCATCCGTGACCGCGCCACACTGCCGCTGAACTTCGAGCCGGTCCCGGTGGATCTGCGAGTGGACAAGGATACCATGGACCGAGAGTTCGATGTGCTGACCGAGGGCCTTTCTGACGCTGAGCGCGGCGAGCTCTCCCGGCGGGTTAATATGAAGGCGATCATGTACAATGATGCCCGTATCCACAAGGTCTGTGCTCATATTGCCAAGCACTTTACAGAGAAGGTCCGTCCAAACGGGTATAAAGCGCAGGTCGTAGTGTATGACCGTCCTTGCTGCATCAAGTATAAGGCAGAGTTGGACAAGCTGCTGGGTGAAAAATGTTCCACCATCGTGATGGACACCAACGATGACAAAGCGGACGAGTATAAACCCTACCGCCGCACCAAGGACGAGGAAGCCAAAATCCTTGACCGCTTCCGGGACCCCCATGACCCGCTGGAAATCGTCATTGTGACTGCCAAGCTGCTGACAGGCTTTGACGCTCCCATTTTGCAGGTTATGTACCTGGACAAGCCCATGAAGGACCATACCCTGCTTCAGGCCATTTGCCGCACTAACCGCACTTATGACGAAGGCAAAACCAATGGCCTGATTGTGGACTACATCGGTATCTTCGATAACGTTGCCAAGGCGCTGAACTTCGACGAGGGCAGCATGAAGAAGGTCATCACCAACATTGAAGAAGTGAAAAAACAGATTCCGGCATTGCTTCGGAAATGTCTCAGCTACTTCATGGGGGTGGATCGGACCGTGGAAGGCTGGGAAGGTCTGATGGCCGCGCAGGAATGTCTGCCCACCAACAAGGAAAAGGACAAATTCGCGGCAGACTATCAGGTTTTAAACCGTGCCTGGAACGCAATCTCCCCCGACCCGATCCTGACATCAATTCAGGCAGACTATGTGTGGCTCAGCAAAGTCTACGAATCCATAAAGCCTACCAACGGCGGCGGTGGACTTATCTGGGCTGCACTCGGGCCCAAAACCATGGAGATCGTCAATTCTAACCTGGATGTGGGACAAGTCCATGATGACGAGGAGATCCTCTCTCTGGATGCCGAACTGATCGACGCATTTATAGAGAAGCACAAGAACGCAAAGACTGCCGCCAAGAAGGTGGAAATTGATCTGGTCGCCAGAATCCACCAACACAGTGACAATCCCAAGTTCGTGCGTCTCGGTGATAAACTGGAGCGCCTGCGCGAGCAGCATGAGCAAGGCCTCATCAACAGCATTGAGTTTCTGAAAATGCTGCTGGAACTGGCCAAGGAAGCCGCTCAGGCCGAGAAAGAAGTCGTCCCGGAAGAAGAGATCGACAAAGGCAAAGCTGCCTTGACGGAACTTTTCAACGGCGTCAAAAATGTCAATCCCCCGGTCATTGTGGAGCGTGTGGTCACTGACATTGACGACATTGTGAAGATTGTTCGCTTCGACGGCTGGCAGAACACAACCGCCGGTCGGCAGGAAGTGAAGAAAGCACTTCGCAGCGTGGTGTGGGTGAAGTATAAAATTAAGGACAAGGAAGTCTTTGATAAGGCTTACAGCTACATTGAACAGTATTATTGATCTTACAAAATAAATCCATTTGAGCGAAGGAGAAACACAGTATGGCTAACAACTTACAAAAACTTATCTACAATCTATCGGCTGTTTCGCCGCTGTGCTTCACCTTTGCGATTCTCTGGTATATCCAAAAGCAAACACTGACAGTTCCGGCCACTTGTGTTTGCCTGGGTACTTTTCTAATTCTGTGCTTTGCGCTTTCCTTTGCGTATGCCAAAAAGCATGTGGCCCCCATTATGATTCGAGTCACAGACGTATCACCTAAAGATGGCTGGATGGTGGCATACATCATCTCTTATATGCTTCCGTTTGCCAGTATGGCAATAGATGATTTTGACGCAATTGTATGCGGAATCATTGCGGCCGCATTGATAGTAATCATTCCGTTTGTGAATTCAGCTACTCCCAATCCGTTGCTTTTCTTGCGAAGGTACCATTTTTATGAAATCAGTGCCGAAAACGGTGTGTCAGGTTACCTGTTGATATGTAAAAGAAATTTGAGAAACGCCAAACATATCACAACGGTAAAACGTGTTTTTGAGTTTCTACTTATTGATTCGGAGGGATAAAAAAGATGTTCAAAAATTGTTCTATCATGGTCATCAGAGCGGATGATCCGTCACAAATCCTCCGATTAGAAGTAGACGAAGCAACACAGCAAGCAGTTTGCAAGACCCTTTCAGCATCTGTAGCAGACTTGGTAAAGGACAAAACTAGAATTCCATTTAACGGAAGTTATAAACCCAATGACGATGAATTCTTGTCCGTTGATAATTTCATGCTGCCAGATGAGATTAAAGATGCTATTCGGAATCCCATGGGAGTTATGGCGTACAAAAAAGAGGGCGGAGAATTTCCTGAAATCAAAGCCATTTTTGTTGGTGAACGCACAGAAAGAAATGGAACTGAGAAATTCAGGGTTGCCTTTCAACGCTTTAGGAAAGAACAGTACATTTCAACAAGAGGGTTTAATCTCTACTTTGCTGGCAATACATTTCGCTGCGAGAGTAATTTTGGAATCAACATATCGGATCGGATAGATTGCTATTACACCAAAGGAGAATTGCAATTTTCTTCCTTCTTCTTCGCACGGCAGGTTTTTGATTTGAGTGAATACTACCGCTCTGCTACTGACCAAGAAGTAGATGCTTTCGCCTCCAGCAAGCTATTATCTATAGCGCAACCGTAAGAATTCAAAAACATGGCCAATACATGGGTTCGCCGAAAGATTGCACTGATCAATGATTCTGGCGTTCTGAAAAATAATTCAGCTGCCAAAATCCAAAAATCAGCTAAATCAGTAGGCATTAAAATTGACGTGGAAGACGAAAAGATTGTAATTCCCGAGAATAAAGAGCAAATGAAAATTGTCCTGGGATTTCTTGATGAAGAGGTATATAAAGGCCCATTTTCGAAAGCCACTCTTCTTGCAAACTCTAAGCGGCCAGTCAAAAAGCAGGTCTAAACATAAAAAAGCCAGCGGGCCAAAGTACATAGTACCTTGGCCCGCTGGTTCTGTTTTGACATCACAGCCACACCCTTACGGCAAAGCCGCCTTTGAAAAAGTAGGTGTTCGTGTAATGTCCATCTGGTGGAGGCGACCCATAACTGCTCATTATCACGGAATTGTAAATCTTATTATTTGGCTTAATTACCCTATATTTTCATAGTAATCGGACAGGGGTTATTTACTCCTGTCCGATTTTCCCGTCTGTCCCGTATTCAGTAATTCAGTCTTTTATTATTTTTCTGATACTTACAACATTTTCCGTCTATCCCGTCCGTCCCGTCATTTTCAGAAAAAAGTACTTTTTCATTTTTATTATGATGATAAAATGGATATATGCCATCACGCATTACTGTCCATTTTTTCGGAATTTTATGATTCTAATTTTTCTTTTGTTTATGCCGTTTTTTTTCTGTTTTTTTATAACAAATTTTAAAATTCCGTTCTGTTGGTGGAGACTTTATGTATATACAGTAAGGGGGAGCCTGATTCAAGGCTCCCCCTTCATATTAACCGTATTAAATCAATTTATATTTATATATTCTTTTCTTGTATCAAATACATCTATCATTGATAGAATCAAGGAGGAATATTTATGTTAAGAAAAATTGGCACTCTCGCTCAAGCTCAAGCACTCAAAGAACAACTTCATCCGGACCTGTATCAGGCTATTACTCACGACCTTTATTTAATGGATTCCATTTATGGTTCGGGACGAAGCTATTTCACTCATGGTGGATATAGCGTTATTGTTGACTCTAAAGATGATTTACCGGAACTGCAAAATATCATCGATTTAAAATCTCATGCTCCTGAAGAATTACAATTCTATTCATCTTGTAATTATTTATCTGCTCTGTTTTTAATGAATAACGATTTTAGCATCATGGTTTGGATCCCTGCTTCTCTTGTTAAAAGTTTTCTGGATAAATTATAAAACTGACAATGCCTCACCCCTTTTGGGGGTGAGGCTTATTAGGATCACAGAAAATCGTTAGGATTATATGATCCTGATATATTATTTTTACCTCAAACAATTGTATTCTAGTCTTAATGTACTGCTAATCTGAATGCTGAACTAAATGATTCATCCAAGGTCATCTACTCACTCTCGCCATTTTGAGTAAATTGTCACAAATCAAATTAATCCACAATTCGTTTAATGAAATCATCCGTTTGTCCCCTTTTTTCCTCAAAAAAAATTTTAAGTCCTAAAAATAACCAACAAAAAAATAAGATAAAGGAAACATTGTGCGGAAGCGCAATGTTTCCTTTATCTATTCTTTTTTTACAACAGCATTTTAAACGAAAAAACTCCCAGAGTGCATTCTCTGGGAGTTTTTGGGTTAAAATAGTTTACTTAAAAATTTATATGTAATATTCTATTATTTTCTTCATTCATCATTTCTGATTGTGTTAAAATTAAATGTGACATTTACCGTTTCATTATCAATTATTATTTCTTGAATGACATTTTTTAGAAAATCTCTTACTTCCGGTAAATCTTGATTTGTTACTAGTTCTATAAATTTTGATTTCATTTCTTTTAATTCTTTTATTGTTACT
>OLVZ01001475.1_pt1 | contig 20010 bp, 16 predicted proteins | sample 1673341 | NCBI WGS metagenome assembly OLVZ01 (sample SAMEA3178944, study PRJEB25190) | human gut metagenome | biome: human gut; feature: human-associated habitat; material: faeces | place: Austria | collected 2013 | reverse complement strand
TCGCCCAGTTATCATTGGCGCTGGTCCGGCGGGATATTTTGCGGCGTTACAATTAGCATGTGCCGGATACAGACCGATTGTATATGAGCGTGGAAAGTGTGTCGAAGAACGGACAAGGGATGTCGAAGGCTTCTGGCAGGGAGAGACACCGATCTGTGCGAATTCCAATGTATCCTTCGGCGAGGGCGGTGCCGGAACCTTCTCGGACGGAAAGTTAAATACCGGAATCAAGGACAAATATGGACGGATTCAGGCGGTTATTCATGATTTTATACGGTTTGGAGCGTCAGAGGAGATTGGCTATCTGAACAAACCACATATTGGGACGGATGTATTAAAGCATGTGATGAAGAAAATGCGGGAAGAGATTCAATCCTTTGGCGGAGAGATTCATTTCTCCCATCAGCTTACCGCGATCTCCCATAGATCCGATACATGTCTGTCGCTTACGATTAAAGATCTGCAGAACGAGCAGACGATCGTAGTGGAGACATCTGCCTGTATTCTGGCGATCGGACACAGCGCAAGAGACACATTTGCTATGTTGCAGGCGGCCGGTGTCACGATGGAGGCAAAATCATTTGCAATGGGACTCCGGATCGAGCATTCACAGGCGATGGTCAATGCGAGCCAGTACGGCACGAGCGGGCAGGCGAAGCTGCTTCCGGCTGCAGATTATAAGATGACATACCGTTCAACCAAGGGGCGCAGTGTATATAGCTTCTGTATGTGTCCGGGTGGATTCGTTGTTAATGCATCGTCCGGCGAAGGACAGAGTGTGGTAAACGGTATGAGCAACCACGGAAGAGATGAGGAAAACGCGAATTCAGCGATCGTTGTAAATGTCACACCGGAGGATTTTGCGGCGGATGGATTCGCTGACTACGGCGTGCTTGCCGGTGTGGAATTCCAGAAGAAATATGAGCACCTCGCCTACGAGGCTGGAAATGGTAAGATTCCGGTGCAGCTATTTGCGGATTATAAGGCGAATCGTGTCTCAACTGAATTTGGAAGTGTGAAGCCGAACATCCGAGGAGGCTATCAGTTTGCAAACCTCAATAAGTGTTTGCCAGCCTATATAAATGATGCTATAATTGAAGGGATTTTGGACTATGACCGCAAATTAAAAGGCTTTTCATCCGGGGATGCCGTGTTATCCGGTATAGAATCCCGGACATCGTCACCGGTGCGCATCGTGCGTGATGAGACCTATCGAAGTGACTATGCAGGTCTGTTTCCTTGTGGAGAGGGCGCAGGGTATGCAGGTGGTATCACATCCGCGGCTGTGGATGGAATCAAGGTGGCAGAGGCGGTTGCTGCATATATCAATAACATAGTATAAAGAGGGAAAAAGACGTGGACGAGAAACGAATCAGAGAAGCATTGAAGGATAAACAACGAATCGTATTAAAGATCGGTTCGTCTTCTATCATACATGAAGAAACCGGCGGGGCGGATTACCGGAAGTTAGAGACACTGGTGCGCATTATCTGTGACCTGAAGAATCAGGGGAAGGACGTAATATTAGTATCGTCCGGTGCAATCGGTGTTGGATTTGAGATGCTGGGACTGCGCCATAAGCCGAAGACGGTATCCCTGAAGCAGGCGTGTGCTGCGATCGGACAGGGACAGCTTATGATGATTTATCAGAAGCTTTTCATGGAGTACAACCATATGGCTGCACAGGTTCTTCTGACCTTTGACGCGATCACAGATCCGGAGCGCCGCAGAAACGCCGAGAATACATTAAATGAGCTGTTACAGCAGGGTGTCATTCCGGTTGTCAATGAGAACGATACCGTGGCAACAGAGGAAATCGAGTTTGGTGACAATGATACAATGTCCGCGATCGTGGCGCATCTGATCAAGGCAGACCTTCTGATCCTGCTTACGGATATTGATGGATTCTATACGGATGATCCACATAAGAATCCGGAAGCAAAGAAGCTGACACTGGTAGAGACGATCAATGATACGATGAAGAATATGGCGAAGGATGCCGTGACAAACTATGGTACGGGCGGCATGTCCACGAAGATTGCGGCTGCGCGGATCGCAACAGATTCCGGAGCGGATATGGCAATCATGGACGCCGAGAATCTGACACAGATCTATGATCTGATGGAAGGAAAATCAGTGGGTACCCTGTTCTTAGCACATGAGAATGACGATTTTGATACGGTTGATTTCATCGTGCATAAAGGATACCAGAAATAAGAATAGAAATGGAGAATATCGCATGAACGAAGCAGATATCCAGAGAATTAACGAATTGGCAAGAAAAAGTAAGACCGTGGAGGGACTGACAGAAGCAGAGCTTGCAGAGCAGGCAGCTCTCCGTAAGGCATATATCGCAAGTGTGAAGCGCAACCTGAAAACACAGCTTGATAATATTGATATCAAGGAAGCTGATGGAAGTATCACACATGTGAAGGATATACCGAAGAATAAGCGGAGTGAGTATATCCAGATCCGCTTAAAGTAGATAAAGGAATGGTTTACATGACAATTTCAGAATCAAAGAAAGCACTTCGGAAGGGGATTCTTGCAAAGCGCAGGAATCTTTCTGAAGAATATCAGAAGCAGGCTGCGCAGGAAATCTATGAGAAGCTGCGCGCGCTTGAGGTGTATAAAGAAGCATCGGTACTGTGTCTCTATGTGCCGATTCAAAAAGAAGTCGATTTATTTCAATATATCCCGGAATTCCGAGCGGATGGAAAGCAAATCTATCTGCCGCGTGTCAACGGGAATACCATGGATTTTTACGCATATAATGAACAGACTGCGCTTGTCGAGGGCGCATATCATATATTAGAACCGGACAGCATGGTACAGTTAGAACCGGAAAAGACCGGTGGCACCTGTCTGATCGTGATGCCGGGGGCAGTCTTCACGAGAAGCTGTGACCGGATCGGCTATGGCGGCGGGTATTATGACCGGTATCTGGCGGCACATCCGGATTGTCATACTGCAGCGGTCGGGTATGCGATTCAGATCGTAGATTCGATTATGACCGAGGAAACGGACATCAAACCAGAGGTTGTATTATATAATAGTAAACAATAATTGTATTATGTAAACTAATATTGATATAGATTGGAAAATGGGTTGGAAAAAGTAGCAAATGGAGGACGTGTATATGGGTGAAGGAAAAGGAATTGGACTGGTGCTTGCCGGTGGCGGCGGCAAGGGTGCATATCAGGTTGGTGTATTGAAGGTGTTACAGGAACAGGGATTGCTCGAGGATGTGACGGCGATATCGGGTGCATCAATCGGTGCAGTCAATGCAATGTTATATTCGATGAACGATATGGAGCGGATGTATCAGGCGTGGAATGAGATCGATATGGATACGGTCTTTGATATCGACCTGAACATGCTTGCTGAAAAGCGTATGTATTTCTCACGGAATGAAATGCTTGCGATGTTCGAGAAATATATTGATATGGAGAAGATCAAAGCGGATTTCCGTGATATCTATGTATCAATCAGCCGCTTAAATGAGACACAGCAGCCGGAACAGGTAGAATACCGCAGACTCGAAGACTATGACGCGGATACGATCCGGAAGATCCTGCTTGCGTCTACGGCACTTCCTGTTATGTATGAGGCAGTGGAAATCGACGGGAAGAAGTACCGGGATGGGGGATTGTTAGACAATGAGCCGATTCAGCCGCTGTATGATCTTGGAATCCGTCAGTTTATCGTGATCGGTATGCGTGCAGGAAAGGTTCTGAATACGGAGAAATGGCTGGATGCTCAGTTTATCACAATCTATCCAAGCCATGATTTGGGGGATCTGATCGATGGTACATTGAATTTTACCGGACGTGCGAAGGAGTTCCGGCAGATGCTTGGCGAGAAGGATGCACTTCGTGCATTGAAGACGAAATTCCACCCGGATGATCTGTATATCCGGATGGAGCCGGTGCTGGCACAGAATGACTATAACGATATCATGATGCAGCTGCGTGTGAACTATACATATAAAACGATGGAGAATCGTGTGAATTCTAACATTGAAAAGTTCAACAATATAGCTAAAAAGTACGAAAATTTATAAAATATTTTGACAATTTGCACAAAAAAATGTATAATCAGAGTAAGTCAAAAGTGACTTGTACAAGGCGTGTAAAGGGGGCTTATCTATGGCAAAGACAATTATCACGATTGGTAGACAGTTTGGCAGTAATGGTCGTAACATTGGTAGAAAGCTTGCTGAAAAGATTTCCGCAAACTTCTATGACAAGGAACTGATCAATGAGACGGCTAAGGAAAGCGGGTTGAGCGAGGAATTCCTGAAATCGCTGGATGAGAAACCAACGAGAAGTTTTCTGTATTCGCTTGTTTCAGATCCATATAGCTATGGATTTACAAGTGCAGGCTATCAGACAAATCTGAACCAACAGGCATTTCAGGCAACATATGATACGATTAAGAAACTTGCAGATAAAGGACCATCAGTATTTGTAGGTCGTTGTGCGGACTACGCATTGCGTCACAATACGAATCTGGTTCGCATCTTTATACATGCGCCATTGGAGGAACGTATTAAGAATGTTTCCGAGCGTTTTAATCTGACTCCGGATAAAGCAAAGGCGCAGATTGTAAAGGAAGATAAGGCGCGTGCATCGTATTATAACTATTACACTTCAAAAAAATGGGGTGCACTGGAAAGCTATGATATATTTATCAATAGTAGTCTGATGAGTGAAGACGATACTGTCGATTTCATCATTGATTACATAGATAAGATAAAGTAGAAAAGGCTTGAAATATCTTGAAAAAATATCCTTTATCAGATATGATGATAAAGGATATTTTTTTGTAAAATAATGTAAATAATCACGACAAGAGGAACGACAAACATGGCGCTGAATGATAAAACGCGGAAACACAACGATATGGATTTCCAGAAGGATCTGTCCGAAATCTTGACCAATGCGAAAATTGGACTCTGGGCGATCGAAATGGATGAGGGCAAAGAGCCGAGAATGTATTTCGATGACGTGGCAAGAGAGATCACTGGATTTTACGAGGATATGACACCGGAGGAATGTTACGAACGCTGGTACAAGCGAATCGTGGATTCTGCCATTGATTCCGTGCAGGCAAGTGTCAAGGAGATGATCGAACAGGGCAAATCAGAGAATACCTATGCATGGATTCATCCGAAGAAGGGACGTATCTACACACGATGTGGCGGTTCTCTGGATGAGAATTATACGGCAGGAACCCGTCTGTGGGGGTATCATCAGGATGTCACAGAGAATATGCAGGCGGCTGAGATTGCTCTGCAGGAGGCAAAACGTGCGAATGCAGCGAAGACGACCTTCCTGTCGCGCATGTCCCACGATATCCGGACTCCATTAAATGGTATTATCGGGTTGCTGGAGATTGGTGAGCGTCATCCGGACGATGTGGAGCTGTTGCGCCAAAACCGTGCGAAGGAAAAGATTGCAGCGAACCATCTGTTGTCGTTAATCAATGATATATTGGAGCTTAGCAAGATTGATTCGAGCCGGATCGAGCTTGCACACGAGGCATTTGATATTACAGAACTGGCAGATGAGATCCTTACGATTACAGCGATGAAAGCTGCAGAAGCCGGTATCACGCTGGTGCATGGTGACTGTAAGGACAGCATGATCCATCCATATGTATATGGCAGTCCATTGCATGTGCGTCAGATATTACTGAATATTTTGGATAACGCAGTGAAATACAATGTTCCGGGTGGCAGTGTGCATTGCAGCGCGGAATTTGTAGAGATGGAAGCGGAACGGGCAGTATACCGCTGTACAGTCACGGATACCGGAATCGGTATGTCCGAGAAGTATATGCGTCATCTGTTTGAGCCTTTCTCACAGGAGCATTACAACGAGATGAGCTTGTATCAGGGAACCGGGCTTGGTATGCCGATCGTAAAGAGCCTGATCGACCGCATGCATGGAAAGATCGAGGTACGGAGTGAAGTTGGTGTCGGTACGACATTTACAGTTACCATTCCATTTGAGATTGCCCCGGAATCTGAGGTCGCAAACAATGAGAATGAAAATGAGGAGCAGGTATCTCTGGATAATGTCAAAATCCTGCTTGTAGAAGATAATGAACTGAATCTGGATATTGCAAAATACCTGCTTACCGATTCTGGTGCACAGGTAACAACGGTTATGAATGGCGATGCAGCAGTTCGTGAGTTTCAGAATACACCTGTGGGAACCTATGATGTGATTCTCATGGATGTGATGATGCCGGTGATGAATGGTATCGAGGCAACCCAGAAGATTCGTGCACTTGCACGTGAGGACGCGAAGACAATTCCAATCATAGCCATGACTGCCAATGCATTTGTAGAGGATGTACAGGCAGTGAAGAATGCCGGAATGAACGATCATCTGGCAAAGCCATTGGAAATGAATAAAGTGATTCATACGATAGGTAAGTATCTGAATAAATAAAATGAATGAAAAATACCATCAGCTGAGTAAAAGTTGATGGTATTTTCAATATGGCTATTTTTTAGATTTGGTGTCTGGGACTGTATTATGTTCCCGGAGCTGTACGGTATTTCTGGCGCGGCGCTTGCGGTAATCATCCATGTCCGCGTAGTGCTTTCTGGTTGTATTTACGTCAGAATGGCCTAAGACATCGGCAACCAGATAAATATCGGAGGTTTCCTGATATAATGCGGTACCATAGGTGCTACGAAGCTTGTGTGGCGTAATATGCTTCAGAGGGACCGCAATCTGTGAATATTTCTTCACCATGTTCTGTATCGTTCGAACATTGATTCGACTGTGGTGGGAGGAGAGGAAGAGTGCATTTTCTGAGCCTTTGGCAGGCGTGAGTTTCTTGCGTTCCTCTATATATTCCTGTAAAGGTTCAACCGCCTCGTCGCTGAAATAGACGATTGCTTCCTTTCCACCTTTTCGGGTTACACGGATGCATGTATTCTTAAAATCCACATCGTTCAGATCCAGACCGACACATTCGGAGATACGGATGCCCGTGGATAACATGAGCGTCATGATTGCTAAGTCACGTACCTTGGATTTCTCGTGAAATTTGAGCTGGCGGTCAGTCAGATTGGTGCCATATTCAACCGTATCGAGGAAATTCGCCGTTTCGTCCGCATCCATACGTGTAATTGCCTTTTCCGGCAGTTTGGGACGATCCACCTTATCAAATATATTTTCCTGTAGCATATCGTGCTTATACAGGTAATTAAAGAGGACACTCAGGGCACAGAGCTTGCGTTTGAGTGCAGATTTACCGTTTGTGTAGATACGGCCGTTCTTTTCGTATTTTTGGAGGTAATCCAGATAGTCCTCGATGAAAAATGTATCTATGGACGACAGGACGTCAAGAGAGACATCCTTTGGCGTATCACAAGGATGTTCGGTATAGACCTCACATATATATTCGAAAAATATTTTGATGTCACGTACATAGCCCAATCTGGTTCGCGGCGACGTTGTCTGTTGGACACCACGGACGAACCGCTTGACGTAGTCCGGAAGATCATTGCACACATTCCGAATCAAATCCAGATTGTGTTGTTCTTCCTGTTCATGATAAGTAATATCAGCCATACGATAAAAACCTCCCAATGCCTGTAAAGCGTTGATTTCTCTATATTTCTAGGATACCACTACTCTGGTAATAAATCAATAGATAATTTCGTAAAACCTGAGTTTTGCGAATAAATTTACAAGCAAACATATGGAGGGACTTCTGCTATTCCACCTGTAGATTTATTATTTGTCGTGGGAATGTGCCATTTATTTCAAATGTAAAAAACAGTTCCATTTATTCGCAAATAACCACAAAACTATGATATTCTTTCCGGGAAAATGTATGTTAAGATACTTGTGTTTAATCAGGATAACAAAGAAACTATATACAATCAAACAAAGGAGAATCAAACATGGGAAAAACATTTGAGAAGAAAAAAGTGGTAAAGAATAATCAGAGCCGCTTATCTAATTATGATAGGAGGCTCTTGCTATTTTTCAGAAGTTTGGTGTGTTTATAAGATATTAATGAAGTTTCTGGATAAAAGTTTGATAGATCTGTAAATACTCCTCTTCTACGTCTGTAAATGGTCGGACTGTATAATCTGGTTCATCATAAACCTGTGGTTTCGGTATAGGCTGTTTCTCGTGTAACAGATATGTAAGGTCGTACCATAGCATTGCATTATCGATATCCTTCAGAATTTCCTGTTCAGCATTATCTAATGTACTTCCAAGAAAATGCATATAAATCATATCAAGCAATTGATCTTCCAGCCGGTTATATTCCGGCAAGGTCTGCTTGAATGGACGAGGAACATCCGACATATAACATTCACTTGCATCATGAATCAGACACGCAAGAATCAGGCGTGCTGACAGCCCGCGTGCCTGCGCTTCTTTTGCGCAGGCAATGCAATGCTGTCCGACCGAGAAAAAGGTCTGTACGTGCCCATTTCCGCGGCACAAAAGCGACAATGCATGCGCGATATCTTCGATACAAAGAAGGGATGCATCTGGATTGACTGGATCAAAATGTTTTCCAGTGTAAGTAGTTATGTATGACATAGTGTATCCTTTCGGTTTCTGTAATACTCTTAATAGATTTTCTTAATATCTCCGATTATACCATACATCTCCCGGAAATGTGCAAGATCCGATGCATCTTGTATCAGCATAATGTCCTCAAATGCCTTAGTTGCATTGTCCTGAAATCCAGCCACCTGCTCTCCTGTGCAGATGCTGCATTTGATGACAGGTGTTTTCGTAGCTGGGTTGTAGGTGGTGTGTGATTTTTTGTGGAAAAGTTTCATAGGTGGGACTCCTTTTGTGAGATTTATATTATATGAGGACATACATCCGCTAATAAATTTAATTGACATTCATGTACGCTTTTTGATGTTTCATGAAAGATTCTCCAAGGGCATTAAATTTAGTCTAATCCACATAGTATATCCTTCGATAGATGATATATCAATCCTTAGACATTTTTCTTTTAGGTGTCTTAATCATATTTATTTTAGTCTGAGCTGAAAATATTGTTGCATCGCGTTTTGAATTTGAGAGTTCGAACGAATTAAGTACTTTCTCCTGAGTTTCAGGACTCCAATATATTTTTAGAAGTCTTTTAGAGCGAGTAATTGCTGTATAAAATATATTATGAGTAATCCGTTCATCTATTTCTTTTGTTATTATAACTTTTACTGAGTCATATTCTAAACCCTGAGCTTTGTGTATAGAAACTGCATATGCAATCTGAAACGGAATGACCGTATCGTCGGCGAATCCATTGTCATCATCGCTTTCTTTTTTCTTTCTTGCATAAAATTTTATTATCGATTTACCTGAATTTTTGCATTCTAACAATGTCAAGTCATAATGCAGAACATCTAATTCTGTTAAAGGTTTATCAATTTCTATGGTAAACCAAATCATGTCGTGTTCAATATCTTCTTCTATATCAATAATTGTCCCTTTTAAATTGTTATATATAAGAGGGGCAAAACGATTTGATTCATTAAATAATATCGGATCTCCGATTTTATATGTCCAAAGTCCCCATACATGTGGTTTATTTCTATTATTTTCTTGCAAAAAACGATTAATGTTATTGATTCCGTATAATCCGTCATAGTTAAGACAAAGAATTATTTCTTCCTCTGCTTGTTTTTCATATACAGAAGAATCTAAATTTGACGAAAAATTATTTTGTACAATGTATTCTGTCAAATTTTCATCTATATTTCGGACTTTGTCCCACAATGTAAGTAATTTTTGGTCTTTAGTTCGGTAGGGTGTGGATAGTTCATACCATGTATAATCTGGAATAAAAAACTTGGACATAGAAAACCAATTACCAAATGTAATAGATTCAATCTGATAAGTGTCTCCTACAAATAACATAATTTCACAATCTAACTTGCTGAGAACTGCTGATAGATCTTCATTACTAATCATACTACATTCATCTATGATAAGAACATCATATTTATTGTCTATTTCATTAGAATTTGCATATTTTTTTATGGTCATAAACTCACAATTTGGAACTTTTACATTGCGTCTTAGATTCTCTATTGCTGGATATGTATTGGCTAAGTACAATTTACTCTGAGAGGCCAAAAACTGTGATAATAAATTAATTAAATATGTTTTTCCGGTTCCCGCAGCACCATATACAAGAGCAACTTTGCTATTAGAATATAATTTTTTTAACACATCTTTTTTTTCTGCACTATCAATCTCTTTCTCATTTTCAATCCAGGTGTGCATAGCATGCTCGTAACCTTGGATGCCATTTTGCGATTTCTCTTGTAAAAGATTTATAATATATTGGGTGTCTTCTAATGCCCCTTTTATATAATAATTTCCACCGAATTTATCAATGCAACGTCTTGCTTTGTGTTTAATATATACTTTTTTATTAAAATCATTAATTAATTGCTCTGCATTGGAAACATATTCTTTTAATTCTTTTTCGGGAGTATATAATACACCATTAGTACTCATGTTATTAAGTATATATTGAGCTGCAATTTCGTGCTCTCTATTTTTAGAGTCAATACAACCATATAATTCTGAAGCTGTGGGGTTATGTTGAACCAATGAAGAAGCATATGGCATTTCATCGAAAGGGATACAGCCATATTTCAAGTTTAATGATGATAAATAATCATTGCTGTTTGGTGTATACTGATTTTTTATTACTTTATTTTTTAATGTATGTAATAAATAGCGAATAATATTTGCACCTGGTTTATTTGCCTTTATCAATTGACGACATTTATCAAATACTGGTTCAAAATTGTGAGTTCGAGCGTTCTTAAACATTATATTTTTTACATCAGTATATCTGTTATCAGTAAAAAGCAATATATCCAATAAACTAGCACCAGAGCTGGTTAAATAATTCATCATACCAAGATACTCTGCATGATTGGCGTTTATTTCAAAATTATAATTTAATATTTTAGCAAAGTTAGTTAATTCACATGGCCTGATTGAAATAGTATATTCTGTCATAATACTTATAGGCATTACATTTCCATCTATTTCAATAATATCTTTAAAAATAGCAGCCTTGATAGAGTAATGAGTTGGTAACATGCGATTAGAGTATACTGTAAATCTTTCAAATTTACTGGTTGTGTCATAAGCGGGCGTGAGAACAATTTCAAAATAAGATTTTCCGTTCACAACAAATGGCATAACTTTGTGAACATATAATCTTTCAGTTTTGCTATAGTCAATATGAATTCTTTGAAGTTTAAGTTTTTCTACAATTTTTTCATGAAAAATTTCAATTGTTTTATCTTGGCTTATTGGAAATTTTTCCAGATTATGTAGTATGTTAAGACCAAATTCATCTTCAACAAACTTACGAGTCATAACAAAATATTGATAATATTTAAGCATCAATCTTTCAGCACCTTCAGCATCCGGAGTATAATGTGATTTTGACTGTTGCAAAAAATTGTGAAATTTTCTTAAAAAGTAGTATTTATTATTCTGCTTAATATATTCTAATCCTTTATTAATTGTATCCCAATCCACTGGAATATCCTGTCCTTCTGAATAGGCTTTTATAGCAATATGTTCAACTAGATTTCTTGATTGAGATAAAAGGTTTTGAGAAACCAAAGATCTAGTGATATTTTTATAATCTAATAAATCAATGTTATCACAAAGAATAGAATCTATATTCATAATTTTTTTATCAAGATCCAACATTACTTTCTTCCTCCTTTTTTATATTCTAACCTTTAATAAGCTGGTCGCAATATGGTAAAAGTTCTTCAATCTTTGCAACAATACGCTTCTGTTCCTTAAGTGGTGGGAGTGGAATCAAAAAATTCTTGAGTTTTTCAGCGCTAAGACCTTCTCTTGAAACTCCAACCTGTACATTCATTATCTTTGACTGGATATATGGAGAAATTATTATATTATGAATCCAAAATCTTAAATCAAGATTTACTCCTCTAATTATCATAACGTGCTGATTAATGTTAGCTATATCAAAGTCATCTGGTACTACCGCACATCTACCTATTGAGCCACCTGTAATATTTAGCAAAATATCTTTTGCCTTTACAATACTGCCCTTTTTGTTTAATTCTTCTGAAATGTATACAATACCTTCATAATGTATTCCATCATTATATACATTTTGCGACCTGAGAAATTTAATACCTTTTTCTTTATAAATATTTCGTCCGCCAGATGGAGTACTTCCTGAACCTATTTTTTCACATAAATCATTCAGTTTTACCCATTTCCAGCTACTAGGAATTTTAAAAGGAATTTCATCTTCAGTAATCTCAGGCAATGGTTTTTCCTTCTTAATCTTGCCAGCTTTGATAAGCTGGGCTTTCTCTGCAACAATCTGATCATAAAGTTCATCAGCGGTTCCTTCTTCTGGTCGTTGTTCCACTAGCTTGCCTTGCATAGCCATTTGCAGGATACTCTTTTTCATATCCTCTGGGAATTTTTTATTAAATATTTCCAGCTTCGTATAAGCCTTGTCATACTGGTCGATATATGGAAGAATTTCCTCAATCTTAACAACGATGCGATGTTGTTCTTCAAGTGGTGGTAGTGGTACTATATAACTCTGAATAGTTGCTAAAGCCAATTCCTTTTGCTTTGTACTACCCGAAGTTTGGCCTTCAATAACCAACTGTACACTAGGATTTCGCCAATAATGAAAGAAATACTCTGGTAAAATTGCTTTACTATTTAATCTAACTACTGTTACATGGCTATCAGCTACTGCAATTCCATATGGATTTTCACTTGCAGGATATATTTGATTTCTACCTACTGTACCTAATCCAGTGGAATTGATAAGAATATCTTTATCTTGGAGCAATCGCTCATCAGCATATTTCTCAAATGTATCTGGGGCTATAAATTGTGCTTTTTCTAATTGAAACCCTTCCCATTGATTACATTTCTGCGCAATTACAGGTATCTTCTTTATATCTGAATACTTTGGCGATTTTCCCCTCTGTAAATATATGCAAATATCATTTAATCTCACCCATGCCCAAGACCTAGGGATTTCAAATGGTATTTCTTCCTCCATAATCTCAGGCAATGGCTTTGACTTCTTTATTTTTTTCCCTTTTATGAGCTGTTCCTTTTCCTGCTTTATCTGTTCAAGAAGCTCTCGCGCAGTTCCTTCTTCGGCTCTCTGCTCGACGAGCTTGCCTTGAACAGCAAGCTGTAGGATACTGTTTTTTAATTCCTGTGCATTCAAATTAGTTACCTCCCAACATAGAAGTAATCTTCTCTAATACATGATCAATCTCAGCATTAAGGGATGCTCTCTTTTCCTGATACTGATTAATCAAATCCATCGGGTCAAGAATTACCTCTTCTTCATGTGGGAATCCACAGAGGTCAATATTATATCCGTTGGCTGCGATTTCATCTACAGTATATTTCTTAGCTTTAGGGAATCCATCTACTTCGATCTCCTCACGATTATCCCACCACTCAAGGGCTGGTGAAAAATGCTCCAGTTTCATAGGCTTGGTCTTAGAGAAGTTCTTATACCCCTCAGGCATGTCCAAACGATAGAACCATGTCTCTTCTGTCGGGTGTGTATTATCAAAGAATAATATGTTTGTGGTTATAGAAGTATAAGGAGCAAATACACTATGTGGCATTCTTATAACTGTATGGAGATTGAACTCTTCAAGCAGTTTCTTTTTGATATTTACCTTTGCATTATCAGTGCCGAACAGGAATCCATCAGGAAGAATAATTCCACATCTTCCATCCTTCTTCAAGCGGAACATAATAATGTCTATGAATAGATCGGCAGTTTCTGAACTGCGCAGCTCCATAGGAAAGTTTGCTTTTACAGAATCCTTTTCATTCCCACCATATGGTGGGTTCATAAGGACAAGGTCGAACTTTTCCATCTTTCTGTACTCTTTATAATCAGTCTCGAGGGTATTGCCATGAATTATTTCAGGGTTATCAATATCGTGCAGGAGCATATTTGTAACACAGAGAATATGTGGCAAAGCCTTCTTCTCCACACCATATACTGTATTATTATATATTTCCTTGTTCTCGTTGGATGTCAAACTCTCCTCATATAATTCGTTTAGAGCAGACACAAGGAAGCCACCAGTACCACAGGCAAAATCAGCTATTCTTTCTCCTAGTCTTGGTTTAGTAACTTTTACCATGAAGTCAGTTACAGCTCTAGGGGTGTAGAATTCTCCGGAATTTCCAGCACTTTGTAAGTCTTTTAAGAATGACTCGTAAATTGAGCCAAATGCATGTCTTTCTTCATACTCTGTAAAATCAATTTCGTCAATGATATTGATTACCTGTCTAAGCAAGATACCATCCTTCATATAGTTGTTGGCATCCTCAAAGGCATAACGAACCATCATCTGGTTCATTGGTGTGTCCTCTGAGACCTCAAGATTTTTAAGTGTAGGGAATAGCTTATTATTGACAAAATCAAGGAGCGCATCTCCTGTAAGAGCCTGACCATCTTTATTATCTACCGCCCAGTTTCGCCATTTGTACTCATCTGGAATAATGGACACATAATCATCATTGATAAGTTCCCATTCCTCTTCTTTGGCATCATATATCTTCAAAAACAAAGTCCACACAATCTGTTCGATACGCTGAGCATCTCCATTTACCCCTGCGTCATTACGCATTACATCTTGTATTCTCTTAACGAAATTAGTTATAGCCATTGATTAAAAAACCTACTTTCACTGTTTATTTGTTATGTTCTTATGTAGGACATATTTATATTGCATTTTTACTTGGTGCATGAAATCTTGAAAAGTCACTTGCCAAGTATTTATCAAACTTTTGGAATGCATATTCTTCTTTAATACCAGTAATTTTATTCATTTTGTTTCCATTGAACCAAATACTATGTTTTCCTATATTTTTTCCATTTTTGTTTGTAACACATTCCTCCAAAAATTCTTCGGAAGAAAGAATCCATGTCTTTTCCAGTCGCTCTGAATAAAATACAAAATAGAAATTAGGTGTAGGTTCATGAGTTATCGCTGAAAATAAAGCAGCATCACCATCAGTTACATCTTTTGACCTAGCTTTGATCTGTATCTCTAAGAATACGCCATCCTCACGTTTTATAACGCAATCTACACCATGGTCATCAACTAATGGCATATAACAGTCTAATCCCTCCATTAGCATATCACCAACTATTTTGTATTCCATTCTCTTACCAAATCCAGCAGAATGTCTAAATGAATTATCTATCATATTATCCCCTTCCCTATGCAGAGAAGATTTCATCTTCCAGTTCTTTCACGGCCTGTTCGTATGCTGCTTTACCGCCAAAGGCTTTGACAATCTTCATAGGACTACCAAACTGTTGAAATTCCTGTAACTGCAATACCTTTGTTTCCTCTATCTCTTTCAGACCTTCATTTGCATATTTATCCATAAGTGTGCCTAGAATCTTCTGGGCTAGTTCTGAATACTTATAGAGATACCCTCTCTTCTGAACATTTTTGATACGCTCATTACGTGTAAGTGGTGCTTTATCATATGCAAGATGCAGGATTAAATCAAAATCGTCTATATCAGTCTGACCTGTTTCTTCACGAACAGCATCTAAAAGTACACCATCCTCGCGAAGTTCATCAACGATAGCATGTTTCTTCTTTGCGTCATTCCACTTTTTGAGAAATACATCTAAGCTTGCATACTGCCCTAAGATATTCTTTCTTGTATAGTCAATAAGACTTTCTGTTATAAGTTTCCCATCATTATCGATGTACTGAATCCTCTCCGATAAGACTTTGACCTCTACATCCTTGATATAATATTTTTTAGGCTTCTCAGAGTCATCACCATTCCCCCAATCATTACCAGAATCACCAGTGTTTCCTGTGCTTTCATTACCTGAATTAGTGTCAGTATCATCTTCTGAATCATCTGCGCCATTTTCATTGCCTGTTACTGGATTTATTGGATCATTGTCGGTAATATCAATTACAACTTCAGGATTGCCATCAAAATTTTTATCTGCAAATAATCTTGATGCATTACGGAAATCCATGATTGTGAAATATGTTTTTCCATAATCTTCAAGCAGGCGAGTACCTCGACCAATAATCTGCTTAAATTCAGTCATGGAATTAATATTGTTATCTAAAACAATGAGTTTGCACATTTTGGCATCTACGCCAGTGGTCATTAACTTACTTGTGACTGCGATAACCGGATAAGTACTGTCCTCATCAATGAAATTATCCAGTTGGGCTTTACCTTCCGCGTTATCTCCAGTTATACGCATAATGTACTTGTGGTTCTCAGTCCACAGATCTTTATTCTCAGCGATGAGAGCCTGCCGCATACGTTCGGCATGCTCCACATCTACACAGAACACAATCGTCTTACTAAATCTGTCAGTTTTCTTCAAGAATTCTGTTACTTTCTTTGCAATAACTTTCGTCCTTTCATCAAGTACAAGTGTCCTGTCAAAATCCTTGATATTATATTCTCTATCCTCGATTTCATATCCATAATAATCATGTTTTCCAGTTTCTGGTCGATAACCAACAAGGTCTTTATCAAGTCCTATACGGATGACCTTATATGGAGCAAGAAATCCATCATTAATTCCCTGTTTCAGAGAATACTCATAAATAGCTTCTCCAAAATATGTCTGCGAAGACGCTTCTCTTGTCTCAATTGGAGTAGCTGTCATGCCTATCTGGGTTGCTCCAGAGAAATACTCTAATATCTTTCTCCAAGCAGACTCTTCTTTAGCCGATCCCCTGTGACACTCGTCAATGAGTATCAGGTCAAAGAATTCAGGCTTAAACTGTTTGAATGGCTCTTCACCTTCATCACCAGCTAACTGCTGGTACAGAGCCAAATATATTTCATAGGAACTGTCGAGCTGTTTATTCTCGACTTTTGTCATTTTTCCACCGAATGGCTTGAAATCACCTGATATTGTCTGGTCAACAAGAACATTCCGATCAGCAAGAAACAATATCTTCTTTTTAATGCCAGCTTTCCACAGCCTATAAATAATCTGAAAGGCCATAAATGTTTTCCCTGTTCCAGTTGCACAAACTAAGAGCACTCTGTTCTTGCCGCTTGTTACAGCATTTACTGTTCTATCGATAGCAACTCTCTGATAGTAACGAGGTGTCTTATACCCCGGAACCCAGTAATACGGCTCAAGTAAAGCTTTCTCGCCAGTTTCAGAGAAATGCATCTCGTTTACATATCTTTGATACAATTCTTCTGGAGATGGAAATTCATTTAATGAAAGGTTACGAATATCACCGGTGATTAAGTCCTGCTCTACAAATCCATCTCCGTTAGATGCATATACAAACTTTACATCTAAAGCTTCTGCATATTCTATAGCCTGTTGAAGTCCTGCTCCTACTGAATGATTATTATCCTTAGCTTCAATAATTGCCAAAGGAAGATTCGGTTTATAAAATAATAGATAATCTGCGCGTTTTTTCTTGCCTCGTTTAGTTATATTACCTCTTAGGATAATACGACCTGCTGTAAAAGCATATTCATAACGAATTTGCTTTTTGCTCCAGCCGGATTCCTCTACCGCTGGAGTTATATATCTTGCCTTTATATCTTCTTCAGAAAGATCTTTTTTCCCCATTTGTTCAACTCCCTCCTCTTAGGTGAATTTCGTTAATCAATTCCGAAACTCCGTTCCTCTTCCACCACATCCAGCTTCCTGACATCCATCCCTGTAATCTGGACAAATCGACGTCCGGCGAGGAATGCGACCAGCTCATCGATGGCTGCTTCCGATCCCTGTACTTCCATCTCGACATCGCCGTTATACAGATTCTTTACCCATCCGGTAAGCCGGAGCTGGTTTGCTTTGTGTTCGGAATAATACCGGAAGCCGACACCCTGCACACTTCCGTGAAATATGATATGTTTTCTGACGATATCTGCCATGTTGTTCTCCATTTTATAATTATATGTGTTTTTCTTGCTTGCTTTCATTCTGGAAACACACGAGCTGTGTTTTTCTACCTATTTTATCTCAACAAAACACACGATTCGTACCGGAATGTATCAATTAGCTACCTAAATGTGTTTTTTGAATCACTTTTGATTCTGGAAACACACGATATGTGTTTTTCTACCTATTTATCCTCGATAAAACACACTTTCAATCTGGAATGTATCAATTAATTTCCCAAGGGTGGTTTCCTGATTGCTTATCTCTTCATAACCAATAACTATTTAATTATAAGACATTTTTCTTGCTGGTGCAATGAAATAAAAAGAGATAATCATTCCCGTAGAAATAATTATCTCTTTCCTCGCGTATCGTTTGTTATATTACAATATGTGTTTCATACATATACTCTATTATATATCTTTATAGCATCCATATGTCTGATCCACAGATAATTACAGACACTTCCTCACATCATCCACGATCTGTTCCACAGTCAGGTGATTGTCCTTTAATACATCGTTTACATCGTAGCGGTCAAGGAATTCCTTCTTGATACCGAAGTTCAATACCTTCATATCAGAAGCTCCGTAGAACCGGGTGATCTTCTCACCGAAACCACCGTCCAAGATGCCATCTTCGAGTGTGATAACCACATCGTGGTTTGCCTTCAGGTCTTCGAGCATAGCCTCATCAAGACCGGTAATATAATATGGATTGATGATGGTTGCTTCGATGCCAGTTGATTCTTTCAGTGCTTCGGCTGCTTCTACACCAAGTCCGTAGAATGAACCAAGACCGATGATTGCAACCTTGCTGCCCTGCTTTGTGATCTCGTACTTGTTCAGCTTCGAGAAGTCCTTTGTGACAGCCTTACCGTCAGAGACAAATGCGCCACCTGGTACGCGGATGGCAACCGGATGCTCTGTCTGGGCGATGCTCCAGTCTAACATGGCAAGGTACTCTTCCTTTGTCGTTGGTGCGAGGTAGACAAGTCCTGGGATATTTGCCATCATAGGGATGTCGTAGATGCCGAGGTGTGTGACATCGTTCATACCATAGATGGACGCAGAAAATGTCAGGATCGTTGCCGGATTGCCGTTTACACACAGATCCTGCGCCAGCTGGTCATAGGTTCTCTGGATAAATGTGCTGTATACGCCGTAGACCGGTTTGCCACCGCTTTTCGCAATACCGGAGGCGAGTGCCACAGCTGTTTCCTCGGCGATTCCGACATCCACGAATTGTCTGCCCGCTTCCTTTCGCTTATCTTCCGTGAAGCCCATTACCGTCGGTGTGGCAGATGTGATGGTCACAACACTTGGATCTTCTTTCATTTTTTTCATCAAGTAGTCACAGGTAACGCTGGAATAATCCTCACCACCAAAATCTGCGATTACCTCGCCGGTCTCGATATCGAACGGCAGATGCCAGTGCCACTCTTCCTTGTGTGTTTCGGCGAGCTTGTAGCCTTTTCCTTTCAAGGTACGAATGTGTACCACAACTGGTTTTACGCTGCCCTTGACGCTCTCAAACGCCTTGATTAACGCCGGAATATCATTCCCCTCATGAACATACACATAGTCAAGTCCCATCGCCTTAAAAAGGTTACATTCTGCCTGTCCGTTTGTCTCGCGCAGGAGCTTTAAGTTCTGGTAGAGGCCACCGTGATTTTCTGCGATCGACATATCGTTATCGTTCACGACAATGATCAGGTTGCTCTGTAGCTCAGATGCAAAATCAAGTCCCTCTAATGCTTCGCCACCACTCAAGGATCCATCGCCGATGATTGCAATCACATTTCCGCTCTCACCCCGCACATCACGTCCCTTTGCAAGACCGCAAGCCAGGCTGATAGAGGTAGATGTATGCCCAATCACGAAATGGTCATGGTCGCTTTCCTCCGGGTTGCTGTAGCCGGATACGTCATCGTAATGCTCCTCGTAGAGATACGCGTCCTTTCTGCCTGTGAGCATCTTGTGTGGGTAGGTCTGATGGGATACATCAAACACGAATTTA
>OLVZ01001473.1_pt1 | contig 20014 bp, 16 predicted proteins | sample 1673341 | NCBI WGS metagenome assembly OLVZ01 (sample SAMEA3178944, study PRJEB25190) | human gut metagenome | biome: human gut; feature: human-associated habitat; material: faeces | place: Austria | collected 2013 | reverse complement strand
ACTTTTCTCATCTTTTCATCGCATCCCTGTAACACGGTCTGACACATCCCAGCCCGTACCTCGCGCAGCCATGGCAGAAGTGACCCTCAGACGGCTTTGGAGGCGGGTCTGGTTTTGGCGCGGTTGGGATGCGAGTCATGAGCTTCTCAAACGGGCTGTTTGTGAATCTGTATCTCACTTGACCTCATCCTCGTCATCATCAGGGAAGGCATAGTCGTCGAGGTCGGTTGCACCGGACGTGTCAGGCTTGCGCTTGCGTACCTTGAGGAAGTAGTACGCGCCGCCCGCGCCGAGGACAACAATGAGCAGAATTGGCAGCAGCGAGGCGGCGTTGAAACCGCCGTCGCTGTCCTCTTGCGGCTCGATCACGGGCGCTTCGGTGGGTTCGGGCGTCGGTTCAGGCTCAGCGCCAACGCACTCATTGAGGTCGGTGCGGCATACCGGACAGTCGGTGTCCACTTCTCCGGGGGCGCACTTGACGGCGCAATTGCACTCGACCTCGTAGCCTTCGTCCTCCAGCAGTGCTAGGAGGTCAGCCTCGTCAACAAGGTTGAGGAAATACACGTCTCCGGTACTGTGGTCGATGACGAGATAGAACGTGTTGCCGTTCTTAGATTCTACGGTCACGAACTGCATCTGGCTGTCACCCACTTCCTCGCTGGAGTAGTACGCGCCGCCAAGGATGTCGTCGATGAGGGCGAGATTGCCGTCAGGCGTCAGCCCACCTAGCGTGGGGAGCGTCGGTTCAGCGACCGGCTCGGTGGTCACGGAAACGCTGGTGATGGGGTCGCCCGGCTCGTTGTTGCCGTTCTCATTGGATGCGTAATACGCACTCGCAGGCATGGCAAGACTCAGAGTAAGGGCGGCGGCGCACAGCATTGGTGCGAGCTTACGCATCGGCGTCACCGCCTTTTATGAGCGCTGCAAGCTGCTCGATGCTTATGTGTTCCGCGCGAACAAGGCCAATGATTTCCAGGTTTTCAAGCTCGGTAATCTTGTCCACCATCGCCGTGTAGCGCGCGGTGAGGTTATCTATGCGCGCTTTCAGATTTGCGGCCTCGGCGCGCATCTTGGGTATTCTTGCGTCCAAAAGTTTCTCCTTTCCGGCCTCAGACGGCGGGAAGTCGCCCGAAGCCCACAAAATTGTCCGAATAATATGAGTCCATGAATTTCAGATAGCCGATGGGATTTCCGGCGTGGAGAATGTACCCCTCACCGACGTAGATGCCGACGTGCGTTATCCACGGCCCCTCGTAGGTGTACTCAAAAAACACGAGATCCCCGGGCTTTGCCTCGGCCTCGCTCACGGGCGTGCAGATGTTATACAAGCCCTGTGCCGTAAGCCTACCCACGCTCCAGCCGACACCGCAGTTGTTAACCACCCACGAGACAAATCCGGAGCAGTCAAACGAAGTCGCGGGGCTGGAGCCGCCCCAGACATACGGGAAGCCGATGTACTTCTCGGCCTCGGCCATCATCGCCGCGAACTGCTCGTCCTCGAGCGCTTCGGGCGGTATCTCGTAATCCGTCCCAGCGTCGGTCGAGGGCGTATAGCCGGGGAACAGGTCAGGCCGGTTGCCGAGCGTCGCCATGTACAGCGAGTACATCGACAGCTTGTCCTCGGTCAAGATGTAGACCGGCAGATGCGACCCGTTACAGACGACATTGGTATCGTGGGAAAAGTTTTGTTTTGGAATGTTGGATCTGGCCAAACGGGAAGGCTGGTAATTGTACATAGCGACGGAATTTTAAGGCCCAACGATGAATATCTGAGAGGAATGAAAAAGGCAGTTACAGACAATGTTGTGTACAGCCGGGACACGGCGGCATATTGACCCAAGCACAGGCCGCCATTGAAAAAAACACCCTCACAAACAGAATGTGGGGGTGTTAAAAATAGTTGCAGTTATAATAGAAAACTAAACGTGGAAGAGCTTGTTTGCGCCCTGCTTTTTATGCCATTGGCACAAAGAGTAGGGCGCACTCATTCCACTGCTCCTCATTTTCTAAATTGAAGCCCAGCAGACTAAGCTTCGAGATGCACTCTGCTTATATCCGCAGCCATGGGGCGTATGAGACCGGACATGCAGGCCTGCTCAAATAATTCTCTGCGGAAATCAGGGTGAGCAATATTGATTATGGCATAGGCCCGCTCTTCCAGGGGCTTGTTGAATACGTCGGCTATTCCCCACTCAGTGACCAGGTACATGACATCACAGCGTTGGGCTGTTATTACGGCCCCCTGGGGCAGAGAGAGCCGGATGTTGGAGGTGACCTGGCCGGCTTTATCGGTATGTGTGGATGCCAGTGCAAGGAAGCTGCGGCCGCCTTCGCCCTCAGCGGCTCCACGGGCAAAGTCTACCTGGCCGCCTATACCCGAATACTGCCCGGCTCCGTAGTTTTCAGAACACACCTGGCCGGTGAGATCTGCCATAAAACAAGAGTTTATTGAAACGAAGTTTTTTATTTGAGCTATTCTGAATGGGTTATTTATCTCATCTATGGGAGCGAGCTTTACATGGGGAAGGAACTCGTCGTCTATCAGGCCGTTGGAGGGCAAAGCAAAGGATGCCCGTACCTTATCCAGGTTAACGGCGCCGCGGCGCATGAGCTCCAGCAATGCCTCTGTGAGGACTTCGCTGTATATGCCCAGATTGCGTCTGTCACTCAGCTCGTAAGCAATGGAGTTGGGTATGCCGCCTATACCTATCTGCAACACATCTCCGTCTTTTATATAGGGAAGGATATGCTGAGCTATGCGTTTTTCCCGGGGAGTCGAAGGCTTGCCCTCATATGGCCGGACAGGGTGGTCACTGTAACACAGCGCGGTGACACGACTCAGATGAATCTTTGTATGCACGCCGGACACCCTCTGCTGCCTTGGATTGACCTGTAAAATTATTTTGCTTGCAAGCTCATCCACCTTGGCCCAGCATACACCTCGCGAGCCGTAATAAAGATAGCCGTCCTCGTCCGGCGCAGAGCACTCCATTATCAGGGTGTTGACTTTATATACGTCCCGCATGGCCCGATAAAAGTTGTGGTAGTGTATGGAGTTGGGCTGAATATTGCCTCCGGAATAGTTCCTGCGCTCCGAGGAGCCCAAGAAAATAGAGGCGTACTGCACACGCTCGAAACAAGATTTATCAGTCACTGCCAAAAAATCATCACCGTTGGTGCTGCCTATCATTCTTACCCTTGCCAAGTCCTCACGGGCACAGATAGCATCGACCAGTGGTACGGCAAGATTTCCCGCACAGCCCACAAAGATTACGTCGCCGGGCTCTATGAGCGCGGCAGCCTCTTCTGTGGACATCATTTTACTACAGTATAATTCTTTCCAATCCATTGTATGAAGCTGCACCTTTCCAAATCTTCATTGGTCTGTGGATCAGGGACAAAAACCATGGCGGCGTCTCCATAATCCGAAAGGAATCTTAAACTTGATAAAAGAGCTGCATCCAAACTTATCTCGGTCTTCATGCTGCTGCATCATGAAGCTTGGCGGCAGCTGACCCGCTTTCAAAAAACGGTCCGGTAACAATGCCGGACCGTTTTTTATGAAGCTAATATAATCGATCTGTTCAGCAATGCCCTAAGGCGCGACCGGCTGTAGGGCAATCAGTTGAACCTGGACAGGGATGCGCAACACTCGCTCATTATATCCTCAATGATTTCCCTGACAGGCTTTACCTCGTTAATCAGGCCTGCGGTCTGACCAAGGCAGATTGCACCGCAGTTCTCAACGTCGCCGTTTTCAAAGAACATTTTGCATGCGGTCCTGCCGGCCATGTCTTCCGCCACGTCCTTGAACTCGCAGCCGGACTTCTCGCGCTGCAGCACGCTGGTGGTCACGTTGCTCTTGTACATACGGGTGGTGTTCACAAAGGAGCGCAGCACAAGAGTTGTGTCCAGCTCGGTGGCCTTTTCGGCCAGGTAGTTCTTGACCTCGGCCATGACCGGGCTCTCCTGGCTGAGCAGGAACCTGGAGCCCATGTACACGCCCTCTGCGCCCAGCATCAATGCAGCGGCCATCTGTCTGCCGGTAGAGATACCGCCGGCGGCTATCACGGGGATGTCCAGAGCATCAACGCAGCGGGGGGTGAGGACCATGGTGCCGATGTCGTTTTCGCCCACGTGGCCGGCGGCCTCAAAGCCGTCGGCCACTATCATATCCGCACCCATGGACTGAGCCTTGAGGGCATGCTTAGCAATGGTGCATTTGTGGATGAGCAACATTCCGCCATCTTTAATGGCCTTGACCATGTCCTCTTTGGGGGGCCTGCCTGCGGTCTCCATCACCTTTACGCCCTCTTCCACACATACGCGTATGTAGCCGGCATAGTCTGGGACCACCAGGGAAGGCATAAGGGTGAGGTTGACGGCAAAAGGCTTGTCGGTCTTTTCCTTTACAAGGCGTATTTCATGCCGCAGGTCCTCGGCAGTGGAAAAGGTGGAGGAGGATATGAGACCAAGACCGCCGGCCTCGGACACGGCTGCCACCAGCGGAGCTCGGGATATCCACTGCATACAGCCCTGGATTATAGGGTATTTAATGCCCAGCTTCTCGGTTAAAACGGTTTTAATTTCCATCGTGCTATCCTCGCTTATTTGTTGAATTGCGGCTTGCGCTTTTCAAGGAAGGCATAAGTGGCTTCCTTGAAATCCGGGAGGCGGGAGGCGGCCGTCATCTCCGCCTGTTCGTCCAGATAGAAGGCCTCAAGCTCATTGCCAAAGAAATACTTGTTCACCATACGCTTCTGCGCTGCTATTGCAGACGCGGATTTTTCGGCAAGCTTTGCGGCAAAGGCCATGGTCTCTTCCGACAGTTTTCCTTCCTCCGTCATCATAGTGGCCAGCCCCATTTTAAGCAGATCCTCTCCCCGGTACATTTCGCCCAGCATCATCATGTGTTCCGCTGCACTGACACCCAGCAGGCGTACCAGGAAATATATACTTCCGGTATCGCCGGGCAGACCCATGTTTACAAAGCCCATGCTCATCTTGCTGGAAGGAGAAACTATCCTGAAATCGCAGGCCAGAGCAAGGCTGAGTCCGGCGCCGGTAGCAACGCCGTTTATCATGGCAATCACAGGCTTTGAGCAGTTCCTGATGTCTGAGGCCATTTGATCCGCATTGGCTATGTTTTCGGTCTGAAGGAACTGCTCGGTCTCAATGAGCATTTTAAAACGGTTGATGTCTCCGCCAGCGGAAAAATGTTTGCCTGCGCCGGTTATTACCACGGAGCCCACTGAGGCATCCTTGCCAAAGGTATTCACTGCATCAGTGATTTCCATGACCGTGTCACCGTTAATGGCATTAGCAAACTCAGGGCGGTTGATAGTTATGACGGCAATACGGCCGTTAATTTCGGTCAAAATATTTTTGTACATTTTTTGCCTCCGGCGCAAGGCTCAGTCCTCGAAGCTCTTGAGCACCTGCCTCAGATCGGCTTCGGCCTCGGCTACCATGTTGTCAAGAAGCTCCTTTACGGGCATGACGTCGTGAATAAGACCCATGCTCATGCCGGTGCAGAAAGTGGCGCTGCCCACGTCGCCGGTAATAAAGGCCTTGCGGGTCTTGGCACCGGCAATGACAGGAAACTGCTGCTTAAGGATTTCGGAGGCGGGAAGCCCTGCCTTGAGGCCGGCATCCTCAATGGCGTTTGCCAGCATAGCGGCGTTGTTGTTGGTAATACGCATCATGCTGCCTATTGCTCTCTGGGCTAGAGTGGTGTCTTTCTCGGTATGATCTATTATCCACTGACGATGATTGTCAGATATTTCGCATTCGGTAGTGTTCACGAAACGAGTGCCCATACCTACGCCGTCGGCGCCAAGAGCAAGAGCGGCGGCAAGGCCGTGGCCGTCGGCTATGCCGCCGGCAGCGACGACGGGGATCTTAAGGTCCGCAGCACAACGGCGAGCTATGACAAAGGTGCCAACCCCATCGGCAGAAGGATGGCCGCCTGCCTCGTAGCCCACAATGATAATGCCGTCTACGCCTTTGCGCTCCATGCTCATGGAGACCTTGTAGTTGGGGCATTTGTGGAAGTGGAGCATGCCGCCGTCATGTATTGCCTTTATGTAATTTCTGGGATCATCTGCGGAAGTCTCTATGGCGGCAACGTGCTTGTCTGCGCACAGTTTGATGGTCTTGAGTATCTCGGCCTCATCCAGACGCTGGGTAGGGGCCAGGGAGATATTAACTATATAGGGCTTGCTTGTCAGACTGTTTATTTCATCCAGAGCATCTGCAAATTCATTGAGGTCAGGCCAGCAGGTGACGTTTATGGTGCCTATACCGCCGGCATTGGACACTGCTGCTGCCAGCTTGGGGACAGCCAGCCACTGCATGCCGGTTTGAATAATGGGGTACTTGATGCCGAGAAGCTCTGTAAGTTTGGTTTTCAATGTTATTTCCTCCTTGAAAAATGTTGGTGTCAGCAATGCAGACGAAGAGGGCACTCCCTGAGTTCATAAGCCCTTGCTCCGTTTCTTGAGCTCGCTTATGGCAATCTTGCCGGTGGCATTCTTGGGAAGCTCCTCAAGGAACTCCACCTCTTTGGGCGCACGGAAGGTGGGCATATTGGTGCGGCAGTAGGCAATTATTTCCGCTTCGGTAATGGTGCTGTTGGGCATGCGGACCACGCTGGCTTTTACATGCTCTCCCCATACCTCGTCCTCAACACCGTAAACTGCCGCCTCGGCCACATCGTCCACTAACTGCATGATAATGTTGATAACTTCACCGGGATAAATGTTTTCACCGCCGGAGATGATAAGATCGTCTGCCCTGCCGCACAGATTTAGATACCCGTAACTGTCAATAAAGCCTACGTCCTTTGTACGGTACCAGCCGTCAACAAAGACTTCGGAATCAAGATCTGGGCGATTGAGGTAACCCTTCATTTGACCAGGACCCTTGACCAGGATCTCCCCCGGTTCATTGGCGGCACACTCTCTGCCCTGCTCGTCCACAATTTTGACAGCCGCACCCTCTATCGGGCGTCCTACGGTCTTGAGGTGAGCGCCGCCGTCGGACAGATGGTCCTCAGCACTCAGGGAAGTGACTATGCTGCACATTTCGGTCATGCCGTAAGACTGATAGAAGCTGCAGTGCAGCCGGGATATAGCCCGTTCCAAAAGTGCAGGTGAAATGGGACAGGTGGAATAATTTACGGTGTTCAGTGCGGACAGATCATAGTGTTTCCTGTCCATTTCATCCAGTATCCACTTGAGTACCGTTGGCACAACGCTGATGGCGTTGACCCGTTCCTGGGTCAGAGTCCGCATATAGTCTTCCATTTCAAAACGGGCCTTCAGTATCATCGTCCCGCCGGTGGCAAGGGACAGATGAGCACCTATAGCAGCTGAATGAAACAGTTGAGCTATATATTGGTACCGCTGCCCGTCAGGGTAGTGATATGCTTTCATAGCGCTTTTCAGCTCTGCAAGCATGCTCTCGTGGGTATGGACCACACACTTGGGGTGACCGGTGGTGCCGCTGGTATGCAGGTGGCAGGCTTCGTCTGACCTTTGAGCAACGATCTCCAGGGAGGAGCTGTCCTCTCCGGCGACAAGACTTCTCAGACCGGGACATCCCTTCCAGCCCAGCATGAAAGTAAAGCGAAGGGAAGGACTAAAGCGTCCGCATAGTTCCTCTCCCCACTCGTCTTTTTCTGGCTGATAGAAAGCGTGGGTTACCTTGTTCATTTCCAGCATATACGCCATTTCACCCGGCGTAAGCCGCCAGTTTACCTTGACCGCTACTGCCCCCAGACGGTACAGAGCCAGTTCGGTGATAATGCATTCCGGGCAATTGCGCGAGATGATGGCAACCATACTCCCTCTGTGTATGCCAATTCTCTGCATATAGTGCTCGGTCTGATTAATAAGGGTTCCCAGCTGACCGTAAGTAATCCTCTCTCCCTCAAAGATGATTGCCTCACGCTCCGGGCATCTGCTTATGGGATCGTCTGCTATTTGACCGAATGAAGTATATTCGTCGATGCAGTTCTCGCCTTTCATACGGGGACCTCCTATAAGAATAAGAAAGACTCCCCTCAAACTCATTGTCCATTCGTTAACAACCTGCCTCTATAATACATACAAATTGTTTTTCATTCACCTCCGTTATGCCAGAAAATTCACTGGATTATTTGCACAGAAAAATGCAATTTATATGATGGATCAGCAGTGCAGAGTATACGATAAAAGCTTTGCTTAGCACCAAAACAATCGGGCAAACCAAGGAGCTTGTACAATATTTATAATTAATACTCAGATAAAAGCCAATAATTCTTATATAATACAAAAGCAAAGAGAATGAAAGAAAAACAACTGGAGAAATGTTCCGGCAGAAGTTACTGTGCATAAATGCACAGTAACAGGGCGATAAAAGGGGACATTTTTTGTATGTATGAACCTTCACTTTTTAGAGCGTCTGTTGTAGAATTAATCAGGGTTTCGTTAACAATTTGACATGGCTTCTGATACCCTCAAAAGGAGCCGTGCAGTAATTGCGCATACCGGAAAGATGCATGGACCTTTTTGGTTGTGTAGTAAGGATGGTATCCGCATTAGGAAAATAAAGTTAATGAATGGCTGAAGGAAATAAGCAATACGGCGGCATCGGCACAGTTTTCATCTCCCTTTCGTTGGGCGGGGTTTGGAATCCGCTTCAGAAAACACAGCCGTTTTTGCAGGCAGAGTAGCTTAACGTCAACGGGCAGGATTGAACTTTATAGTGCGACTAAAATCCAATCTGAAGATCAATCAAGAGAGGTGTTTCGCATAAAACTATCCCTCAAACTCATTACCGAAGCGCTGGAACCCTTCGGCGCGCAACTGATTTTGGAAAGAGACAGGCAGTATGGCTTTACCAAAGTACAAATCCTGTACGAACCCTGTGATGAACTGGACAAGGAAACCTTGTACATGTGCATGCCCAGGGTACTGCCCAGGATGAGGCGCTCTGCATTTGAGGATAATTGTTTTGTCTTCTTTGCAAGGCCGGAGCAGGTGCAGTGCAGGCATATTGTGTGCGGAATCATGCTGGACCCGGCCTACGGCATGGGCGAAGTTATAAACTGTCTTATAAATCTTTTCACAAATTTCAACACCTTTGAGCGGGAAATCAATGAGCTGGCTTTGAACGGCAGCGGGATAAACGCCGTTTTCAAGCTGGCGGAGCCCTATTTTGAAGATGGCCTGCTTATTGCGGTGGATTCAGCCTTCAACATAATCTGTGCTTCCAAGAGAAGTGTTGAACACCCCTATGTCAACAACATCCTGCAGCGTGGATACTATAACCACGAAGACCTGAATCAGATGGCCATGCGAGGCTATTATGAGGACGAGCGCAAATATACCCGTCCCGTGCTTTATGATGCCAGCAAAACCATCTGCGGCCTGCCCTGGATTGTCCGATCATACCGTACAGGGGGGGTGGCCTTCAGCTTTGTGGGATGTTATGTGTTGAACGGCCAGCCGTCCGCTGCAACTCTGGCGCTCTTTACCGTGCTCACCAATGCGATAGAGAAGTACTATTCCGCATCCGGTGATTTTAAGCTGGGTACAACCATGGAGGAGCAGCTTTTCGATGATCTGATCTCCTACAGGAATAAAGACAAGGACTATTTAAGAGATCACTGTTACAGATTAAAGCTTCCTTTTCAGGGCCCGTTTCGCATGGGAATCATATGTACCCAGAATGATACTCCCATAAAGAGCTCTCAGATAATGAACCAACTCAGGGGACGATGCCCTGTGGATACCTATGGCATTTTCCTCTACAAAAACAAAGTCGCCCTGGTCCTTAAGGACTGGAGCGGCATGGATGTAAAAAATCTGAGTGTTTACGATGACAACTGGAAGGACCTTACCACCATCCTCAAGGCAAATAAGGCGCACATTGGTCTGAGCCTTACTCTGAAGGATGTATCCGAATTTCCGGTGGGATATCAGCAAGCGGGATTTTCTCTGAAACGGGGCCTGGACAAAGATCCCGGCAGGGTGTGCTATCTGTATTCCGATTGGTACCTTGACGATATCCTGAATGTCTATGCCGGGGTGATGCCCCTTGAACATGTATATGTTCAAAAGCTCAACGAACTGCTGGATGAGCCGAGAAACAATATCAGCAGCATCAAAGTTCTCTACTACTTCCTCGTGTGCGAGCGGAATATCTCCCTGACCGGGCAAAAACTTTTCATGCACAGGAACAGCGTTATCTACCGTATTCAAAAAATAAAGGAGACGCTGGCAATGGATCTGGACGACCCCAATATTCGCCTGCGGCTGCTTCTGTCCATGAAGATACTGGTGATGCTGGGCAAAATACCCAACTGGTCACCGCCGCTGGAGACCGGATTTATTAATGTGGAGTGAGCCGGCCAGCGCCGCAGCAATCAGCAGTGAATCCCAAACTTTATTAATTGGAGGGTCAGAAAGTCATGACCAAACAAACAAAGAAAACTCTGATAGTATTGCTTATCGCTATAGCAGCTATGCTTCTGATAGCATTCCTGCCTCCCGAGACAGAAGAAATGAGCCGTGCAGCCTGGAAGTACCTTGGTTGCTTTGCTTTCATGCTGGTAACTATGATAGGTCAGGCATTCCCTGACTGGGCCTGCGTTCTTGCATCTATGGGCCTGATAGTGGCGATGGGAGCCGGCTCCGTCACCGACGTAACTTCTTCCTTTGCCGGATCTACACTTTGGCTGATAATCGGCGTGTTCATAATGTCCATCGGCATCAACAACAGCGGCATTATGAAGCGCATAGCTCTCTGGGTACTGATTAAGTTCCCCGGAACCTATATCGCCCAGGTGGCGGCCATGCTTCTTGCCGGACTTATCACCACGCCCATGATACCCAGCGCTTTTGCAAAGACTTCCATTATGGCACCCTTTACCGCTCAGGTCAGCGAGGCTCTGGAGCTCAAGCCCAACACCAACCCGGCACTGGGGCTTTGGTACGCAAACTTCGTGTGCACATACTCCCTGGGCAACGCATTCCTCTCCGGCTCCGCATTTGTTGCCCTTATGATCGGCTACATAGGCAGCACCTTTACCTGGGGCGAGTGGCTTTCCACCACCTGGGTCTGGTACATTATAAACATTGTTTTGATTTTTGTTTTCTGTGCCTTTATCTGCAAGCCCAAGAGCAAGGGCGAGGAAGGAAACGTGGAATTCCTCAAAGAGCAGTATAAGGCTCTGGGTCCCGTATCCAGGAAGGAAAAACAGGCTTCCGTCATTATCGTCTGCGCACTGATACTGTGGATAACCCAGAAGATACACGGAATTGATGCCGGTATGGTTGCCCTCATTGCAGACGTTGCCTTTGTGGCCTGTGGGCTCATTACCGCTCCTGAGGCCAATGCAAAGGGACAGTGGACTCTGATATGCTTCATCGGAGGCGTTCTCAGCATTGCCGGCATGATGAACTCCAACGGTGTCGGGAACTGGATTGCGGGTATACTGGGACCAATCGCCGCTCCCTTCATGTCCAATCCCTACATCTTTGTCCTGTTCCTCATCATATCCACCTATCTCCTGCGCTACATAATCGTTTCCCAGACCTGCTGCCTGACTATCTACGTGGGCCTGTTTGCTCCACTTTGCGCTGCCGCAGGCATCAACAACTTCGTGGTTGTATTTGTGGTATATATGTCCTCCATGCTCTGGAACTCCGCATACATGAACCCCTCTGTTGCCGGCTTTGTGCGCATGGCCGGTGAGAAGTATGTGCCCTATAGCCTTGCAGCAAAGGGCTCCTATTTCTGGATGGTACAGAACCTTGCAGCCATGATGCTCAGCGTTCCCGTATGGATGCACCTGGGTTTCTTCGGCTGATAGACCCGGGCAACAAAAGAATATCCAAATAAATTCAATACGCTAAAGGAGATTTACTATGGCAATCAACGGACCTATGACAGGAATAAAGGTTATCGAGCTGGGCAACATGATTGCTGCTGCAGCCTGCACCAGAATGATGGCCGATCTTGGCGCCGATGTGATCAAGGTAGAGAACACCAAGGGCGGGGATACCTTCAGAGCATGGCCCCGCATGGTAGGCGCCCCTGTTGAGGATGAGTGCAATCCCATTTTCGACAATCTGAACGCCAACAAGCGTTCCGTCTCCGTGGACCTCAAGACTCCCGAGGGCGTACAGATCATGTACAAGCTGCTGGAGTCGGCCGATGTGTTTGTTACCAATGTCCGCACCAGAGGTTTGGGCCACATGGGCCTTGACTATGAGACCCTTAAGGTCAAGTTCCCCAAACTGGTAATGGGCCAGCTGGGCGCCTACGGCACCAAGGGTCCCGACAAGGACAAGCCCGGCTATGACAATACTGCATTCTGGGCACGTTCCGGCTTCATGTACGGGCAGAAGGTGGACAGGGAGGGCGAGCCTCAGGCCATCCCCGTGTACCAGCCCATGGCCGTGGGTGATATTTCCTGCGCCTGCGCGCTGATGGCGGGCATCAACGCTGCTCTGCTCAAGGCCCGTGAGTCCGGCAAGGGCGACCGTATTGTCGTTCCCCTTTACGGTATGGCAATGTGGATGACCAACATCCAATCCACAGGTACCCAGTTTGGCTATACCTATCCCAAGACCAGGGATATCTCCAGCCCTTTCGGCGCACCCTACCTCTGCAAGGACGGACGCTGGTTCATGCCTCAGGTCACTAACTTTGTAAGGGATAAGGACAAGTTCTACACCGCTATAGGCTGCGAGGATCTTATAGGCGTTCCCGAATATGCCGTTCGTACCAACTTCAACAAGAAGGAGTTCAACGCCCCCTTCATCAAGAAGCTTGAAGGTGTATTTGCAACCAAGACTGCCGATGAGTGGTGCGAGATATTCAAGGGCTTTGACCTCTGCTACGAGAAGCTCTACACCTACGAAGAGGTGCTGGAAGACGAGCAGGCCATAGTGAATGACTACATCTATACCATGGACTATTCCAACGGCAGGTCCTTCAAGACCATCCGTACTGCCATCCGCAGCGACAACACCGGCCTCTGCGAGATAAAGCGGGGACCGATGCTGGGAGAAAACACGGTGGAGATCATGCAGAAGGTAGGATACGGCGAGGACGAGATAAACGCTCTCATTGCAAAGGGCACCGTAAGCCAGCACGCCTGAACCTGCCTCGACCATACTTTTTAATTTTAAAACAGGAGGGAAAAAATCAATGATCAAAACAAGACTGACCGAGCTTGTAGGAATAAAATACCCTGTTATCCAGGCAGGAATGGGCCCCTTCCCGGTGACCAGCCTGTGCATTGCGGCAGCCAATGCCGGCTGTCTTGGCCTGTGCAGCACTTTCGGCACTCTCTCCCGCACCAGCAATCCTGTGGTTTTTGAGGACTTCGTCAAGCAGGCCCACGCCAGCGCAGACGATGACGACGTTACCATCTTCAAGAAGATGTTTACCCGTGTCCTGGAGGAAACAAGAGAGAGCGGCGGAATATTCGGCGCCAACGTGATGGTCTCCGCAGAGGTGCGGGAGAATGCCGCCAACGTGATGAAGGCAATCAAGGAACTGCGCGCAGAGAGCGAAGAGATGCGTCAGCGCTTCCGCGTCCTGGTTACTACAGCCGGGGATCCGATGCCCTGGGCGAACTTTGTCAAAGAGCAGGGCATGATCTGGATGCATGTCTTCCCGGGCGTGCGTACTGCTGCCAGATGCAAGAAGGCTGGCGTTCAGGTGCTGATAGCTTCCGGTCATGAGGGTGGCTTCCACACTGCATGGCAGCCGGTGCACAGCATGACACTGTTGCCGGATATAATCGAGAAGTTCTCCGACGAAAACACACTGGTCTGCGGCACCGGTGGATTCTGTGACGGAAAGAGCGTGGCGGCGGCATTTGCCATGGGAGCCGACGGTGTGCAGATGGGTACAAGGTTCCTTGCAACTCAGGAAAGCGACTTCTGCGGCCTGTGGAAGAAGCTGGTAGTGGACTGCCCGGATGGCGGAACTCTTATTGCCAGAGGCTTTGTGGGTCCCGCTCGCTGGCTGCGTACTCCGGCCGCTCAGGCCCATGCCTATGCCACTGCAAAAGATGCTCCCGGCTCCTATGTAGGCGTCCCCGATGACTTCTCCAAGATCCCCATGGACCTGCTGGTTACCGAGCGCAAAGGCGTGGCAGCTACTTATAGGGGAGATATGGAAAACGCCATGGCCGGCGCAGGCGAATGTGCTCAGCGCATCACCGACCTGCCGGGTACCACCGAAATGGTGGAGAAGATAATGGCAGATACGGAAGAGATTCTGAAGGGCCTTTCCGCGAAGTATCTGGTAGACTGATTAAGCGGAAGAGTCCAGCGGGACTTTTTCCACAAAAGGAAGCCACGGGCTGCACCCGTGGCTTTCCCTTTTTTCAAAGATCAGCAGCCCATCCGTGTGGATGGGCTGCTGATCTTATAGAGAAAGGTCACCGAAAGGTGGCCTTTTTCTCACGTCTAGGGGGAAAGGGGTATACTGGGCTGGTGTGATAAAGAATGCGGAAAATTGAGGACAACTTGAAATCGTATACTTTGATGATGTAATTTGCCAGGAGAGCCGTGCTGCATTATTCAACCACAAAGCGGGACGGCTACCGGAAATACAGGAGCAGATTTTATCTTTGTAAAATCAGTCCCGCCAGAGGAATGTGTACCGAAAACGCCAAGTGAGAAAAAACGTTATTGCGACATGTCCGACAGAATTATGTAGAAATGGCAGGGCATCAACCAAAAGCATCTTAGTCTTGTATGTTGGAAGTAGATTTTTCCATAAGAGCAGCAAACTGTTCTGCAGAGTCTTTATATTCGCCAAGCTCTTCAAACAGTGCGGCTGCTTCATTAATCCTGTTGCAATCTAAAAGGAAGATAGCTTGTTCATATTTTATGGACATGCTATACAGAGTGGCTGAGGCAACAACTGCTGCAATAGCAAAAACTCCGACCACACATAAAATCAGCAGTTTCTTTTTCTGTGCCTTCTTTTGACCAACATCAAGAACTATGGAAGCGACTTTATTTGCTCGGTTTCGCTTAATGCTCTTTATAGCCACAATCACCGCTATCAAAATAATTGCAGAAAATGAGGCAGCAATAATCCCTGGAATAAGAAGGCTTGTTACATAAATATGTACTGATGCCTCAACCCCGTCAGAGGATAAAGCAGTTATAATTGCCTTTCCGGGAGATACTGCCGTAAGGCAGCCACTTTCGCTTACCATGACAATTTCCGGAGAACTGGATGTCCATTTAACATCCTTGTATGTAGCGTCTTTGGGATAGACTACAGCGGTTAACTGCACAGATTCACCAGCGTTAAAATTCCCTTCAAATCCCCTTGGAGAGGAAAGAGTAATGCTTTGGACGTTAATGGGTTGAATAGTAATAGTTACAGAATCCATTACATCTTTTTGTATTGCACTTATAGAAACTACACCAACTTCTTTTGCTTGTAGTTTTCCATCCGCATCAACTGTTGCAATTTGCTTATTTCCTGTTTTCCATTCTATGCCTTTATGGGAAGTATTTTCCGGATAAAACCTTACCCTAAGGTCAACTTTATCACCGACCGTTATAACGTCTGGCAGTTGTATTTCTACCTTTTCAGCAACAACTTCCTGAACAGACAGTTCGATTGAATCCGTTTTCCCGTTTGATGTTGTAGCGGTGATTATAGAATTTCCTTCTTTTAATGCTTTAATTTCCCCATTATCAATAGAGATGACGTCTGGATTGCTTGATGACCAAGTTATGGATGGGTTATCAACGTCTTCCGGCAGAATTATAGCACTCAAAGTTACGGTATCACCGATATCAATGGCCGGAGATTGCTCTTCTGTGAATTCCGGTGTGCCATTAATCTCAATGGAATCTGCCACCTTTTCTTTAACCGTAATCCTGATAGAACCAACTTTGTCATTAAAAGTAGATGCACTAATCGTTGCCGTGCCGAATCCCAATGCCGTGATTTTGCCATCTTGTATACTCACTATGTCAGGGTCGCTGGATGTCCATAGCACGCTTGTGTTGCACGCATTAGATGGTGAAACAGAGGCTGAAATTGAGCAAGTTTCTCCTATGCCCAATGAGGTTTTCTCAGCACTTAGTGATACCTGCGTAGGGAACACATCCCTGTAAGGACAATATCCTGATATATGGAGATGTGCCGGATATCCGCCGCAGTGGAAATGGTAAGAACCTAAACCGCTGACATTCCTAGTGTCGTTGTGACCGCCTCTGCTATCCGTTCGCCCTGAATGTGCAAAAGCCGTAAGTGACATTCCCATAACAAAAGCAGCTGTAAGGAGAAAGCATATTCCAATCTTAATTATGCGCTTAATCATAATTAACCTCCATGAGACTGTTTATTTATCTACTCCCGATGGCGACGGAAAAAATTTTTTTAAACCTTATCCCATTTGCTTCAGCATATCGCCATAGCTCACAAGGCTCACGTTGCCCATCTCTGCAGCTTTATCTATGCAGCCTTTGGTAAAGCCGGATTTGGAAAAGAGATAGAAGTGAATTTTTCCAAAGTGAAACAGGCTGCTGCGCTCAACCAGAGTCTCCAGCACACCCAGGTCAACCTTGTCGTTTGTCCACTTGCACTCGCCAAACAGGGCAGAATCCTTATCCGTGCCCATGATGTCGATTTCCTCCTGGGTCCTGGTTTTGGGATTAGTGCCCCACCAGCGGCCAAGCTCTGTGAAGCGTACGGCGCACTTGCCAGCCAGAAGAAGCCTCCACAGATATTGCTTGCATATCTCCTCAAACACGCCGCCCATATAAGCGGAGAGCTCCGGCGCAATGCGGCTGTAGGCCAAATCGGCTGCGCCCCGGGAAATGAGGGATGTATTCTCAGGAACGAAACGATACCAGAAACGGAACATATTATCCTCAATGGAATAGATCGTCTTGCGGCCGGACTTTTCCCCATAAGGCATTTCCTTTTTGACAATGCCCAGTGAAATCAGATTCTTGATATAGGTGGCGCAGACGCTGGTGTCTTCATCGATTTTGCCGGAGATCTCATTCATCTTGCTGGCGCCGGTGGCAATGGCTGTGATTACCGCATTGTAAATCGCCGGCTCCCTGACCTCCTGCTTCAGCAGATTGTTCGGCTCCTCAAAAATGGAGGACGCCGGATTCAGGTGGGTATTTTTGATGTTGTCCTCAATGGAGAGCCGGTCATCCAGCTGCATCAGATACTGGGGCGTTCCGCCCATGATTCCGTAGGCCAGGGCCTTGTCTTCCCCGGAGAAATTCTCAAAGTAGCGGCAAGACTCGAAGAAATCAAAGGGCTGTATCTTCAGCTGAGCCGTCCTTCTCCCGTACAGCGGCGCTTTATATGCCAGCACATTGTCCTCCATATAGGACATGGAGGAGCCGCAGAGAATCAGAAACAGCTTGGAGCTGTCCTTGTTCTTATCGATCAGCAGCTGCAAAGTGGAGGCAAAGCTCTTTGAGGCCCGGGCGACATATGGATATTCGTCAATCACCAACACCAGCCGTTTCTCCTGGGTCAGCTGAAACACATACTCCAGAGCAGCCTGGAAGCTGGCAAAGCTGCTGTCCAGGGCAAAGCCTGTCTGATATTCCATAATGCAGCGGGAAAAGTTTTCAAGATTTTGCTTGGCGTTGGTTTCCACGCCGGTAAAGAAAATGGTGTCCTTGTCTTTGCTAAACTCGTTTATCAGCGCCGTCTTGCCCACACGGCGCCGGCCGTAGATAACGGCAAATTCAAATTTGTTGCTGCGATAGAGCTTATCCAGAGTTTTCAGCTCAGTGTTGCGTCCGATAAACATGGATGCACCTCCATGACTTTTAGTAAGTTACGATTTACTTAATTATACCCAAGTGAATACGATTGGTCAACAACTTTTTCTAATTTTACTTATTTACGATTTAGTAATTTTAAAAGCACAAAACAGGCGCGTAGATCCGCTTCATTGTAAGCGCTTTGCCGTTGTTTAAGCACTTGCTTTGCAAGAGACAATTACATAAAACGAAAAGTTTAAACTGACTGAAGGCCCGCCGCAGGGATTTGACTATGCGGCGGGCCTTTTACTCATAAAAAAATTTTTTAGGTAGATGCCTGACTTTTATTGAAAAAATGTCCATTGTAAAGTGAGGGGTATTTCTCATGTAAGCCTCTCATGAACATTTAAAGTGCCTCGCAGGGCCCTCGGGCTCGTTGAACCTTGAAAATCGAATGACCGTCCGGACCGAGATAAACCGCCATGACTTCCGCAAGCGGAACGAGCGCCCCACGATGGGGACGACACCGCGCCGAACAGGGTTGCCTGTCAGGAAACGGGATGGAGAGAACGGCTTAACAAAAAGCACAGAGGAGAATCATGACTTGAATATTTTTGAAACTGTAAAAGCGGCTGTTACCGTTAAACAGGCCGCTGAATATTGCGTATTGAGCGTGAACCGAAATAACATGGTGTCCTGTCCTTTCCGCAATGACCGGCACCCCAGCATGAAGCTGAACGAAGATTATTTCTACTGCTTCGGCTGCGGAGCCTCCGGCGATGTGATCGATTTAGTGGCGAAGCTGTTTAAGCTCAGCTGTCTTGAGGCGGCGAAGAAGCTGGCTGAAGATTTTGGCATCGGCCCGGATAAGCCGCCCTCTGCCGGGGCACGGTCCTTGCCCGGACATGATATGGAAGATCCGCCAGAGCCCGGTTGCCCTGGGGCGTTAAGGGATTACATACACCTTCTGGAAACCTGGAAAAAGGATTATGCCCCGGCAGACTACGGAGGCGACTTTGATAACAGATATGCAGAAGCCTGCCGGGAGTTGGACTATATTAAGTATCTGGCTGAGGCAAAACATGAGCACAGAGAAAATGCGGAGCAGGAGCTGAGGCCCGGCATGGACAAAAGAGTTAAGACTGAGACGGTTGTCTTGCTTTCCAAGGGAGAAATCGACTCGAAGAAGGTTCGTGTGGAGTTCTCGCTGTAGGATATGGATATGTCCGGGTTCCAGCAGGGTGCGACTTATGAGCAGATTAAGGCGTATGTGCTGGAGCATACCGGTCTGAAGGTATCTTCCCTATATATCTCCCAGGTTAAGCGGAAGTGCGGGCTGGATGTTGGCCAAAACTATAATCTGTTAAAGAAGGAAGGTGCCAAAGTGCCGCAGTGCCCGCCGAAAAAGGAAGCCGCGATTGTGGAGGCGCTGAAGCATTTTCAAATGATCTGATACCCAAAACACGGATGACTTGCCACTGGGCGATCATCCGTGTTTTGCTTTATACAAATCATTACCTTGGGTTAGGAGTATCACCCTCTAACGCAATACCTAAACTGAAGTTTTGATTTATCCTCTTTAAGAGTGACAAAAATTGCTCCTTTTCTTCTGGAGAAAAGCCCCGGTAAGCCGTCTCATATACCTGGGCGGAAATCTGGTCAAACCGTGGTTTCAGCGCATATCCTCGCTCTGTGAGCCGCACAAATGTGACCCGCTTGTCCTGCTGTCCGGCTACTTTTTCCACATATCCCAGACCCGCAAGCTTGTTGACCAGAAAAAATGTCCGTTGTAAAGTGAGGGGTGTTTTTCGCAGAAGCCTCTCAAAGACAATTTAATAAGCACACAGAGATCCAGGCCCCGTGCACTTTATACAGAGCGGTTGAAAAATTTTTTCTGATACCCCCCAAAACCGAAAAAAATGTCCATTAGAAAATTGAGGGGTATTTCTCATGGATGCCGCTTGGGAACATTTAAAGTGCCGCGCAGGGACCCGGGCTCATTGAACCTTGAAAATTGAACGACCGTCCGGACCGAGATAAACCGCCATGACTTCCGCAAGTGGAACGAGCGCCCCCACAATGGGGACGACACAGCGCCGAACAGGGTTGCCTGTCAGGAAACGGGATGGATAGAACGGCTTAATAAAAACACACAGAGGAGGATCATTACTTGAACATTTTTGAAACCGTAAAAGCGGCTGTTACCGTTAAACAGGCCGCTGAATATTGCGTATTGAGCGTGA